>JAEHJW020007139.1_pt1 | contig 14271 bp, 17 predicted proteins | sample 9271431 | NCBI WGS metagenome assembly JAEHJW02
GCAGCTTTGGCAGGAGATGGAAACCGAAGCCGGAGCGAATGTTGCCTGGCTGACACGATTTGCCCGCCCGCAAACCGGTCATCCGCTGCTTGTCGCGTTGGAGCAGACCACACGGGCGCGAGCCTTGTTGGTGCCGGTGTCGAAGGCCGCACTGCCACCGCGTCGCGAATGGCCAGTGTGCCGGGGATTGGAATTGGTTTCTGTGGTGTTGGGTTCGCAGCCGCACTTGGGCGTGCGCTTGCGCGACCCGGCTTGTGCGGACGTTTTCACGGCCTTGGCGGAAGATGTCGCCCCGCGTGTCGCGGCGGCGGGCGGTGCGAAACAGGCGGCGGCGGAATTATTGGGGCGGTTGCGCCGCTGGCAGCAGTTTCTCACGGCGAGCCATGATGAATTAAGCGTGGAAGCACAACGCGGATTGTGGGGCGAACTTCATGTGCTACGCACGCATCTACTTCCGGCTTTGGGCGCGGCGGCGACGGTGGAAGGCTGGAAGGCGAGCGCGGCGGCGCACCAGGATTTTCAGTTTGCCGGCGGCGCGGTGGAAGTGAAGACGACGGCCGCAAAGCAACCGCAGAGTGTTCGCATCACCAGTGAGCGGCAACTTGACGATACCGGCGTGGGTGCATTGTTCCTGCATGTGGTCGTGGTGGATGAACGCGAAGTGCCTGCCGGGGGCAGTGTGCCCGGACAAAGTTTATGTGCCATCATCGCCGACATACGAACTCAACTTTCCGCAAAACTGATTGCTTTGGCGGCCTTCAACGACCGCCTGTTGGATCGCGGCTGGCTGGACGCGCACGCCAGCCGCTACGAAGGCCGGCGCTGGACTGTGCGCGGCGAGCGCACTTATCAGGTGCGAAGTGGTTTTCCGCGCTTGGTGGAAATTGATCTTCCGACAGGAATTGGTGACGTGAACTTTGCCGTGAACCTTGCGGCGTGCGAGCCTTTCGCCGCGCCGGTGCCAGCAATGTTGGCCGCACTTCCACAAAAAAACTCACGTCGCCGAGGCAACCCCAGCACCACCTGAATTTATGTCTGATCTCCGACTCGAAGAATTTGCCAGCGATCTTCACCAGGAAGTGCTTGCTAAAGCCGGAATTGACGCCGAGAGCGCGGGCGAAACGAACCAGCCGTTGCGCGAGGAGGCGTTCACCGAATATGTGATTGGCCTGCTGGCCGAACACAACGAAGCGGATGGAGTCGAGATGGCTTATCACGAGGCTTTAAGTGTCGGTTCGATGCCAGCCGCGAAATTGAACGCCTGGTCGCTGTCAGGCGATGGCGCGACCGCAGATTTGTTTGTGACGTTGTATCACGGCACGGGCGGCGTGGAAGAAGTGGGCGTGCCGGAAACGCGCCGTCACTTCAAATTGTTGCGCGGGTTTCTGCGACGCGCACTGGAGGAGTTCCACCGGAAGGTTGAAGAATCGTGCCCCGCATTTCAGGTAATGCAGCAAATTCACGAGGCAAAGGATTCGCTCACCACCGTGCGCCTTTTTTTCATCACGGATGGCGTGGTGCGTTCCCTCGAATTGGACGAGGAACAATTCCCCGGCGTTGAGGTGCGATATGTGGTTTGGGACTTGGACAAGTTGAGCCGCTTGCGCGTCGGGTATCGTGAAGTCATCGAATTGGATTTCGTGAATGATTACGACGGAGCAATTCCGTGCCTGGACAAAAAGGATCCAACCGGTGAATACCGGACATTGCTGGCGTATTTTCCAGCGGCGCTATTGGCGCGCATTTACGGCGAGCACGGACAGCGACTTTTGGAAAAAAATGTTCGCTGCTTCTTGGGCAAGGGTAAGGGTGTCAACAAGGGTATGCAAAAGACGTTGAAAGAGGAACCGCACCGCTTTCTCGCATACAACAACGGCCTTTGCTGCACAGCGGCAGAGATTCGCATGAGCAGTGGCAAGTTGGAATGGTTGAAGGATTTTCAAATCGTGAACGGCGGCCAGACAACCGCTTCGATTTACCATGCGTTGAAAAAGGAGAAGGTGGACATCGGCCAGGTGGTGGTGCAGGTGAAGCTGACCGTGCTGACCGACCCGGCCAAGATTATGGAAATTGTGCCGCGCATATCCAAATACGCCAACAGTCAGAACAAAGTGAATGGCGCGGACTTGGCGGCAAACGGGCCGTTTCATCACGCCCTGGAACAACTTTCACGAACCGTCTGGGCACACCCCGCAAGCGGTTTGGAGCGTGGCACGCACTGGTATTACGAACGGGCGCGCGGCTCCTATGCCGACGACAAGGCACAACAAGGCGGCGCAGCGCAGAAGCGCCGATGGGAAACCGAGAATCCCAAGCAGCAGAAATTCACGAAAACAGACCTCGCCAAATTCGAGCACGCCTGGCTCGGTATGCCGCATCTTGTCTGCCTCGGTGCGGAAAAAAATTTCTACAAGCTGGCAGAGCGCATGGAAGATAACGGCGAACCGGTGGTGGATCAAAATTATTTCAAGCGCGCCGTCGCGAAGGCGATTCTCTGGCGCACGGCAGAAAAACTTTTCGACATTCCGTTGGAACTGGACGGCTATCGTGCGAACAGTGTCGCCTACGCGGTCGCTTGGCTGGCGGAACAGTCGAAATGCCGCATCAATCTCGACTGGATTTGGGATAATCAGCGCATCTCTCCTGCTCTGAATGAAGCACTAAAAACTGTTTGTGCCGCCGCGCACGAATACATCCTCGATGCAGCGCCATCATTCGGCAGAGGTAATGTTAATGAGGGAACGAAAAAAATTGAATGTTGGAATGGATTTCGAGAAAAGAAGCTGTCCGAACCGAAGGATTGGCGCGATGAGCTTGCCAACACGGACTTTGAACCAGCAACCACGGAAGATGAATCTTTGGCTGCGGAATGGGAGCGTGTGCGCCATGAGTTCGTCAATGATTCGCGCACGGTCGGGGAACTCGAAGCTCTGACCGGCAAATCGTGGATAACATCGCGGCGGCGCGAGCCGGTCTATTTCTACGCCGAGATGAGTTGGGACAAGCTGCGCGGAATGCGCAATATGGGATTGAAAAAAATTCGCGGATTGGTCGAAATCTTTTCCGCAGCGTCTCGCAATTAGTTTCATGGCTGATGTTTTCACAAAAGAAAAGCGTTCTGCTGTTATGTCCCGAATTCGCGGGCGTGGAAACAAGGACACCGAGATCGCGCTGATAAAATTACTCCGACGGCACCGGATAACCGGCTGGCGCAGGAATCAAAAAGTGTTTGGCAACCCGGACTTTCTTTTTAGGCGGAATCGGCTGGCACTTTTTGTGGACGGCTGTTTCTGGCACGGCTGCCCAAAGCATTGTAAAATTCCTGCCGGCAACCGTGCATTCTGGAAAAAGAAGTTCGCCGCAAACAAGACGCGTGACCGCCGGGTGAACCGCCAGTTGCGCAGACTCGGCTGGCGTGTCGTGCGGATATGGGAACACGATCTCGGCAAGTGGGGCGAGGCGTGCGTTCGGAAGATTCAGGCCACATTCCTTGATTAGCCTGTAACAAGTCGCGCGCTAACTATTTTTCATCAGATTCATCGGGAATAATTTCGTGCAGGCGCACAACCCGGATGGCTTTCGGTTCACCCCGCACCGTTTCGATGTTGGCGTCCACTAGGAAAGAACATTTGAAATGATTTCCGCTGTATTCTTTAACTTTGGCTTGATCCATTTCGGACAACCAGACAACCCGAAGTTCTTTTTTGCTGACGCTTTCAATCACGCCATAGTCATGCGTTCGTTTCGCTTCCGGCTTCCCAATTTTTTTCTCGATGCTTTGCAAATACATTAAAACTTTTTGATGGTCCGCAGCTTCGATGGATTCTAGTTCCTCGATTTTTTTATTTGCGCCCGCAAGTGCTTTTGCGACGTCTTCGGAAACATAAGCCAATTCAGACACCGTTCGAACGTTCCCTTTGGCATCATATTTAAGTTCCTTGAATCCTAGCAGCCCAGCCCCATTGAAGGCCGGAATCAGCAGGTCTCGAAAATCTTCGCAGTCTTTTTTGCCCAGCTCCTTCTTCATTCCGACAACTACTTTGCCGCTCACATAATCAATTCCCTCGCAGATTTTTTTGAGAAATTCATGCACCGTGTTATAGTTGTCCATCAACAGAATAATTCCGGCAAATAATGTTCCAGGGTCAACCCATCCCAACTCGGCAATGATGCAATTCGATTCAATTTTTGTGACGAAAAGGCGGATTGAATCATCGTCGGGAATCTCGATGTCTTTTTCTTGCACGAAAGCCTTTACGAACTTGCGGTATTGTCGGTTCAAAGCACCAAATGCCAGAGTGAGTTCCACGAGATCAACAGGCTTATCTACATCGAATTGAATTTGGACTCTCGATTCGCTTATCACTCGCGAACGATACCAAGGCCATCGGAAGCGTGGAAGAATTTTCATTTTCACGCCCTCACCAGCCGCACCGCGCCGCTTTTGGCGGACACCAGCGAGCCAAACTTTATCAGCATCGCTTGCGCCACCGGCGAAATGACCGGGCGCGTGTCGGTTTTGTCATACACCGTCGTCTTGCCGGCGGTGGTGTCGGCGTAGGATTTCAGCCCTTCGCCCGGCGGCGATGCCGTGCGGTCGGCAATCAATAGTTCTCGCGCCATTTCGCACGTCGCCTGCACCACGGCCACCGGCACGATGCTGAACGGCACGAAGGGATCGTAAAGCAGCAGGCTGGTGAGGACGGGAATCGGCGCTTTGTCCGGGTCGGGACAATTCACGCGCGGCCATTGCAACGCCTGCCCGGATTGCGAGCGCAGGCCGTGGAATTGATACTGCCCGTCAATCAGCCGCGTCGCCATCACGAGCGCAGCGGCCTTTTGATCGTCCGTCGCGCCCGTCCATGCCGTCGCATACAAATGGCCGGCGTGGTAGGCGTCGCCATCCGCCGCGCTGGCGTAGGCATTGGCGTTGGCCAGGCCGGTGCCATCTTCTTTGACGAGCGTAATTGCCATGATGATTTACAAACCGTCCGAATAAACCGCGTTCGAGTAAGGCAAAACATCGTTGCCGTCCCAATCGCAAATGCAGATGCGGAACCAGCCCGGATCACCGCTGCAATCGCGATTGCCAGCCGACAAGCCCCAACCATCGTATGTATGGCTGGGCCATGTTACGCCATCATCCGATTTGTAAATGTTGATGCCGTCATACGGGCTGGTGAAGTTCCAAGTCCACGTCAAATGACCGTGGCCATCCGATGCGAGCAGGATGGCCGGGGCTGCATCCGCCGCCGCCCGCGCACGTCGGCGCTTTTGCAGAAACCACGCGAGCCAGCCGCGCCGGTCAATTTTTGGTTGAGACATCACGCGATTTTTTCGGTTTCGATGTTGGGGCATCCGGCACCGACTCCGACGCGGTTGCCACCAGCGGCACGACCGCCACCGGCGGCAGGCGATCCGGTTTCAACGCCAGAGGATTGAGCGCTGGCGACCCGTCCGGCATGGAAAGCGGACGCCGCTTGCGCCGGATGATGGGAAACAATCCATTCATAATGGCAGGTGCGGCTCGCACTCAAATGGCGTTGACGCCAATGGCGACCTGTTTCCAGTTGGTGCCATCGCTGACGGCAAGGCACGGAATGCCACCCGTGCCGCCAGCCGATAGATAGATAATGCGGCGCGGAAACTTCGCCGCCGTGATGCCAGCGGCATTCGCCGCCGCGACGTTGGTAAAGCTGGGATTCACGATTTGTTCACCCGAACGAATGCGTTCAAAACTGCGAGGTAAAAGTTTGCCCATATATTTATGTGGTTAAATCGGCGTGCCGATGCGAACACCGGCACGCCTTTGGTTCAGATGTTGTGAGTGACCGCGACGACGCGGACGTTTTTGTTTTCCCAAACGCGCGTCCAGTTGGCCGCGTTTTCGAGTTCGGCATTCGTCGGGTTGGCCCCGGCCACGCTCGCGCTGGTGAACTTGACGCCGCGAGGATGAAGAATGAAGCGGCGGCGATTGATCAGATTCGTGTCGCTGTTCAGCGCGTCACGCGCCATTTCAAAACCTTCCGTGCCGTGACCGCCCTCGACGGGCTGGCCGTTCAAATCGGCGGAACCCATTCCGAAAGCGCCATTGCCGAAAAGGTAGGTGGTATAAACCTGCCCGTCCGTGGTGCCCGTGCGCGACGGGCAACCATCGTCCACGATGACACGCCGACCTTGGAACGTGCGGATTTGCGCCTCTCCCTGGCTGTCAGGAATGAAGTCAATCAGGTCGAGTTTCCGCAACGCAGCCTCGACTGCCGAGTGCATTGCCACGGCCACCAGCCGGTCGCCGCAATCGCCGAGGCGTTGCGTGGCATCCACAAAGGTAGCGCCGTTCAAGCGCGTGGCCGTCGTCTGGTTGGCAATGCTTTCGCTTTGAATCGCCAGCAGGTTGCCCGCCATGCCCGGTGAGGCGAAGACGCCCTTGAGGGACGAAATCAGCATATACTGGTTTTGACGATTCCAGTAGCCGGCCATGAAGTCGCCAACGCCAGCGCCGGATCGTCCCCGGCGACGACGGTTGCCAAATGATTCCACGACCAGGCAAAGCCATCGTTGTGGATGCGGGCGATGTCTTGATCCGCCACCAGTTTCCCCGGCACGAGCGGTGACGAATCGCTCAACGGTTGCCGGAGTCCCGTCAGGTCGTTCCAATGCGGCATATTGACCTGTGTGCCGCCTTGCGCGGCGCGGGTGTCGTAATCAGGATTTGCTTCCACGATGCCGGACAGGAACAAATCCGATTTTTCCGCCGTGCGTTGCACCACATAAGATGCGAATTGCGCGGGGATGATAATGTCTGCCAATTGTGTTTTAGCCATGATGATAATTTGTGTGTTGTGACCCGGTTAAGCCGACGCCTTGAGGCGGGCGGCCAGTTGCGGATCGGATTTTTGCAATTTCATTTGTTCCGTGAGATTCCAGCTTTCCTTGCGGAAGGGATTCTTCATGGACCGGTTGCCAGCCCCGCCGGAGCCAGAGCCGGCGGCACCGCCGCCAGCGTTTGCTTCAAACAGGTGCGGCGCGTCGGACACCAACGCATCCACCCATTCGGCCAAAGTCATCGGGCCATCCTTGCCCATGCGGGCAGTCTGCCCGTCCGCCTCGAAAGCCTGCGGCACGCCGTTGACCAGTTTGAACGAATGGCGGGCGCGGGCGGTAATGTCCGGCAGCGCCGTCGCCCGGAGTCCGCGTTTCGTGGCTTCGGTGACGACGGCTTGATCAATTTGAATCGCGGTGAGGCGACCCGTCAGCGCGTCGCGTTCCGCGACCACGACGTTATGCGTCTTGTCCCATTCGGCGCGGGCGGTTTTCAGTCGCGCCTCGATGACCTTGTCCACTTCACCGGCCTTGAGCTGGCGTTCTTCCAGAAGTTTCTGTTTGTCTTCGGCGAGTTGACGCACGGCGTCAGGGTCAATGCCCTCAAAGCGTTTGAGTTGATTTGTGAGCGCGATGTTGTTGGCGCGAAATTCCTCCAGCTTGGCCTGGCTCACGACGCCATCGGCGTCCAGCATCCAAGCGCCGTCGCGCTCTACATAGAGGGATTGCAGTTCGGCGGGGATTTCGTCCTTGGTTTTGAATTTGTATTTGAGTGCCATAAATTTTTAGAGGTTTTTGGTTAGCAGTTGCGCCGGTGGATTGTCAGCCGGAGCGGGAGCCAGCAGCGTGACCGCGCCGGGATCAGCCGCGACCGGTGCAGGTTGCGGCTTGCCGGCGACCAGTTTGGCCTCATCCTCGTTGCTACGACCGACCGGCAGGACATCGCCCATGCGGAAAAGGTCGAACATCGTGTCCTGACTGATGGCCCCGGCTTTCCACGCCGCAACGACGGCGGCAATCTCGGTGCTCGCCATACCGTTGAGACTGAAATCGGCGTTGAGGGACACCAGCACAGTTTTGTCGCCGATGTCGCCCGGTGTGTTTTCGGTGGAGTTCCACCAATAGACCCAGCGCAGGACTTGTGACAGCGATTCGCTGATGCTCAATGACACGGCGGACAAGACCGCGTTTTCACCGCTCTGCCGGAGTTCGATGGACGCCGCCGTTTCGCCGACGCGCTTTTGTTCTTCCATCATCCGCGAGCCAAGCACGGCCATCATCAATTCGTCTTGAGTCATCGCCCGTTCAAAGGTCATCAGCCCTTGCCCATGAAATTCCAGATACCCCGCCGTGGCACCCGTAGTTTCCGCCACCCATGCCGTGCTGCTGCCAATGCGAAGGTTGGAAGTCTTGTCAAATCCGCTGACCCATGCGGTAGGCAGAGCAGTAAAATGAAGACCATGTTTGTAATCTGCATTGAGGCGGTAATGGTCGAGGTTGATGGCGATGATGTCGGCCAGCGGCAGTTTGTCCACATGCGGCAGGGAATTTTTCGGCCCATGAAAGACAAAGGGAATCAGCGGCAAAGATTTTCCAAGACGAAGCGGTGTTCGCGTGTCCACGACGGCCCATTCGGTTTTTGACCGTTTGGATTTTCCAGGTTGTTGTTGCCAGAGTTCGACCTGATACGTCCAAGGCGTTGAGCCATCGGCGGCAGGCGTAGCATCCGGCACTAGTTTCAAGACCCGGAGTTGTTCGACGGATTCAGGTTGGAAAGGATCATTTTGGCCGGCGGCAAGAATTTCGGCAGTCGGCGCGATTTGCAGGAGATTTTTCCCATGTTCTTTCAGCACCACCAGCGTCAGGACGTTGCGACCATTCACCCGTTGAGAATGCCAGTTGATGATTTGCTCGGTTTCATACAACCGCACAAAGGCGCGTTGATCCGCTTCATCTTCCCAATCTACCAGCGTCCCGGCGCGACCGACCGCGATGACTTCATGCGTGACGTGTTTGGCGTAAGCCGACATCGGCGTGCCAAGCAAATCGGCATCGGCGACGAAGGCATCCAGGGCGCGACCGATGCCGGCGGAAGTGTCCGGCAGTTTGAAAGTTGGTTCACGGCGGAAAATGCGACCGACGTAACCATCGGCAATGCGCGCCGTGGCGTTGAAAAAGGCGGCGCGCATTTTGTAGGCGACGTATTCATCATCGGTTTGCGAATCCAGACGCGGCAGGTATTTTATCCCGGCAGTTTTGACGGCATCCTCACCGGCGATGACATCCCGCGCCCGTTGCCATGCAACGAGGTTGGCGTCGTAATCAGGATGTGTGCTTTGCACCGGCATCTCATGTGCCAGACCGGGCAGATTTTTCAGCAAGTCATGGCACAAAAGCCATGAAGTCAATTGCGCTGCCTTTTCCTGGCAATCCATTTATAGCACGGGTTTTTTGCACGCTTTTTGCTGTCCGTGAATCTTCGTGCATTGCGGTGACGGCAGGTGTTTTCAAAGTGCCAGCAGATGAAGAAATTCGGCCACATTTCGATTTGACAGTTTCCAGAAAACGACGGGCGACGATGAAATTTGCCAGCCTTTGAAAATTGTTGGCGGTGTAATTTTTTTGGGGCATGGAATTTTCCATCGTTCTACGCCGGTAATTTTTTGCGTTTCGGCAATTCGTGCGACCTTTGAAATTTCGACGCAGACGACCAGGTGAATTTGTGTGACCCCGGCAATGCGAAAGTTTTTTGCAATTCGTGCGCACTCGAAAGACAAAGTTGGTTCGCGTTGCTCAAAGATAAATGAGTTCGCGCTTCGTTCCCTGACCCACTACGCGCTCAATAACGACGAACGCGCCACCCATTCACGGTCTCCATTTACGAATGCCAGTTGGCGCGTGCGCGGACGCCTGACGCTCATGCTGGCGGCGGCGGCTAACGCCACCGCTACGCCAGCACCGGCACGCCATCTTTGGTTTACGAACGCCACTCTCGGCGTGCCTTTCGCTACATCGCGCACGCAGCGGACGTCGCAGGTAATCGAACGGTTTTCGTGCCTTCCAACCATTCAGGTTGGCGAATGATTTTAGGCGCGATGTCAGGCGGGAAAAACCTCGTCGCTAACGCTCCTCGTCCAGCAACGCTTCGTTCGCCATCCAGCGGATAGCAGCCACTTCGCTCCGGCAAAGGCAAAGTTAGTGTGACGAACCTTGCGGGCTGGCGATGGTTTTCTCCGCGCATGTCTCCTCGTGCCTGCCAGCGACCTGTCTGCCTGTTCGTGGCTGCTCAAAGAAATGTGATGAGCAGCCACTTCACATTCAGCCAGGTCGCCCGGCGCTGGTATCTCACGGTCGGCATCCGCTGGCAGTCGGCGGGCTTTACTACCGGCGTGTCACAGAGCCGGTTCGGTTCTGGCGTGCGTGCGGTTGCCCGGCTGCGTTTCGTCCAGCGTTGCCGTGGTGGCAGCCGTTCGTGTTCAGCTACCTGTCCGCCACCGGCTGGCTTCGCCGTTCACGCCGCTGACTCATCATTGAAGCGTCGGCGAAATCCCCAGCGTCACCGAGCCGACACTTGGCTCGTGCCTCGCGCCAAGTATCGGCACGCTTCCGCCGCGCCGCTGGCCGGACTCATCAATTTGCAACCGCTCCATTCGCTGCCGCACTCCGCTACACAGATTACGCGGGATGCTTTCGCTCATTCCGACGGCCGCAAACTGCCGAGACCGGCAAAGACAGCGGTGCGCCCAAAGATTCCAGAGGCCGCGATGCTCCGCATATCGGCCAAGACCGGCAATATGGCCGCACGACTTAGTCCGGCCAGGAAATCAGCAATAGCACCGCGAGGCTTCGCCCGGTGCAAGTCGCCGCAATAGTCGCGGGGACGATCCAGCTTTCGCGGCGCTCCGCAGGCTGCGCTTGCGAAACTGGCCGACCCCGCTGGTAAAACCAGATTGGTCTGACACCACGGCGGCAGGCTGCGGGCAGGTCTGCCGAGCGCGCCCATGTTGCCATCGCGTCGCAGCCCACGCCCTACGCTCTGCCGTCGTGGACTCAGAGAATTGGCGTTCGCGCTGGCGCGACGCCGCCGGGGAACGCGACCCGGGAATATGTTGCTGGCTTTGCGGCGGCGTTGGCATGAGGGAACAGCCGACACTACGCTTCTCACTTCGTTGCGAGGCTGGGCGTCGGCTTTGCTATCCCGGCAGCCGCACAAGAGATGTTATCTGTAATGCCGCCCATTGCCGTATCCCGCTGGCGCGTGAACCCTCGGCAAATGGGTTCCCGCCGTCTCCCCGCGCGACAACGCGACCGACGGCCCGGTTCATTAAAGATAACATCGTCTTGTGCGGAACCGCCGGCTGCTTCCCTGTCACGCTGACTGCGAATCCGCACCTTCGCGCTCGTGCGGGCAGTCACCGCGCCAGTTCGCAGGCATCCCTCATGCCAACGCCGCCGCGCCGCGAGTTGTTTTGAATTAGGCCGGGTCGGGGGACGGGAAGTTGACCAGTGAATTGGTTTGCTCGCTGCGCTCGATTGGTTGGAAAAAAGTTTTTGTGTCGGCAGCTTCGTTTTCAAGTCCGGCTTTTTCTGCTCGCGTATTTCTTTCTGTCGCCCTCACGGCGTCGCCGGACACATCAGCCCGCCCGCTCGTGGCTCCTTCTAAAGACTACTTCCACGGGGGAGGGCTGGCGGCTCCGCTTTTTCGTGAAGGGCGACAGACCGAATACGCACAGCAGAGCAGAAAAAAAAGACTATGAAAACTACATCACAAAAAACTGGTTCTGGACTCAAGAGCCGATCCGCACAGTTGAGCAGCAGCACACCGGCGCAGCCGGAGAAGAAAGACAATCGTTTGCCGATTGATGCCGAGGCACGGAAGAAAAACCGCACCTTGCCCACAGAGCAAGTTTTGGCCTTGCTCCAGTTGCGCGACCGCCGCTTGTGGTAAATGACCGAAGTGGTTGGAAAATGGATTTGGGTTTCGTTCACCGAATCACCCGCGCCCACCGTCCGCCAGACTTTGGCGCAGCTTGGCTTTCATTGGAACCGTGAGCGGCAGGCGTGGCAGCACCCTTGCGGCGCATTTCGTTTGCGCGGTTTCCAAGACCCGCACGAGAAGTATCAATCCTACCACCCCGCCGACCTTCGCACCGCCTGACACCACACGGGCACGGTGACAGCGTGCCCCAATTTTCTCACACCATGAAAGAAGAACCGACCGCACAAGACCGTGCCGAATTTTTCGGCGGCATCATCTACGCCTACACCCGCAGCCAGGCCGTCTCCGACGGCGTGCAGGTGGACGTGAGCAAGACCGCGCAGGAAGCCGGAATCAAATTCCCCATGTTCCTGACTCGCGCAGTTTTTGACAAATTCGTTGCCGTGCCCGAAGGCGTGACCGGCCAAGACGAAGCCGGACGCCTTTGGGATATTTGCTGGATGTTGCGCTTTGCCATCCTACGCAGTCACGGCCACACCGACCGCTTGCCCGTCGCCTTGTATGTTCGCAACGACAACCGCCGCGCCAAGCTGGTGAAGCTGGTTGCCAGTTGCGGCGCACTGGACATTGACGACCCGCAGCCCGCCATCACCGTGATGATGCCGGACGAGGATTGACCCGCAGACCAACACGCACCCGACGCCACCGCGCCGGGCGCAAAAAATTTTTCGCGGCTGACGCCTTGTGGTCGTCAGCCGCGCAGCCAGTCGGCTTTTGGGAACTCGCGCCGCCCCCCCCGGCAACCCCAGAACCAGGCCAAAGGCCGCCAAGTCAGAATACCGCGCCTGCGTTTTGCCGGTTTACCAGATGTGGTTTTTTTGTGCATTTTGCGTTGACTGCGTGTCTCTTGTAATGAGATATGTCCATTCACATGACAATTCGAGCCGAAATCACGGCATGTTTCTTCGTGGAAAACATGGCAGATATCGTGCTTTAGTTTGGGGTGGACAAAAGTGCTGGTTTTGTTACAGTGGACAACGATTTTAGACGATGTATAGTTTGGAACAACGATAACGACCTGAAAAGATTTACAGTTAACCATCAACGCGCGGAGGGCATATGAGGGCGCATCTTGACACTGCCCCCGGGATTTGAGAAAGGGAGTGGCATTGGTTCCTCATCCGAGAACGACAGCAACCCTCAACGAAAGGAACTGGATGAAACAGGAACAAGCCGACGTGCCGTCCTTGCGGGAGTTGGAACAGGCGGCGGAGGCCGAGGCCCGCGAGTTCGCCCGCGTCCGACTGCAACAACGACTTCAGGAAATCGCCGATCAACACGGCGAGATTTTCCCCCCAGAGCGGTCGGCGGCTGGTGCATCGGCGCACGCGCCCCATGCAACTGCGCCCCGGCGTCGGCGTCATTAACCTCCAAGTATTGCAGGGACAGGATCCGGGGGACGGACACTGGGGCTGTCCGCTGCGTGAGCGGTGGGGGTTGAGCCAGCACCAGCAAATGAGCCTGGGGCTGGAAGACAAGCTGGCCTTCACCATCACGGCGACGCCCTCGTATGCAGACGCCGCTGCGGTGGCGGGCAAATGGGGTGTGGCCGTGGACGACTCGACCCTGCACGCGCTGGCCCAACGGCTCGGCGCTCGGGCCGAAGCGCACACGCAGGCCGCGCTCCCGAACGCGCCCGCCGAACGCACCCCGCAACGGGCGGCAACGCCGCTGGCCGTGCTGATGCTCGACGGCTGGCAGGTTCGGCAACGCGGCCCCGGCTGGGGGAAGCGGAAAACGCAGAAACCCCGCGTGGAATGGCACGAATGGAAGACCGGCGTGTTCTACCGGCACGAACAAAGCGGCCCGACGGCCGGCGGGCGCGGGGTGCTGGCCGAGAAGGTGGTCATTGGCTGGCAAGGCGACCCGGTGGAGTTTGGCCGCCGGCTGCATTGGGAAGCCCTGCGCGGCGGACTGGGCCGGGCGCGTCACACCCTGGTGGCCGGTGACGGTGCGCCTTGGATATGGAACGTGGCGCAGGACCGCTGGGGCGGAGCGACGCAAGTGCTGGACTTCTATCACGCCAGCCAACACCTCTGGGAACTGGGCCGCGCCCTGCACGCCGGGGAGGAAGCGGCGGCGGCGCGCTGGGTCGAACCCCGCCGCCATCAACTCCGGCACGGGCAAGAGAAACCGTTGCTGCGGGAACTGGCGCGCCTCGAAGTGCCGGCGGGAGACGCGGGGGAAATCATCCGGCGCGAACAGAACTATTTTGCGAGTCAAGCCAGGCGGATGAACTACCAGAGTTTGGCCCGGCGCGGCTGGCCCATTGGCTCCGGGCCGGTGGAGTCGGCGTGTCGCCAGAAGCAGTGCCGCTTCAAACGCCCCGGCCAATTTTGGACGCCGACAGGCATGCGCAACCTCGGCGCGCTGGCCGAAGCCAGACACAATGGTCATTGGGACGAACTCTGGCTCACAGCCTAATCGGGGGCAGTGTCAAGATGCGCCCG
>JAEHJW020005432.1_pt1 | contig 14266 bp, 20 predicted proteins | sample 9271431 | NCBI WGS metagenome assembly JAEHJW02
TATAGAAGATGTTATGGCAGTAACATTACTTTCAACATTAGATACCAGCAGTGATAGATTCGCGATAGCAGAATTAGTGCCGTTAGTAAAATTCAACACACTAAATTCTGTTAAAATCTCAGTATGACCTAATACCGGTGCACCTTCTTGCAGAGTTCCATTACCGATATATAATCTACGTGTGTCTTGGCTCCACCCAAATTCGCCACCTGCTAGTTGCGGTAGATCCTGTTCTAATCCTCTGCGTACCTGTATCTGACTTATCTGCACTATGGCCATATCTACTTCCTGTGTTCTTCTTATTATTTAGTTTGTGAGATAGTATAGCTCGACACGTTTTAACCAAGCATCGTGATATTTTTTAAAATCTGCTCCTTCCAGCACGAATTCTTGGTAAGCAGGTGTTTCGTAGACGCCGGCGGAGATCTCTTTAGGCTGTGCACACATCAGTATCACACCATCTTTAATGTCTGTACCATGCATGTTATTATGTGCTGCTGAATAGGCGCAGAGTTGCAGGAAATAATCTTCGATCCATTCGCGCTTTTTAGGTCGGTTGGTTTGTTTAAAATCTAGTATCGCTGGGCGACCTCTCCAGATACCTACACAGTCTGTAGTGCCTGCATATAATCCACTATAATAAACCGGTATTTCTACGCCCCAGAATTCATCTACATGCGTTAGTCCTTCGAGAATAACCTGTGCTGCCATAAACCAGCTGGGGTGTGCATAAGGATTGCTGGGCAGGGGTTTCATATCGTCCATGAGAATATAACTCTCAAGATAGCTGTGCATGCGTGTACCACGATTAGCAGCTTCTGTGGTGATTTGTTGGGCTTGCTTTTCCCCAACACGACGCTTCCAGTTATTTAATGCGTCAATCTTTTCCTGAGGTTTTGTACGATCTAAAATCGTAGTAACACTAGGAACTCGTGAACCATCTGGCAATGCATAATGTCGTTTTCCATCAACACTAGTTCTGCTGATGGCAGTATAGTCAAATTTTTGGGTAATCATTGTTCTCTCTGGTTTTGACAGAAGGTCTGATATATTGCTATGTTTTTATAAGCTATATCATACATTTTTTTTATTTTTTCCTGCCTGTCAGGACTATTATACAATGATCTTAAAGAATTTATCAAATATTTGATTCTCATATTAAGATTTTGTATTTCGTCGTAACTTTCATCAATTACCGAATCAAAAGTGTAAAAACCCATCTCTTTTAACTTTAAAAGACTGCCAGGGCCAGAAAATAACACAAATGGTTTGCCGGTTGCTAGGCATCTCGCAGTTTTTTCTGTGTACCAACCAGTCGATAATGCATCAGTTTCGCTGATTATCTCAATATTATACCTGTTCCAAATATTAGGATAATTTTCGCATGACTCTTGCCATTTGAGATTTCCGTTAATATGGTTACTGGTTAAATCCGTCTGGTATGATTTCGATAATACCCACTTGATTTCCTCTGTATAAATGGATTCGACATGCCTTAGTGAAGTACTAACAAAATCTTTGTTTGGTTGAAAAACTAAAAAATTATCGTCAGCGAAAGTTTTATCTATTAGATAAGCTAAACGTAATCTTGGAACAGTGAATCTGCCAAAGCTAGCACCAACAAATTTAGCCAACTCTAAATTTTTTTCAAAATCAGGAATAAATTTACCAGTGGTTACAAAAATACCAAGTACTAGCTTTTTGTGTGTATAGTTATTCTTTATCGGTAAATGGGATTCGATAATTAGATCTTGTTCAGATATTCCGATCATTGATAATATTAACTCTAAGAAATCATAAAATCCGCTGTGTTTAAGATTTTCACCGTCGGGGGCATAGAATTTTAGCTTCATTCCCGCATGATACTTTTCGGCTATCGCATCTAATAGAAGTTCTCTTTGAGTAAAACTACAGTCCTTGTGTATAAAAAACTGCAGAGCAACACATATTTCATTGTTGACTATTTTAATGGCCTGTTCTATCATATTTTAGTCCATAGATAGTCAGACCAAAGTTTATGTCCTTGTTCCGTTGGATGTCTAGTATCGCCAGAATTACAATACATACAGTTATCAAGAAGATCAATTCTTTTTTCAGCGAGCTCTATTACATCTAATCTATCAATAAACTTTTTTACGTAATTCATCTGTCCGATATGCTCAGATACAACTATTCGTGTACTATTATTAATAGGTTTATTGAGCAATACCTCCAACCAAGTTTTATCAGTTAATTGTACATCACTAGATGTTATTCCATCAGTAAAATTGTGTGCTATTAAAAATTTTATGTTTTTGTATTTTTCTTGTAATAAAGAAATTTGTTGATAAGTGTTACAAAGTATCCCGTCAAGTGTTTCTTTTAGTGTAGGATACTTCAATTTATCTATTAAACTTAATTCTTCGTGTCTACCGGATTCGGTTAATGTGATTACACAGATAATAGAATTATAGTCAGTGATAGTCAACAATAATTCTGTAAGCCAATTAATAATTAATTGGTTTGATGCCCCGGGCAGAGCAAAATTAATCCAATCTGCATCTATACGATCGGCTAGCAATTTACCATATATGTTATTTAATCTATATTCTGTATCGTCTATACCTAAACGTACTTTAGTTTTTCCTAAACTATCTCCGTAGGTCCAACTATCGCCAGCGGTGATTAATAAAGATTTTTTATTTCGTACTAAATGATAGTACGGATTAGAAATTAATGACCAAGCAGGTATAGGAAATCGATTAAACATATTTTGTAAGATCTAGATCTATTAGTGTATTCCATTGCTGGTATACATAATTCCGGAATCTTTGTTTATTTAAAACTAAACGATAGAAAATACGTTGGTATTCTGCAGACACATCTGAAATTTTTGATACAGCATCTACTACCATCTCTGCATATTTTATCTGTTTAGCAACATCACCTAGTTGTTCGTTAATCTGACTATAATCAAATATATCTTCAAAAATATCAAACCCAGAATCTTTAAGATGCTGTCGTAGTCGAGGTTGACCATAGACCATAAAAGGCCTCATACCAATTATAGGTTTGAAAGTTTTCTCGCTGGTGAAAAAATCATCAGGATTAGGATTTGAAAATTCTGTTTCTGTTACTATACACAGAAAACTTCGATTCCATATATTTAAATCCCCTACACTAAAAATATCGTTGCGTATACGATTGCTAACAAACCTTTCGTCTGTGCCAAGGTTTCCGTATTCATCCGAAATACCCTGTTCTTCTGTGAACTTGTCATCTATGGTTATCGCTTGATCACCGGGTAATCCTAAACTTACATAACCTTGATCAAATACCCCTAATGATTGTAGAGTACGCACCAGATTAATCCTATGAGGATGTGGTTTACGATTTAAACAGATAAATTTTTTAGCATCAGGTAACAACTGAAGATCTTGTTCTTCGTAACTTTTAAAATAAAAATCGCAGACTATAGCCCAAAAATCTATGCGTAGTTGATGACTATTTCCTAATATAAGATAAGGTCTGCCAGATTGTTCAATTGCTTGAAAAATTTTTGGTATTGCAGGATCTACAAAATTATGACAGATAATAAAATCTGGATTGGTTGTTTTGATATTTTCTAAGATGTTGTCTTCATGCATCCAAGTTGGATTGATCAACATCACACGGTTAACATTTAACTGCTGTTTTGCTTTACGTTCTAATATATCTCTGATAAGTTGTTCTACCCTACCGGCTTTCCATGTATAAGGAAATCCGTTAGTGGATTTTTCGAATTCCATAATTTTTGAGTTTGCTTAAAAAATTATTTTTTAGAGGCTCTATCAGCCATTTTCTGCACTACTTTGCTGGGATCACCCTTGGGCGCCGACCCGGCGCCCAATGCGTCAGAATCGTCTGTGGTGTTTTCCGGTAATGCTAGATAGATATACTTGGTGCCAGTGTGCGGATCGTCTTTGATATTTTTAATCAATGCTTTTACAGTATCGTTGCTTTTCTGTGCGCTATCTAATGCAGCAAAATTAAATGCTTCATTTCCTGGAATATTACGTACACGTTCAATAACTGTGTCAACTGCTACACGGGGCGTGACCGCCCCACTGTGTTCTGCTTCGTTACGTAAATATTCTAAGACTGTAACCAATGCCGCATCACCGCGTGTATCAGCTTCGTCTTCGATAGTATCTCTTTCTGTGTCGAGATCTTCTCGTATGATTTCACTGACACGCATTATCTACGACCACGTCCTAATTCTTGTTCGCCACCAGCAGCTGCATCTGTACCGGCGAATTCATCTTCGTCGTGATCAAAGTCGCTGTCACCTTCTGGGGCTGGTAATTCTGGTGCAGGTTCGGATCCCAATCCTGCACCCATGTCCATAGGCTGTTCGACTTGCTCGCCTGCTAGTGCACGCACTGCTGAATCTGCTTGTTCGCGACCTGTGCTGACTGCTTGATATAAGTTAGCTAACAATGGGCTCATAGCAGATTTAAATGCTTCGGCTTGTTGCTCACCGATTTGATCTCGTATGGTATCTAGCAGTGCAGGCATCTGCTCATTCTGCATCTTGCTGACTTTTTCTAACATGTCTTGTACTGTGTTAACCATATCCTTGGCAGCTAATACTGTTTCGCTACGACCCATTTCGCTTTCAAATAAACCTTGCTCACTGGTCATCCAACGATCCAGGCCTTCTTTGACCATGATCATTTCCATGTAGCGTGCATTACGTTCTGCTGTGTGTGCACCATGGCTGCGTTTAATAGTAGCTAAGTTTTCAGCGATAGCCTGACTTAAACGCTGTGCTTTAGCATATGTTAAGTTATCATAATCGATAGCAAACCCAAAGCTGCGTTCTACGATTTTATTAATTTTTTGTGGTGTCATTTCAACACGCATTTCGGATAATCTCATGGTCCTATAATTCCCTGATGTTTGTATATATTTATGTCTTTTGCCAGACTTTGTTGATTTTGGCTCTATGGTGTAGAGCACATAATCTTTCAGTGGCTATCGTTAATTTAGCCACTGCATCGTCAAGTCTAGCTATCCTTATGTCTAACATACTATAGTTCTTGTTAGCTTTTGCTATGCGCACAGCATGATTCATCTGTCGTATGTTGACCTTTTGAGTATTTATTTCTCTATCCAAGTCCTGTAATTCTTGCGCTGATTGTATCTTGCCCTGTACTGTATAGATCACGTATAGAACCGCTGTTATCTTATCCGAAAATTCATAGACCAGTTCACTGTTGCGATCTAATACTTTAAAACCATTGGTATCAATTTGTTTAACATAATATAGACCTATCCTATAGCCGTCTGCTACGGGTATGCAAACTGGGGTGCGTGATGCCTGTTGCTGTTCTAATTCTCGTTGCGCCAGAGATTTCAAGCGGGCATTAGTGGTGCGTATGCCCTGCTCTATCTCGCGTGAAAACTTTTCCTGTTCTTGTTGTTCTGATAGTGTGCGGGCGGATTTTTTCTTAACAAAATTTTTATTATGTTTCTTCTTCATATACTACTTATTGTATTTTTTTGGAATTTCTAGATTTTTTCCAATTTTCTATGTGGTTAATTGTTCGTTTTGATTTTGGTTTTCCTGTAAGAGCAATACTTCTATCCCTGCACAGTTTTATCGCCTTTTCTTCTCCGTAAATTTCTGCATAAGTTTTACCTTTTAAGATACTTGGCGTTCCACAATGATCAAAATGATACCTTTTCATCGACCCAACCCCACCTGTTTTGTTACAATGTGGACAAGTAACAATTTTTTGAGGGCCTTTGGGTTTACGAGAATTTAAATTTGGCCCAATATTTTTTCCCTTTAATGATGCGGACCTTTTTCTAATAGATTCTGTTGTTTGTTTATATCCGGATGTACCGGTTCCGCCTTCTGTAATATTGTGCAATATGCCGATAGGTGAAGGATCGATGTATCCTGTTTTATAATCTACATCTTTCCGACCATACCATCGTATTAGTTTTCTTTCTAAAGCAAATGCACCAAATTCAGTTAAATTGTAAGATACTATGATTATTTTTGTACTATCAGTTGGTGTATGTACACCACCACAATATTTGTTTTCTGTAGTGACTCGATGATTATTCCAAGCTCTATATCCGCAACCTTTACCTATGTAATACGGTGTACCGTCATCCCTTAGATATGCGTAAACATAAAATCTAAACGGTCCGGTGTCTTTTAAGTCCATTGGTAAGTTTGAATAAATATTCATGCTGACATTCCTTGCTAATGTTAGAGTAGTTGGATCTGCCAGGATCGCGAACTACATCTTTGTTTATCTAATTTTTTTAGTATATACTATTTTGCCATTTTCATCACGACGCAATAATATATTTTGCATCGTCAGTTGATTCGCTATTTCCTGTTCACGCTCACTCAAGGAGCTTTTCGATATGGTCTTTTCGCTGTCAAACCTACCCAAGAGATCTGCCTGCTCATTGTTGACGGGCACTTGTAGGTTATTTAATAATTCTACTATCTTCATCGGGTGGCAAAATGTATGAGTAGTGTAACAAAACCCGTTAACAGTGCTGTAAATACCGCTGTGCCAATAGTGATGATAGTTTTATTGCCTTCTGTGCCAGACTTTGACACGCTGTCTTTGATCTCAACCAGATGCTGCTCGAATTTGTCCATTCTACGCTCTAGACTGTTTAGTTTAGTTTCCAAATTCTTATACCTCTCAGCACATAAGTCTACATGCGCCTCGAGGCTGCGTTTTTCAATATCTAATGTTGACATCGACTGTCCCTCACACTTTTCAATAAGTGATGCGTTTACAATTTGCCTAACTTGAGCCTTGATAATGAGCCTAACTAGTGCCGTAGCATCAAATATATTTATGCGGCAGTTATCCGCTCAAAGTATATGTTTTTAATGGTTCCGTAGGGATAGAATATGGGTAGCATGAATCGTGCAGTCTCTTCGAGACCTGTGATTATGGGCACTTGTTCAAAGTCTTTCTGTAGTGATGCCAAGGGTTGGTTGGGCAGATCATAGATGTCAGCGGGTTCAACTGCCCAGGTCCAGTACCATACTCTCTGTGGTCCAGTATAGAAATCACCAAATTTAAATGTGCTGATGTTTTCCACATCTACAGCACTTGGAGCAGATACTTGCAAGGGTTGCGTCTTGATACCTATGCACTGCAGGACAGTTTCCCAGTTACGCTGTTGGTCTCTGTGCAGGCCATTGGTACGTGTCACTCCAGTGGGAGTTACGTCAACTAATGTTACTCCTGCATAGAAATATAAGTCGCTCATGGTACTAGTATTTAGTGGCCACAAAAAAAGCGTCTAAAAAGACGCTTTCTCTGTTGAGCCGGTTAAGCTATTAAGCTAGTTTGAAACCGCTGCTTGTAACTGTTAGGTTAGCAGCTGTAACTGTACCAGCGATACCGATGTTACCACCAGAGCTTAATGCTGTCAAACGTGTTTGCAGTGCTGTAGCAACGTCAGCTGATGTAACAACAGCAGCACCTTGTAGTGTGTCGCCGTTCGCACCGCCTGCACCTGTAGCTTCTAAGTACACGCTGATCTGTGTGCTGTCAACTTGGTACAATGTTACTGTGCTGTCTTGTTCAACTGCACGTAAAATTGTTTCAACTGCACCACCTGTGTTCATTTCACCTGCTGTGAATGTAACACCTGCGATTTTTACTAAGATTGGCTCTTTTGTTAAGCCTGTTGCAACTGGGTAACCTAAAGAACCGATTCCACTATCAACGTTTACGACGCCATTTGCGTCACCTGCGTAGCGTGTTTGTATCGCCATAATATGTATCTCCTAAATTTCTATAAAATTATATAAGTACACCTATTGTACTTTTATGTAAATATTTATCTTTTTTGGAAAAAAACGGTTTCTATATAAATATTAGTGCAGTTCGCGATGCGCCAACACCCAACTGCTCTAACATTGAAAGGGAATGCCAGCATGAATATTTATTACGTATACGCTTACCTACGCAGAGATGGGACTCCGTACTATATTGGTAAAGGTAAAGAGAATCGAGCGTATGAAGATCACATCAAACATAAACCACCAAAAGATAAGTCTAGGATAGTTTTTCTTGAGAAAAATCTCACTGAAATCGGTGCACTAGCACTAGAAAGACGCTATATTGTTTGGTACGGTCGAAAAGATTTGGGTACTGGTATATTACGTAATCAGACTGATGGCGGTGATGGGCTTACTAGCCCTTCGTTAGAAACTAGAAAGCGCATAGGCGAATCTGCTCGCGGAAGGGTATGGACAGAGGAAAATAAACAAAAACTTCGTAAACCTAAGATAAGAACAGATGAACACATCGCTAATCTTAGAAAGCCCAAAAAACCTAGGACTCAAGATCACTTATCGAAGATTAGTTTAGCTTTTAAAAATAAACCTTGGTCTGAGGCGAGAAAAAATTCTAAAAATCTAGAATATAAAATTACCGATCCAAACGGAGTTGTGTATTACGGTAAAGGTAGTATTAAAAAAACAAGTTGCCAGATTCCGATTAGTAATAATATTCTCAGAGATCTAATCTACGGCAGAAGAAAAGAATATAGAGGTTGGACTGCTAGCGTTATTTGTTGAATAGAGCACGGCTGAACAACTGTCGTGGCACTAGTTTTACCACTCCTGTTGGGGTGTTAAACACGAATCCTTCGCCACCAGCATGCCCTGCTACCGTCTGCGATATGCCCTGTACCTGCGATTCTAACTGATTGACCAATGCCTGTTTATAAGCATAAATCGCGTTCCAGATAGCAAAAACAGCTTCTAAACCACGTGCTTCTCTATAGATATAGCCACCGTAGTTGTCGCCTACTAATTTCTTGTACTGTTGTCCGCTGACGTTGTTTTTAAGCCAATCTGCTAGCTGTTCCTGTGTCTGTCCTGTGATCTGATGATTAGCATATTTTTTCAATGCCTGTCGTGCTACACCGTCTAAACCTGCGAGGAATTTGTCTGCTTGTGCACCCAGGCTGGCTACTGCTTTTTTGGCTGCCCCGGCTACACGCACTGGATCTTTTAATTCGAAACGCACACCAGCAGTGGGTGTTAATATCATCACCGGACCATCTAGTTTAAGTCCTTGGCCATTCCAAGACACCGGTCTTGCCTGCTCGTCTGCGAGATAGCTGTGCACTGCTACACCACCCGAACGTCCTCGGATCTGTCGTCCTAGATCACTTGCCACTGGTATGCGGTATTCCACTACATTGGGTTTAAAAACATACTGTCCTTGTTGTGGTGTCAAAGGCTGGCTCCACATGAGATCTCCCCAGAAAAAGCCTGGGGTCGAGCCTACTGCCTGTTCTAAACCAGACCAGATGTTGGCTATACGCTGATATAGATCACCACGATTAGCACCCCGGGCACGATCATATTCCGCCCATCCTTCGGGACTGGTCACACGCCCATTGGGTTTATCAAACATGTACTTGTCAGTGAGGATGAATTTCCCATCAGGCCGTCTCCCAAAGACCAATGCTGGCATACCATCCCACTTGATAGTGGTTGCACCGGGATTTTTTACTATCCAATCCAATGCCTGTAACATAGTGCCGGCGGATGCAGCACCGTCGAATATGCTGTCTTCGGGGTGTGGCGTGCGCACTGGAGCAGCGGCTACTTCGTTCAAAAATTCAAACATCATTGGAACATACCTTTGACATAGTCCAAGCCCTGCAGTATTTTCTTCTTGTCATCCTCGGCACGAGCTCGCGCTTGTGGGGTCTCTGCTTTGTCGCGTTTGGCAGCACCGATATCCTTCATGGCCTTGGCTTCGTAGATCTGCCAGAACTTGTCCAAGAAATCTTCTGCTGACGCATAGGGAGCAAGATCACCTCGACCATACATGCCGTTTAGTTCGCAACTTTCAGCAAATCCACGGACAGCGTTCACTAGATTGCTGATCTTGACTTCATCTAATTTAGACCCAGGGAATCGTTTTAACAAGGGAGATATCTTGGGTTTCGTAATTCCCTGTTCTTCTGCTTCGTGCATGAATACGTCCCGCACAAAAGTCTCGATATTGGTGGTCAATGTGACCAGTTCATAGTCTTTGCGTGTCTTGCTGTAGGGTAGTTTAACACGATCACGCACTTTAAACTGCACACCACTGTGCTGTATGCTCATGTTCAACAGTTCACCAAACACGCTGAACATGTTGCCGTTTAACATACCTTTAATACCGCGTTCTGGGGTGGTGCGGAAACGACCCCAAGTGGCCAGTCGTTCGGTATGCGGCATGAGATCGACCTGTACCCAGGAATCTTGGCCTACTGCCAGTATCGGATGTCCAGCATCGCTTTCCGCATGCACATACCGTGGATGCACGGTCTTGACGAATTCATCTTCCAATCGATACCAAAATGTCTGCGCCTGTGCCATGGTCAAGCCCTGTGTGGCTTCTATGTCAGGTACGATGATCTGTAGATCGATATCACCATAGATCTTGTCTTCGGGATCTACATCGTGATAAGCACTGGATCCAGTGGGGTAGCCCATCTGTATCGGGGGTATGTTTTTTGTTTTAAGAAATCTGTTGAAATCTTGGACGAACTGTTGTGCTACAGTCAGCGCAGCTTTGACCACGCTGGGGTGTATGACTGTACCTTGAGTGACTATTGTGTCCCAACCGCCTTCCCAGACCATCTCTTGTTCACCGCGATGCTTGTTCCAAAACCCTGCACCTGCTGCTGTCTGCGAAGGGCTACGCAGTATCTTGAAACCTAGTTCTTTCATGTAATCGTACATGACCCGTGCTATGCCCTGTCCACGATAGCGTTCTTCGACACGTAGATCCAGTGATTCGAGGTAATTGCCGTTCCTCATGAATAATACTGATCCCAGTTCCCGACCGTGTGCATAGGCAGTGACATGTATTTCTTGGTTGGAGATGGGATTGGCTTCTAAAGTAATGCCATCACGTTCAGCAGTGGTCACTGATGTCAGTTTGTTTTCTATGATTATATCACGTATTTTCATTATTTAGATTCTCTATAAAGTGCTTGTGTGTCACTGGTAAATCCTAGATCGATTACCACTGGACGTCCTTGATATATCCCCCAGTTAGCCGCTCTAACGAAATCGTTTAACTCAATGTCAAAAGAACCAGATAATTCTGCTAGAGTATTTGCGTACTCAGTACACTGTTCTATTTCATCGTCAGTTTTACCAATCTCTCGCATTTTCTCTTGGTATGCCCTTGGTTGGTCTAAAAATAATTGTCTGCCTTCGATCGAACGAGCATAGCTGATTAAAAAATTTAAATTAGGGCATTTGATCAAATCACAGAGTTCTGTCTCGCGTGTTGGTCTTGCCAGCTCGGTCTGCACCCATAATGGCTGTGTATGCTCTCTGTCGTAGTCGATCAAAGGTATGAGTATGTGCAATTGGCTAGCATAGCCATCATCTAAAATTCTCACCTCTTCAGCGTTCTGCGCTAGCCCTTTGCGATTTTTAGCGATCTTAAGCACAGTCTGGCGGCCTTGATATTCGATGGTCATGGCTACACGACTGGAGCCTGCGCCGATCTTTTGGGCACGATCTAGTGCATAGGCCAGTCGGCTTTTAAATGTAGTTCCCTGTTGCTTAAATTCTGCCGGATCCCAGTCTGGGGGTAGTGGGGCTTCAGATAGGATATCTTGTACTTTCACAGCATGTGTCCCATCTGTCTAAACCATGCAGCTGTTCCTGGTGTTGCCTGCTCAGGAAGAGTCAGCAATCCCTTCTGCACATCCTGTTGTGCCTGTGCCAGTTTACCTGCACGATCAGGATCACCTTCTAATGATTTCATTACACTAGCAACAGAATTTAATGCATCACCGCGTGCACCAGGATTCAGTAATATTTTAGCTGCTTGATCTCTGGTGTCAGCTACTACCTCGTTCGTATCTCTGCGTATAAGTCGACCACTGAACGCATCTACTTTGAGTCCTAAGAATTTTGCTATAGAGCTTAATAATATATATAAGTGTCCGGCCTTGAATGCAGGATCATTATAACTACCACGCGGGCCATGCTGGTGCCAGGGTGCTACACGCTCTGCATCGGCTATGACCATGATGTCTACCTGTGCATATCGGGTAGTATTATCAATTTTATATGGTACATCGACATGCACATTACGACCCGACAGTTTGGTCTTGTAACCGCGTGCATAAAAATACTGTGCTAAACTGATCTTGGCAGCTTTAACATCATCTGTCGCATAATGTTTTAACAGTGCTTGTTCGTCTAGAAATAGATCGATATCACCGGACTCTACTTTATAACCAGCTGATCCTATATCTGCTATGGTCTTTTTACGTAAGTCGTTGGGCAGTAATGTACGCACTTCATCAACGATACCAGCAACAGAATCGCGCGGGACTGGCGCAGTATCATCAAAAACATTACCGCCTTCTAATAAAATCATAATGCATGAACAGGTTCTTCGCGAACCTTACCTAAATCTGCTAATCTGTCGTAATATTGATTGATTTTTCTAATATTTTCAGGGCGTTGTACAGGATATAGTCCGGTTGCTCGATCTCGTTTTACCTGCCCTTGTAATTCTTGTGGTAACTTAGTAAGATAATATCCTGTTGAACGTATGATAACATCGATAGTGGGATTTTCAGGATCAGCAAATCTATATTGTCTGTTAGGGGTTGATGCTAGTGTTTGGCTTATATCAGTGGCGGCAGATGTAGCTGCAGTTGTTTGTTTAGGTCCTAATGAACGATATCGATCGACAATAGCCTGTTGTCTAGCTTGATAATCCCGGTAACGTTGTTCCTGTTCATCGTCGTCACTGCGTTGTCTATTTGGGTTTAGTCTATCTTTTATTTCGTTGCTCAACCCTTTGAAAATTTCATTGACCTTCATTTTTAAGTTTCCTAACACCGCGTGAGAATTTAGCAGGTTCTTGTGTGCGTATACTGTTTAATAGTCTGCGTTCAAGCTCTAGTGCCTGCTCAGCATCGTAATTTTCTTTGATGTAGTTGATTAGGTTAATAGCGCCTTGAATAACATGTGCAGCACGGCTTTCTACTATGCTGGCTGTATCTCTGCTGGTCCGTAAATCTGCCAGCTCATCTAATATACTACGTGTACGTTTCTGCAAAATTTTGCTCCAAATATATGATTATTTATAACAAATAATCATTTTATTTTATTCAAATTTTTTAGATTTTCGATTAATTGTGTTATATTTTTAGCAAGATTTAGATTATTTTCAAATCGATCAGAAAACATCTGGTGAAATTTTTTTTGTAACCGTACATCGGACAGGAATTTTATGTTACTTTTAAAAGCTTCAACCACACGCATTCCTGGATGTTCTATGTATTGATAGCTGTGATCTAACACATCGTCAAAAATATCAAATCCAAGTTTTTTTACTGTTTCGGGCAATCGCCAGGCACCCGGCCAGATCATAAAATGTCTTGCATATATTGCCATTAAAGTTTTTTCTGTTAGCATGTTACCTCTTTCAAAAAAACAAGGTTCCGTGACTATTGATATTAAAGAGTTCTTATATAAACGAGAATATAAAAATTGGTAAGCTGTTGCATTACTAGCTGCATAGTTTACTACTGCTCCCCATGGTTCTTTTTTTCCTAAGTGATTAATGAAGAAATGTTGCTCCGGGAGATATTTTGTTAAATCAAAATTATAATCAGTACCTAAAAGCAACTCCGACGATATTACATCATGCGGTACCATATCGTTAGTATTATATGAATAAACGATTTCATTTTTATCAAATAAATTAGCTATTATTGTAGAGCACAAAGTTCTGTGATATTTCGCTTTGTTAGACATAAAAGTAAATTTATATTTTATGTCATTATGATTTAAATCTTTACAATCACAAACTAAAAATTCTCTGGCATTTCTAATAAAAATATTTTTTTTAACATCGATTTCAAAATTTGTAAAATCCTCAAATAATAGATAATGGTCAGATATAAAGGTCTTGTTTTTGAATTCAAATCCTGCTTTATCAAATAATTCGATTATTGTATTTTTAAAATATACAAATTTTCCTTTTATTGAGATCCTGATCTCCTCAGACACAGGCATATGATCAGCGAGTATGATTGTATCTCTCTCATTGAATGTTATATCTAGTTGTTTGGTATTTGTTTTTATAGTTGGCATCACTGCTTTGATTTTAACCCAGCTAGCATTTGTTTAAGTTTAGTGCTTTCTACTGAAACCGACGGTGGGGGCGCCTCCGTATGTTCATCTTTTTTAACTACTGAGATCGGA
>JAEHJW020008570.1_pt1 | contig 14260 bp, 18 predicted proteins | sample 9271431 | NCBI WGS metagenome assembly JAEHJW02
TCTCTAGTTATAATACAGGCGACCTATCCTACGCAGGCAGCGAAGGTAGGCCACGGGTGTTCAGTCGGCCAATGTTGCGCACGAGGAATTGGCGTTGCGGCGCCTTGACGACGAGGGTGTGGTATAGCAACAGAAGCCATTCCACCGTGGTCGAGGTAATAGCGAGTGGCCATTTCAGCATAGGGGCCATCTGTGCGATACACAAGTTCGACGGAGTACGTTCAACGAACAGCAACATCCCGGTCTGCGGACGCCAGTAGTTCGTGTCAGTGTAGGTAACGGACGTGCTGCTGGTGGGTCCGGCGGACGCGAAAGTTGCAATGCATCCGGTGCCGGGGTCCGTCTGGCTGTTCACCGTACCACGGTAGAGCCTGAAGTATGTGCAGGGGTTACCGTTGGACGGCCCAGGTACGACCGTGGCGTTGACCACCTGACCAACCGCCACCGCGACCGCACCCAATGAGATCGCCGTGGACTCACCGTTGTCGTTGCCGGCCGTCAGCCAGTAGTAGTACGTACCGGCGTCCGTACCACCGCCAGCGGGAGCGGCGTAGAACTCGGAGGTCTGGTTGCCAGTTGGCGAGGCAGCCGCGACCGTGGACGAGGAGTTCGGCGCGCCGGGGGCCTGCGTGGCGCTGGTCTGCGGGGGCTGGTCGGTCATGCCGGCGCGGCGCAGGAAGATGTCGTACGTGAAGGGGATAAAACCGAAGTTGGTCTGGTAGCCGACCAGCGGAGCGCCCTGGTACCAGCCGGTGTACGGGCGCTGCCCAAGGACCTGAATCTGCTCGGACAACTGGATCTTGGCCAGGTCCTCGATAACGGTCGGGGACATGAACGCGCGCATGTTGCGGAAGTTGGTAACGAATCCGGCCTCCGCCATCAAGCGGCCGACCGATTCAAAGATGCCGAAGTCCGGGTACGTGCCCTGGAAATCCAGGATGTTGAGGCCAGCGGAATAGCCGTTGGGCATGCCGTTGGACTGGCTCGCACCAACGAACTGCACACCGTTCTGCAGGGCCAACACCAGGCCGTCGTAGTTGACGGTGTTACCGTTGTTATCGGTGATGTTGTGATCGCCCCAGACGAAGTTGCGCTCGCAGCGCGCCAGCAACTGCATGGCGCCGTCTCGGTTCTCTTCAGCCACAGGATCGACCATGGAACCGCCCAACTGCCCGGTCAAGGCCATCTGGTGCGTAATACCACGCCGGACGCCAAAGTACCGGACGTAGACACCGTTCCGCGAGAAGCTGGCGGTCCCACCAGCGGGCGTGCCACCTTCGACGAACGCCGGTTGGCTGCGGTCATCGCCGTACGAGAGGCGGTCCACCCACTCATAGTAGGGCTGAATCGAGGGGACCCGTTCCAGCCAATTCCACTTGACGAAGTGCTGCTCCTCGTACAGAACCGAGGTCATCGTGGCGTCCAGGTTCTGCAAGCGCAGGGGAGTGTCGTCGCCGTACGACCCACCAATGTTCTGGGTGGCCATGGCCTTGGCTAGGTCGGACATCGTAGCGTCTCCGCTAAACGTGGGCCCGAAATACTGCCGCCCGAGGTTATTGGAGAAGCCCATGGACTTGCCCATCCGCTTCTCCAGCGGGTTGCCCTGGGGAGCACCGTACCAGCCGGTGTCCACCATGTGCCAGTAGTTAGGCATACGGCTCTGGAGGGTGGCCTCCATAGCACACAGCAACTGGTCGCCGGTCAGGCTCTTCAGGAGTGGGTCGAGTTCGCGTGCGGACTTGATGACTTTATCGTAGGGTTGTGGACGGCGACGGCCGCCCTTGTCCAGTGCGCCAACCCACTCACCAATCTCGCTAACGCCGTCACGGACGATCTTGAGGGCCTCTACGCCCTGTCCCGAGTTATAGTCGTTACCGCGACCCGTCTCGCGGGTCTGACGGTAGGCGGAATCCGTCAACCCGACGCTGCCCTGCGTGGGGGCGGCGGGCGCCAACACAGACTCCAATGTGATGCCTCCCTAAAAGAAAAGGGGCCCACTTTACGTGGGCCCCAGATGGTCTTGTGGTGTTATTTTTAGAGTCCGAGCGCGGCACGGGTGTCGTCGGGGATATTGGTCTTCACCCACTGCTCCAGCGTCAGCGAACCGGCCATGATCCCGGAGGTGATGGAGTCGAACGACGCCGCGAGGTTGCTGTCCACTACGCCACGTTCGATACCGTTCAGCAGGGCCTTACGTACCGCGCTGGGCGTGTACTTGGAGGCGCTGGGCGACGGCGTGTTATCGCGGCGGCGCACATCGGTCAGCGCCACGCCAGCGGCAGGCATCTGGGGTACCTGAGTAGAGACCATCTCGTATAGGCTCTTGGTAAGCTTGGCGAGGTCAATAACGGCCGCAGCCGTCGCCCGCTGCATGCGCTCGGACTTGCCGAGACGCTTGTTGACGCTTACCGTGTACTCGTCCAGGCCGCCCAGCGCGTCCCCGACCACGGTGGCCAGGTAGTCGAGAACATCGCTGGCCTCAATAGCCCTCACGGCCTGCCCGCTCTTGGCTAGGTCCTTGTAATAGACCTCACGCAGCGACTTCTCGTGGCTGCGTTTGTCGCCCTTCATCCGGCGGCCCTGGTTGGTGATAATCGTGTCGTCGCTGGAGTCGTCGGCGCCCTCTGCGCGCTTATCGGCCGGGTCTTCCCACTCCCCGTGGAGCGCGTCATCCTCGTCGTCCCAGTCACCCTCGGACTTGCGGGCACGGGACTTACGCTCCTCGCGCTCATCGTCGTCGTCATCGCCACGAGACTTCCGACGGCGGGACTTCCGCTCCTCACGCTCGTCCTCGTCGTCCTCCCCACGACGGGATTTGCGTGAGGCGTGCAGATCCTCCGCGTTGTCGTCCTCCTCATCTCGGCGGGACTTACTGCGGTGGGTAAGACGCTCCTGCCGGCGACCATTCTCGCGTTCGGCGCTCTCGTCTGCGCGATCACGAGGTTCGCCGCTCTTGAAGCGCGAAGCCTCGACTTCCTCGTTATCGCTCCGCTGCTCGCCCTCCTCGGTGTCATCGAGGAACTCCGCGCCATCAGGCTTTGCGGGCTCATCCTCCAAGACGTTTTCGCGTCCCTTGCGGAGCCCCACAGCAGAGGCCAGATCGGTCAAGGACTTCGACAGATTCTCAATCACGCGCATAGGCCGCCCAGTCTCTTCGGCAACCCCGGCCGCAGCGCGGCTGATCTCCTCGGACAAGATTGAATCCTCCTCAGTACGCATACCTCAAGCGGATGAGCAGATCGCGGGCTTCCTGGGGCTTCAGCCCACGGCAGCGAACCAGATGGTCTATTGCTCCTGTGGTGCCTCCACGAAACTTGTAGGTGGTCTTGTCATAGTGGCCCATCGTACAGGCTCCCCACAGGAACGAGGTCACGTTGTCATCGAGGTTCTGTACCTTCAACTGACTGTCGTTGGCGTAACTCATGGTTTTGCCCATCTGCGCGCCACGTAACGACTTGACCAGTTGTAGCCAGGTAAAGGGATTCACCGGCTCGTGTGTGATGGCCAGTTGGTCCACCACACACTCCTCGATATACTCATCCTTCATCTGTACCTTTTCGCCCTCGATGGACCAGGCGAGCCTGCGACTGGGGCCGTCCGGGTTCTGGGCGTTGAACGCCTCGAACGCTTTGGCTAGGTCATAGATCGCCTTGGCGCGCGTGACGTTCTTGAGCAACTCCCCTTTGACGTATAGCCTGGGCCCCTTGATTATCTTTATCTCAAGGGGGATGCCTACGATGTTCTCTGGACCCTCCATATGATTCCAGTTGAAAAATCCGCTTTCTAGAAGGGGTTTGAAGTTGATCCCCTTCTGAACTACGATTTCGTTCTGTAGATCACGGTTTTCTGAAGAGGCAATACCTTCAATCAGCCATCGCTCGTCCGTCTTTGTGGCCTTGGACTTCGTAAGCCCGGAGGTAATCGGAACTATGAGCCGAAACCTGTTTGGCGCCAATTCTGGCGGTGGGGACAGCATATGTTCGGTAACGGTCATGACATATCACCGCCCCCTTTACAGCAGCGCGCTTTAGTACAGGTACTGGACAGTGACGGTGCCGGTCGCGCTGGCATTGACGGAGAACGTACCCCCCGCGCTGGAGGGGGCGGACGCGACAGCCGCCCCAACCGGACCAGAGGCTACCCAGTAGAATACCGGCGTGACAGTAGCGGGGACGGCGCCGGTATTCACCGCCGTACCAGCCGTGGTCACATCGCCCGTAACAGAGCCATAACGCAGCGCACCCGCCTGGAGTGCGTTCGCAACGAAGCCAAAACCACCCACATCGCCGTTCTGTAGGTGGTAGGCGGTACGGCCAATGTTGATGCCGTTGAGTCCAAGGTTGTTGGCCGTGGCATACTGGTCAGCAATGAGGGCTCGCTGTTCGTTGATGGGAATCCCAGACACTCAGAGTCCTCCTCCCACATTACAGACGGGCGACGGCCGCCTCGTAGGGCAGCGTCGTCACCCCTTTCTCCGGCACCAGTTGCGCGAACGCATCCACTTGTGTCGAAATGGCGTCTGTGAAATAGATGCAGCCGCAATAGTTGCACCTGTAGGCGGGCACATTGCTGACCTTGAGTGCGGCGAACCCCGGATTGGGCGGGGGAGTGCCTCCCCCAGCGTGTGCCTCTGGCTTTGGCAATTGCCCACGCAAGCCACGCTGCTCATCCTTGGAGGGTGGCGTGTCGGATTGGCTGGCGCCACCGCCCGCCATAGAAACTAGGTCCGCCCTTCCCTTGGCGACTCGTTCGTTCTGGGCCGTTACTGTGGCCCGGAACTCCACCAACGGCTTATTGCACTCAGGACAGTGCGGCGAGGGCATATTGCTGTCCCCCTGCTACACAACGACGAATTGCGGCCCAATCAACCGTTGCCTGATGCGCGTGAGGTAGCCTCGGGTCATGCCACCGCGCCGCAGGTCTCCACCTTTGCCAAACAGCCATTCCCAGTAGTTCTGGGCCAACGCTGCACCTGGAAACGGTCGCTCAAACCGTGTGTCTGACACAACACGGTCGCGCTCAGTACGATACGACTCTCGACCCGCGCTGTATGCAAGGCCGGCCTGATGGATGATGTCCACGGCGGCCTTCTTGGCCAGCGCCTCGCGTACGATGGAGTGCTCTTCATACAGGTGTCGTAGACCGCTGGTGATCCAGTAGTGCCAGAACGAGGGGATGCTGTTGTAGATGAACAGGAACTGCAACATGGCTGACTCATAGAACTGCCACGTCACAACAGCGCCGTTGGATGGGACCAACTCCACCTCAGCATTCGTCTCGTTCCACACAATCCAGTCCAGGGTAATCTCCAACGTCAGGGTAGCGTTGAAGTACCCTGTCAGGTTGTGGACCTTGAGCAGCCGGTTATACGGCAGCACTAGCGCCATCCATCGCATGAAGTCCCTGGGCCTGTAGTAGGTCTGGGGGATTGCGGTATGGTCGCACCAGCCGGTAAAGACACTGGACTCTGGGCCCTGTGCCAGGGTGTTCGGGTCTGTCCCTGAGTACGTTGGCTCTAGGAACGTATAGAGGAACGCCTCCAGGAAGCCCTGCGCCAGGTCCAACTGACGCCGGATCATATAATCATCTATCGGACGGTCATCCACCACGATGGTCTCCGTTACGCTGGTGCCCGGCAGCATGTTGGGGGCAATAGTGGCGACCACATGATCCTGGTCCTGGTTGTTTGTAAACGGTAATATGACCTTACTGGGGACGGCGGGCACAGGAACCGCCGTCCCACCGTTCCAGGTCAACGTACCTGGCGAGCCAGCCGTATAGGCCAGCTCGTATTGACCGCGCAGGTGGTGGCTCGGGATGTCCAGCGTGACCCCGGTGACCAACTGTGGCTGCAGGACCGGCCCGACCTGGCCCGCAGAGTGCAGCGGTACGCCCTGTAGCCACACAGCCTTCATCTCTTCCACGGAGATGAGGGATACGTAGAAGGTTGTGCTGTTCGCCGATACTGTGGTTGGTGTGCCGATGGCCTGCACCTGGTACTGCCCGTGCCTGCAGACCAGATGACCATCCGCGTCCCGCGCCTGGTCTAGGGCAAAGACCAATGAGGCCGTACTTTGGCTAGAAGCCAATGACACTGAGGCAGATAGCACAGACCCGTAACCATCCAGCCGCACAAGATCAGCAGAAATGGTGTCACCAGCCTGCGCCCCCGTAATGGTAAAGGTTACGTTTATGCTATCCGCGTTGGGGTCGTACAGGCTGTATTCTTGCCTATCTACCACCACAGATAGTCCAGTCACTGTACGCCCCCTTTCAAGAGGTCATTGGTCATACATTCGGTAGACCTTTCTCCAGCCGGCCATGAACATAGCCACAGCAGATGGGACAGTGTTACGGAATGTCACCGACGTACTGGCCTTTTGGTATGCTTGGGGCAGTTTGCTGTAGGTGGCCAACCCGTAAGTAAGCCCGTCCGCGAAGTCCTGTGTGACGTTCACCCCGGTCATGTCCAGCACGTTGGGCGCATCGCCGCTGGAGGAGCACTGCAGGGCCAGGGTTATTCCGTCGTTGTAGGTCGGGTTGCCTCCAACCACGTTACTGACGACGATGAGTATTTCGTGTCCGAACACGGCTACACCGCGCTTGCTGGATTGGTGTGCTCTACTAGCCAGGTGATAGCCCACTCCGGCAGGCCGCTAAACCTGATGGAGGCCGAGGGAACGATAGCTGGGTCGATGGTGCCTGCTTGCTGGTGCATGGCCCCAGCCAGAGCTTCCAGTAGGGGTTGCGTTACGGAGGCCCCGTTCCAGTCCACGATGAAACTGTGCAGGTAATCCTCCTGGTTCTCGGCGTTGAGGACACGCTCGGCGAGGTTTTGCATGTCCGTTGTGGTAGGACTCGCCCCATACAGGGCAGTAACGGACAGACTGGTGATTTTGCCAAACACGTTACATAGCCACCATGGAAGCTCCACAGCCGGCGCACTTCATGATGCCGCCGCAAGAAGCGCATTTTGCGACGCGGCGAGAACGCTTCATAGCCTTGCGGGCGTCGTCCTCCTGGAGGTCCAGCCCGAAGTGCTCCTTGGCGAACCTCTTGATCCTGCCTTTGACTTCAGACGATACGCCATTTTTCGGCATGCAGGCATAACGCCACGCGGCCAGGGTGCGCTTCCGGCTGGGCTTACCGCCATCGGTCAGTGGGTATGCGTGGCGGCCCGGCTCCGCGTACGTCTCATCTGACCCATACTTGTACTCGTGGTCCTTGTCAGACGCTGCCTTACGGAGTGCTACACGAGCACCCTCGCCGGTACTAGATAGGATGGTCCTAGCATCCACATTATCACCCCCTGTACATAGTGGGATTGGCGAGTTTCGTGAGCAGTGTAATAGCCCAGGCGGGAAGGCCATCCATGCGTACCATCGCGCTGGGTGCCTGGTAGCCTTTGCTGGCCGGCATGTATAGAGCCATTACGCCAGCGAAGGTCTGCAGCATCTCTTCAGTGACGAGTACACCGCTCCAGTCGATTATGAAAGGATTGCCGCCAGCGTTGATAGTGCTGGCGGCCAGGTTACCGACCTGCTCATCTGTGGGGCTACTCCCGTACTGCTGTAACACTGAAACCCGGGTGATGTTGCCGAACATCTAAACCTTCAGGACGATTCGCGCGTCCCTACCAGTCGGATAGCCCAGTGGCTCTGGGTCGTTGGCCTGTAGATTGGCCACCTGGAGTTCCGAGTCAGACGGCCCCGGTTCCTGCGTTCCCCCTGTGACGGGGAACTTGGTGGCCGGGTAGGTGGGGCTGGGGGCTAGGTCCTCAATGAACTTGCGGCAGTAGGTCAGGATCTCTGCAGCGCCGGCGAAGTCCCTGGTTGTCTCAAATAGGACCCTGCCCTTGGCATCCCGCATGGTGATGCGGCCGGCCGGGGTACCTTCGGCCGCAATGCGGTACGTCACCGAGTAGGACTCCCCGCCTGCGTCGAAGCGCAGCCGCTCCGTAGGGCCATTATTGATGCGTTCCGGCATAGGGCTGGTGGGGATCATGCCGCTGCGTGACCGTAGGATGTCGGACGCCTGTGGGTTGCTGGGAGTCTCGGTACCCCGGTCCTGCTCATCGTTGGTTGGTACCACCAGCCGTGCTCTGCTGCGACTGCGCCCGAGGTCGGCCGCCCAGGCATCGTTCACCGCGAGGTAAATGGGCATCATCTCGTGTTTCCGCACCCCGGACTTCTCCTTCCCGCCAGACATGCGCTCGAAGATGGACACTACGTATTTCCAGTCACCAGCGTGCCCCTCGTCCTTGGCGCGCTTTTTGGCCTCGCGCCAATGCTTCTCGTCCTCTTTAGTACGTACCAAGTTCGCTGGCGACTGGACCACCCCGTTTATAGGGATCTATTGGTTGTTGTACTTGTACCCAGGATCAATGTGCAGGGGTGCAGTCGCCCAGTTTAGCATTGTCGCGCATAATGGACAACGCACGCTCTACCCTGGCCCCATTAGACTCCAACTCGTCTGCCAGCCTCCAAGCATCTTCTGGATATTCTCCGTACAGCTTCTTGACTTGCTGGCGAGCGACAGAGCCTCCAGGGAATCGATCCCAGGGTTTTCGGTCGATACCTAATCCTTGCACACAGTGATCTACCAGTGTATACAGGTTTTGCAGTGAACCTGTATTGTAGATCGTGTACTGTGTGGGCAAGTTATCGGCTTCGGACTCTGTGGGGTCGTTGATGTACTCGGCGTCGAATCCCGGGCGTGTCGCCCTTACCACTACATCGGCATGGATAGCAATTGGAATGAACCCATGCCCCATAAAGAATACGGCTTCCATCTTGGTACGAATATCTGAGATAACGACTGCCCTTAGACTTGGGTTGTTCGTAGTGCTGGGAATGTGCCGTGCGGCATACCTGCAGTACACCAGCGGGTCGATTGCCCGAAGTGTTTCACCAATCTCGATTAGCAATCCTCGGTTCTTCTCCTGCATCCCGAACAGGTCCCGCGCAATGCCCTTGATTGGCGCAGCCAATGCGATCTCGTGTGCGCCGTACTCCTCGGCGAGGTACTTGGCCACCGTAGACTTGCCGCTGCGCTGCGGACCACATAACGCTAGCCTCAACAAAGTGCATCCTCCTTTGCAGCGTTATCGTACCAATTCAATATACGGTGATGGTCGGGGAGCCAACGGTGGGGGACCGCACGGGGGAGGAGGTCCACCAGGTATTGGGTGCCGGTGTGTAGGGGACTGGTACTGTGTAATCCCACCCAGAACCCTGCTTGGCCGCGATCAGTTGCTTGATGCCCTCTGGGCCACCCAACGCCTCAAGCGCCTTGAGGAAGTTCTCGGGCGTATCCGCCTCTAGGGTTAGAACACCTGTCGCCTCCAGCCTAATCATCCACGCCCCTCCTCAAATAGTGGTCCTCATGGCTTTCCGCGAGCCGGATAGCTCTAGCACAGGCATCGTTGTTGACCCTGGAATGAATCCCGCTACCTCGGCATATCCGCCCCATTCAAGAAACGATCCGGCGTTGATGTACAGCCTATCTCTCGGTACGAGCCGCTTGTTCTGTGCGTCCACCACGTTTACCGAGTTGCGGAGCACCATAGCCTGGTGGGTATGCCCCACCACGATGGCGTCTGCACCTTCGATATTGAGGCTCATCTCCTCAAGACGATTCGCCTTACCGCCGGCCCTGCGGCCTCCAGCAGATCCGTGAGTGAAGTACAGGCTATAGCAGACAGGCGCCGCGTCGTGCCTACCTGTTGTGCGAGACGCCTTTCCCACCTTCACAAACAGCAGGACACCTTCGCGGAAATACGGCACCCCAAGGTTATTGGCCAACACCTCGGCGGGGTCGATGCCGTCAGCCTTAGTGATCCTATACTCGTGATTTCCTTGAGTTGATGCGAGAAGTCTGCCACTATCGGCCAGCGGTCTGAGTTTGTCGGTCATGTAGCGGAGCTCTTCGCCAGGCGTCATCCTTGAACCATACACGTCAGATACAGAGGTCTTCGTGGCTACATTCAGTATGTCACCATTCAACACGACATACCTGTGTGGGTCTGTCAGCACCCACCGTAGAAACCCATCTAAAGCCCCCTCTTTGAAAAGCGGGTCTCCGGGATGTACGTCTGATAGGGGTGCAATCTCAACGTGGTCGAGGTGCTGGGCGAGATCGACTTCCAGAAATCCCGCCACTGCTCCACCTTCCCTGGCATGGCGGTCTGTACATGCCGGTAGTATAGCACACAGATAGAGTCCGGTCAAGTACGCGAACGCCTGCGATGATACTCCTCCCGAGCCCGTTGCGGGCGCGTCCTAGTACCAGATGTACGCTGTTTCATGGCAGTCTCTAGAGGTGACCGCATCTGAGTTTTGGCACGGTCCCTTACACGGCGGGCCTCTCCCGGCTCATCAGGACTCTTTCGAGATGGGGGCTTTCCCTGTTTGCCCGGTGAACCTGTAGTGCCAAACTCTCCGCTAATCTGCTTACGAGAGTCGTTACGTGGCTTGCTACGCGGATTGGTGTCGTTTGGCAGCTTGATGCGGCTTTCCGCTTCGCCACCCATCACAGCCATTTCGGCTTGGGCCTCTATCAGGTCGGCCTCATTCTTCAGGATTTGCTCTACCACCGGCAGGGGATACGCTCCCATGCCGTTTGGTAGGGGGTCCAGGTTCTCCACGGCCCGTGCCTCGTCAATCGTCATATACGAGGAGACTTTCTGGACGGTTAGTTCAATGCGTTCCCGTTCGTTCTCAGGCTGCAGCCCGTCCCAGATCATCACTAGGTCTGGGTAGTGGGACTTTACAATAGTACGGGTCAGCCAGGCCGCAACACCGTCCAGCAGGACAATCTTGCCCTGCTCGGCCTCCTCCTTCACAAACTCTACCTGCGACTCTCCACGCATGGAGAGTTGTACCCTACCGCCGCCACTAAACTCTAGTCCAAGAGTTTCCTTGGGAAACCCGAAGTTTGCGGCTTTTAGTGAGGCAATTGCCTGCAGCATCTCCGCGAACATTAGATCGCGTGGCGTATCTCGCAGTGGAATGGACTGTACTTCCATCTCTTCGTCTAAAGGCATAAGGAGGATACGTTCCCACGAAGCGGGGCCGCCCTCACTGAAGATACGTCGCTTGGCCGCCTCCAGCGCATTGGGGTCATAATCAGCCCGGATGGTAACGATGCGCTCTGGATAGTTGGTGCGGAACAGGTGCTGGTTGTACGACCAGGCATTTACCCAGGCCGCCGTAATCTCTAAGCTCTGCTCCAGCAGTGAGCCCTGGCCGTACGGTAGATGGTTTACCCAGATAGTGGGCTGGCTGATGTCCACATCCATTTCGCCCATACGCCAGCCATTCATAATACGGCTGTCGATTTCCTGGACGTATTGGTACTGGGTAAGGTCCAACCCCATAGGGTTGAAGTCCTTGTCCTCAGACGCCTGCTCTGCTATCTGGTTCCAGTCGAGCGTCATGTACCGCTCTCGAACCTCTGATTCGTTCAACTGGTTCTGCTGCTTCATCCACCACGGCCACAGAGCCACGGGACGTGGGAGGATGGTCGCTCCGTCAACCATCCAATACGACTGGACACGGCCTACCCTGTCACGAGCAAGTACAACGCACTTACGGTCTATCACCAGTTCCTCTCGTACCGCGTTGACCATGATTTCCTCAAAGCCACGCGGATGGATCTGCACGTTGGGCTGGAGAATGATGTCCTCCACACGCTTGCAGCGTGCCCGTGTCTCATCGTCTTCTACGAAACTGGGATCTAGCCAACGTTCGCTGACAACCCGGAAACCTGCCTGCACCTGGGGATTGAGGCAGCGCCTGGCGACGGCCTTGGCCTGTTGGATGCGCTTGTTGACCAGGATCAGGTCCAGCGCGCTGTACCGGAAGGCGTCTCGTAGGAAGGAATACGATACCTGGTCCACCGGCTTCTCAACCGCGCCGGACGAGGTGAACCCTGTCAGCATGTCCCAGTCGGAGAAGAACGAACCGATAGCCAGCGTGGCGTCTTCCTTGCGCTTGATGCGCCGCAGCTCCTGGGCCTTTTTTAGATTGTCCAAGGCTGTAGCCACGGGAATGAGCAAACCGGAATCAGTCTGGTACATGCCGTCTGCTAGGCCCTTCGACATCCTGTAGATGTCGCTGGGATTCTGCTTCCAGTGTTGGGGGAATCCTGTAGGGTACAACAGGTATGTCCCCCTCTACTTCCTCATTCTGTGCAGACTCTTGTTTAGTTCGGGTGAAAGGTCGCTGCCGTCTTCGTTGGTAGCCGTGCGCCCCTTCATAAACGCTCGTACCAGATAAGGACAGTGGACATCCTGGCATCGGGATCCAGGAACCGCCCTACATGGCCAACCGGCCGCCACATTGTACGGCCCCGCACAGATGAACTTGACCGCACCCTTGGCTAGGTCGGCAGGGTCCGGCGTGTGGGTTGCCGGTGGGGGGTATCCTGGGACGGGGTGGTACGGTTCCACCTGCATGCCGGACATAGGGTGCCGCCACCTTGCCATGGGCTGGATAGTTCAGTCTTCACGTAACGCTTGCCCGACTTCTTCTCCCGGCACTGGTCACAGACGTATTCACGTCCATCCGGGACCTCCTGCCAGAGCGCGGGAAATCCGACTGTGTTATTCAGTTGACGCGACAGGTACGGCCTCATCGGTCCTAGCCTCCTCGACCGCCGATTCGGCCTCGCGCTGGGCTTGTGCCTGCAGCTCCTCGGCCGCTACCTTCATGGCTGCATCTAGGTCGCCCGGTGAGATGATGCCCTTCTCCGTCAGCATGAGCACCAAGGCATTGAAGCGCACAGCCATCTGTGCTCCGAATAGGCCAAAGTCTCGTGTCCGTACCGCCACAGCCGACTGGTCGAGGGGAACGAGTTCCGCCTGATCGCCCTTGGAACGGATTTCCTCGATGTCTCGGCGAGCGGCCTGCCACTCCTCCGGTTGCAGGCCAAGAGCCCACAGAGACCTGTGTAGCGTCTCTACCGCTACAGCAAGCGCCATAGTCTCCGCCGTGAGGCTGGAAACGGTACGTTCGAGCAACTGGATACGGGCTGTTGAACCGCCGGCCTGTATCGCCGGGGCCCCTAGTAGAGTATTTACCCGCTGCTGTTCTTCGGTCTGGGCTGCACGCATACGACCCAAATGCTTCCCCTCCATTTACGGGTATAGTACGGGTCTATTGGCAAGCTTCGCAGATGTCCGCGTTCGGGTCATCATTACACCCGCAGGCCCCGCCGCAGGAGCAGGTGCTGCTGTTGGACTGCAACGCATAGTGGGCAGCCAGCAGATGCTCGGCATCTTGCTTCTCCTGCCCGTCGCGCACCAATGCTACCGGGCGCATACGTAGGTATCCCTTATCGGTCGTGGACCACTCGAACTCGATGGTGTCGGCAGCGCCATAGACGATACTGGCGTGCCTAAGGGTGTGTCCGTCTGCACACAGTTGGTCTACAAACTCCAGAAGACGTACATCCGCGTCCTCTGGGAAGCCGATACCACCGTTGGCTGACCTATTGTGGTGACTACCAGAGCCGGAAACGATAAGCGTCCAATCCCCCAAGATCCGTTTTCCTCCACGGGATAAGACTTACTTGACCTCGCTACTAACTAGCTGCCAGTACCTCGGGTTGCTGCCCGGACCAGCCGCTGACCTGGCCCACGGCCACACAGCCGACCGCGCTGCAGGTCACCGCGTTGAGCATCTGGTCGGCGTAGGCGCCCGCCGGCTGCGGCGCGGCCTGCAGCGTCCACGTGTAGCCGCCGTTGGTGCTCACCAGCACCTCGTTCTGTTCGATCCACGCGACCGAGGCGTACTGCCCTACGGCCACGCACTGGGCGCCCACGCAGGACACGCCCTGCAGGGTCTCGCCGTTGGTCGCGGCCCCTGGGTGCGGAACGCTGGCGGCCGTCCAGTGCGCGCCGCCGTCCGTGGTCACGAGGGCCTCGGCCAGGTTGATCCCGCCTGGGTCCGTCGCATAGCCCACGGCCACGCAGGCGGTGAGCGCACAGGAGACGCCCGACAGGCTGTTCTCGAACGCGCTCGGCTGCGGGGCAGCCACCGGGAGCCAGGAGCCGCCCTGGTACTGCAGGATCGCGTTCTGCGAATACCCCTGCGTGCCCACGGCGACGCAGCGGGAGCCCTGGCAGGACGCACCCGCCAGGTCGATCCCCTGGAAAGAGCCGCCCGTCGCGGGGAGCGCGGCGGGTAGCCAGGACCGGCCGCCCGTGGTGGACGCGGTGCCATAGCCCTCCTGGAAGAAACTGCTGTTGGTCATGCTG
>JAEHJW020004704.1_pt1 | contig 14248 bp, 21 predicted proteins | sample 9271431 | NCBI WGS metagenome assembly JAEHJW02
GGTAGTACCCTCGTAAATAGTGACCTAGGTATCCCGCAATGCCGGGATGCCTACCTCTAGGGACGGGCTTGGCGGATAAAACGGAAGTTTCTCTGTGTGGCGGGCAATGCCCCGTTGGGCGGGAAACCCACCGGCCGGATGCCTATAGACGGTCAGGTCACTAGCAAAGGACAATTTCGTGAAATACACAGTCGTTGTGCACGCCATCGGCGAGGACGGCGAGGCGGCGTTCGTGGGGCAGACATCCATGTTCGCGTCCACAGCCAATGAGGCCTGCCAGCGGGCGATCGATGCGCTTTGGGACGATCGGCTGACCTGTGCCTCGTGCCAGGCCCGGGCGAGCGTGATCGGGGAGTTTCCCGATGGGGAGGAGGCGGTCGCGGTGAGGGCCGCGCGCAGCACTGGCAGCTACCTGCAGCAGAGCGCGCGCCTGCGCGAGGGCGCTCTCTCCGAGTACGAGTGGCGCTGGTACTGCTTCTGGTGGACCTGGACGGCTGTGCGGCTCTCCTCGAGCCGGCAGCAGCGGGCGTGGCGCAAGCTCGGCTCCGAGCGATTTTATCGCCGGATCGAGCGGGTGAAGACCTGGCGGACGCAGCTCCTGGAAGGAGGGGTCCCTCATGCAGCTTGAGGTACGTGCCGTCTCTGGCTACCGCCCGGCGGACAAGGAAGAGGTGCTCCTTGCGGCCGCACGTTACGCGGTGATGGACGCTCCTGTGGAGAGGATCACGACGCCGAGGCGGACGATCGACTCGCTGCGTCGCTATCTGGCCCCCCTCGAGCGGGAGGTGTTCGCGGTGCTGTGGCTCGACGCCAGGCATGGCGTGATCGAGTTCGACGTCATCAGCACAGGAACGGTCGACTCCGCTCAGGTGCCGGTCAGGGAGGTGGCGAAGAAAGCGCTCGAGCGCAACGCGGTCGCGTGCGTGCTTTGCCACAACCACCCCTCGGGGGACAGTTCGCCCTCTCCCGCCGATGAGCACATTACGCGCGTGCTCCGAGAGGCGCTTTCGCTCTTTGAGGTTCGGGTCCTCGACCATTTCGTCGTGGGCCGAGACAAAGTGTATAGCTTCGCTGAGCACGGGTTGCTCTGAGGCTGGCAGTTTTATCCGGGGCGCCGCATCAGGCGCCCCGTTTTTCATCCCCATCTACCTATAGACGGTCAGGTCACTAAGAGTGAGGTCTGACATGTTCTACGGAATCAGGACTGTTCTTGCCGAGGCGCGGGCCCATGCGTATCAGGGCTGAGCTGCGGCAGCGTTTTGCGCGTCTCGCCAATGAGATCGCGCGAGGGCAGAACATGCCCTCCATGATCGAGTCCGACCACGGCTTTTGCCGCACCACCCCGCGGGCCGATCGTGCGCACGTCATCGAGGATGCGGAGCGGGCGAACGAGCAGTGCGAGGACTGGGCGCTCGAGGTACTCGGGCTCCTCGATGCCCTGGAAGCGCCCCGGAGGCGGTCATGATCGATGGGATCGACGCCAGGGGTGAAGACGGGGGTGGAGAAGGCGGGCTGTTTTGCGGCAAGCCGCTCGCGGGCGTACCCGGTCTCACTGGAGGTGGGCGTTTCCGCAGGTATTTTCGGAGGTCGGATGACACAGGCAAAGTCAGTGAAGACTGAGCGAATCGGCGAGAGCCGCATTCGCTGCTACGACAACGGCGGCAAGACCGTCGATCGATACACCGTGGTGTACCTGGACTTTCCCGAGCAGCAGCATGGGTTCTTCCTGTCTCTCGGGATGAGCGAGGATCCGAGCCATCCGCAGGGGTTCGGCCAGCACACCGTGGCAATGCTCGGTGCTCATCTCGGGCGGCGCGTGCCGTTCGAGACGCTGCCCGAGCGCTGTCGCAGGGTGGTCCAGGCCGATCTCGGCGCGGGTCACGCATGATTGACCCCGGGGCGCCTCTTGGCGCTCCGGGTTTTTATTTCCGAACGGGATTCGGGAAATAACACGGGGAGCGCCTCGTCGCGGACTAGTCCGAGCGTTATAATGGGAGTGTCGCTTGGGAGTATTCAGATGGCCGAAAACACCGCAGTCCAGGGGCGCATGGCCCGAAACGCCGAGAACGTGATGCATATCGACGTCGATGAGGAGGTGGATGCGGTCACGAGGCTCGGAATCGAGTGGGCGGAGAAGAACGAGACGGCGAGCCTTCTCGAGGAGACCAAGAAGACGCTGCTCGCACAGATTATCGGGGAGCTGATGAGCGCTTCACGCAAGGACGGGAAGAAGGGCATTTCCTTCGCTCAGGCGGAGACCGAGGCACTGGCCGATGTGCGCTACGAGGCGCACCTGCGGGAGATGACCGAGGCGCGGCGCGAGGCGAACAAGGCCCGAGTGCGGCACGAGACCGCCGGGGTGCGGCTCGAGATGCTCAGATCGCTGATGGCAAATCGGCGCGAGGAGATGCGTTTGGCGGGGATGGTGCGATAGGGGCGAAGGAAGCGCTTTCGAGTGCAGGTTTTCTCGAAAAGAGGATTGCTGGTGAATTCAACGAACATTTTTCTACTCATCGAACACGTTGCGCGCACGAGCGCAAAGAGTGCCAAGGTGGCGCTGCTGAGTGAGCACAACGCCGATGCGGACCTCAAGCGGGTGCTCGAGGCGACCTACAGTCCGCTCAAGACCTACGGGATCGCGCAGCGGCCGGCGCCCCCGGCGCTCGAGCGCGAGGGCGGACGGTTCGAGGAGTCGACTTGGGGGCTACTCGGGGCGCTCGAGCGGCGCGAGCTGACCGGCAACGCGGCACGCCAGGGGCTCGCGGCCGAGATGGCGCGGCTCGATGGGGCGAGCGCGGAGCTGCTCTGGCGGATCGTGGCAAAGGACCTGCGGGCGGGTTTCTCGGCTAACACCGTCGGGAAAGTGTTCCCAGGGCTGCTGCCGGAATACCCCTACATGCGCTGCTCGTTACCAAAGAAATCCAACCTCGCGCAGTTCAACTGGGCCGCCGGGGTGTTCAGCCAGAAGAAGGCCAATGGGCTCTTCGCCAACGTGAACCTTCTCGATTCTGGAGCTGTGACCCTCGTGAGCCGCTCGGGAAGCGAGTTCCCCGCGGAGGCGTTCACCGAGCTCGCCGCGTTCGTCGCCGGGCGCTTCGAGCGCGGCTTTCAGCACCACGGCGAGCTGCTCGTCGTGGAAGAGGGGCGGGTCCTGGCGCGCGAGATCGGGAATGGGATTCTGAACGGGGTGCTGCAGGGCGGTCAGTTTGGCGCCGGGCAAACACCGCTGTACGAGGTGTGGGATCGAATTCCGCTCTCGGCCGTGGTGAAGAAAGGCTCGTATGCCGTGCCGTACCGCGAGCGGCTCGAGGCGCTCGATGGGATGCTGCGCGAGCCGGGGGAGAGAGCGCCCCTGCGTTTGATCGATACGCGCATCGTCAATTCGCTGAAAGAGGCCTACGCGCACTACGCCGAACTCGTCGCGACGGGGGAGGAAGGCACGATTCTGAAGAGCCCCGCCCTCATCTGGCGTGACGGTACCTCGAAGGATGCGGTGAAACTCAAAGTCGAGGCCTCGTGCGATCTGAAGATCGTGGGGATCGTCCCCGGCCGTGCGGGCACCCGCACGGAGGGGCGTGCCGGTTCGCTCGCCTGTGAGAGCGAGTGTGGGAAGTTGCGCGTGGATGTGACGGTGAAGAACGAGTCGATGCGCGATGCGGTCGATGCGGACCCGCAGTCCTGGATCGGACGGATCGTGCCGGTGCTGTTCAATGAGGTGATGCGGCCCGGGCCGAACAACCCGGTTCACTCGCTCTTTCTGCCCCGTCTGGAGGAGGCCGGTTACCGCTCGGACAAGAGCGTCGCGGATGACCTCGAACGGGTGATCGAGCAGTTCGAGGCGGCGAAGTCCATGGAAGGTATTGGAGGCTGAAGGGGGCGGGCGATGCGGCCGCGGGAATTCACTCTGCTCTGCCAGTGCGGCTGGGGTGGCCGGGAGGAACGACTCGCGCGCCAGGTTGCCATGATCGAGGATATCGAGGTGCACGGCGCGACTCTCGAGGGAATGGAGCGTTGTGCCACTCACCTTGCCGGGGGCACGTGCGTTCCCGTCGGGACGGTCGAATTCGTGCGCCGCGCCATGGGTCTCGCCGGTATCAGCGAGCCCGCCAATCTTTCCTACCCTCAGGTGCTCGAGTCCCATCTGCACCGGCGCGTCAACCTGATTTCCGCGGGTCTCGTTCTGGGAAGGTGGTTCGTCAAGCCGACTGCCACGAAGGCCTTCACCGGATTCGTGTTCGACACGTTCGCCGATCCGGCTGATCTCGACCCACATGACCGGGCCCAATGCGAGGCGTTCCTTGCCCTCGAGCCCGATGCGCCCGTCTGGATCAGCGAGGCAGTCTCGTGGCGAAGCGAAGTGCGCTATTACGTCCTTGACGGGCAGATCGTGGGTGAGGGTCGCTATGACCCAGGACCGGACGATGCGCCGCTGCCCAATCCGGCTGTCGTGCAGGAGATGGTGCGCCGTTTCAGCGCAAGCCCCGGTGCCCCGGTCGCCTTCGCGATCGATGCGGGGGTGCTCGAGTGCGGCACCACCGCGCTCGTTGAAGTCAACGATGCGTGGGCGCTCGGTTATTACCGCGGCACGCTCGAGCCTCGCGAGTACGTGAGGATGTTATGGCGGCGCTGGCGGCAATTGGCGGCGCGAACTGATGAGGCGAGGGTTTGACCATGCAGATGATCGTCAATGAACGGCATGGGGATGTGCGGATCTGGCGCGATGCCGACGGCGCGCTCCAGGCCAGCGTGAGGCACTTGGCGCACCACTCGCCCTGCGGGTTCGAGTGCGGCTACGGGGGCTCGGGCCCCGCCGATCTTGCCCTTTCCATTCTCGCGGCGTTTGTGCCGGCGCGAGCCGGCGAGCCCACAGAGCGGCTCTACAAGGGGGCTCACCACTGCTCGCGCTTCGCGTGGATGCACCACCAGAGGTTCAAGTGGGAGTTCATCGCAACGCTCCCCAAAGAGGGCGGGGTGATCCGCGCGGCGGATATTCGCAAGTGGATCGCGGCACGCGAGGCTGAAGTTACCGAAGAACACTGAAAAACACGGTGGAAATGTGTTAAGTTTCCGCCACCGGACTAGTCCGCGTGTTATAATGAAGGTGTGGGAAATGGCCAGAGACACGACCGTCAGGACGCCCGATGAGCGCAAGCGAGCGGATCGGGAGCGCAAGCGCAGGGCGCGAAAGGATCTGCGCTCGAAAGGGCTGAGGCCCTACGAGATATGGGTGACGGCAACGGAGTGGCCGCAGGTGAAGCGCTACATCGAGCGTTTGGCGAAGAGCAGGCCCGCAGCGGGGCCCAAGTGACCAGGAATCGAGGATAGACAGATGGCTCAAGAGACCAGGAATCAGTCGAAGACGGGGACGGCGGGCTCGCCAGCCGCGCAGCGGCTCGAGGAGGCCAAGGCTCGCCACCGGCAGATGATCGAGCGGCGGGCGAAGGCTCAGGCGGACTTCGATGCCGCGCAGCGGCAGTTGAAGGAGGCTCGAGCGGAGGCCGAACAGGAGTTTGGTACGGGGGATTTGGCGGCTTTGCGCAAGCTCTATGCGGATCGCGAGCGGGAGAACGAGCAGGCGGTCGCGAAGTTCGTGCGCGAACTCGATGAGCGCGAAGCGGCGCTCGCGAAGGCCGAGGCGGTCCTTGCCGCGTAGGGCGGGGGATCGAGTGGAGTTGTTTCAGTGGCCAATCGTCTGAACGGGTTTCCGGCGCACTTGCCGGCGAAGCTCGCTTATTGCGATTCGGACGAGCGGCGGCTCGAGTGGATTCGCGCAGCGCTCGGATGCGGTGCGACGCTGACCGACATCGGCCTGTGGCTTGGGGGTGTTGATGACCCGCGCCAGCCTATCCGTTCGTTGATCCGGGAAGGGATGAGGATCGTCACGTTTCGCAAGGAGGTGTCGGATGCGGCGGGCGAGCAGTGCACGGTCATGGCGTGGCGGTTGCTGGAGGTAGGGTAAATGCTGTTTGAGGAACTGGATACGGGGCGATTCGAGCGCTCGCGCATTCTGCACGCGAAACTCACCGGGTTGCGTGAGTCGTGCATCTCGCGCGAATCGACGCTCAGGCAGCGTGTGGCCGACTCCAAGGGCCGCCTCGAGCTTGTCGAGCAGGTCGATGCGACGCTCGAGCAGCTGCAGAACCGCGCCCACCGGCGCAGCGTCGGGGCTTTCGAGAGGCTGCTCTCGGCGATCGTGCGTGACGTGCTGCCTGAGAAGGGCGAGGTGCGGCTGAACCTGTATCAGGAGCGCGGCGCCCCCGCCCTCGATGTGCAGATCGACAATGCCGGCTCGATCGAGGACGCGTTTGACGGATCGGGCGGGGCGGTGACGAACGTGCTCTCGGCGGGGCTGCGCTTCGCGGCGCTCTCGCGCACCGGGGCTAGGCGGCTGATCGTGCTCGATGAGCCTGATTGCTGGATCAAGCCGGAGCGGGTGGCCGGGTTCGTGAGAGTGCTCTCGGATGTGGCGCGGCGCGCTGGCACGCAGACCATTCTGATCTCGCACCACGAGCCGGAACTGTTCGAGGATCTGGTGAGCCTGGTGAAGCTCACCCGCGGGGCCGATGGGGCCGCGCAGGTCGAGGTGCTGCGGAGGGCGGCGGAGTGGCCGGACGATGCGACGCCGGGCCTGCGCTCGATTCGCCTGAAGGATTTCCGCGCGCACCTCGATACGATGGTGCCGCTGTTCACAGGGGTGACGGCCGTGATCGGCGATAACGATCTCGGCAAGTCGACCTTTGCGGCAACAAGTCTGCGCGCTGTCGCCTATGGCGAGGGCGATGACACCCTGATCCGCCACGGCGCCACCGAGGCGCAGGTGACACTTGAAGTGGAAAACGGGCGGCGCGTGGTGTGGACCCGGAGGGGGAAGGCCAAGAGTGGCCAGTCGAAGGTGAACTATGCGCTCTACGAGCGCGGGCGCGAAGAGCCTGTGCGTGAGGGGCGGCCTGCCACCCGCGGGGGTGTGCCGGAGTGGGTGAGCGAAGTACTCGGGATCGCGCGCGTCGGTGAACTCGATATCCAGGTCGGCAGCCAAAAGAGCCCGGTCTTTCTCCTCGACAGGCCGGCCTCGATGCGGGCGCAGATCCTCTCGGTCGGGCGCGAGTCTGGCCGGCTCTCGGGGCTGATCGAGCGGTACGGTGAGCTCAAGCGCACCGACCGTGCGCAGGTCCGTGACGGTGAGGTGGAACTCGCGGGGCTCGCCGAGAAGCTCGCCGCTTCGGCGGCGCTGCCCGAGGTGGGCGAGGCGCTCGCGCGGCTGGGCGAGGATCTGAAGAACATCGAAGCGACCCACGCGCAGCAGAGCAGGCTCGTTGTGCTGATGGACAGGATCGAGGCGCTCGAGACGCACAGCCGGGCGGCCCATGCCTGCGCCCAGGCGCTGGCCGACCTGCCGGCGCCCGTCGAACTGGAGGAGACGCAGAAGCTCGCCGAACTGGTGGGGGGCATCGAGCAACTGGAGAAGCGCGTACGTGTGCCGGTGCCGCAGGCGCTGCCGGAGGTCCCGGCGCTGCACGATACGGTCTCGATCGCACTCGCCGGACAGCGCATCGCGCGGCTCGAAAAGCAGCTCGCCGGCCGGGTGCCCTTGCCCGAGATGCCCGATGTTCCGCAGCTGCATGAACTCGCAGGTCTCGTGCGCCTCGCCGGGACTGTCTCATCCCGGGCCACTGAGCTCGAGCGCTGCAAGAGGGCGCTCAATGAGGCCGACGCGGCGGTCACGAAGGCCCACGCGCTCGAGGCGGCGATCATCGAGGAAGTCGGAGGCGTCTGCCCGCTTTGCGGCGGGGAGTTGCACGCTTGATGGCGGACGAGGCCACCAGGACGGATTTCCGGTTCGCGTTCGGAAACTTCCTGCTGACCTCCAGTGTCTAGGACTAGTCCTAGTGTTATAATGTGAGCATGGTTGAGCGAGTCAAAGGATCGGAGTCATGAGTACATTGCGGGGTATCTTGTTCATTGGGGATCCGCACGTGTACAGCGCGCGGCCCGGGCGGCGCAAGGACGACTATCTCTCGAGCGTGCTCGATAAGCTCACCAAGGCATCAGAGGTGTGCTGGGAGCGCTCGCTGCTGCCGGTGATCCTCGGTGATCTGTTCCATCGGGCCAAGGAGAACCACCTGCCGACTCTCGCTCGTCTGTTCGAGGTGCTCGGGCACTTCCCGCTCCAGCCGCTGGTGCTCGGGGGCAATCACGATAAAACAGGCTCGCTGCTGCAGGATGCCGATGCGCTCGCGCTCTTTGCGCAGACCGGGGTGATCGAGGTCCTCGACGGCCCTTGTCGCGCGTGGCGCACGATCGAGACCGCAGAGGGCCCGATACAGCTCTGGGGCGCCCCCTACGGGGCGGAAATCCCGGATGTCATCGAGGCCGAGGGGGACGGCCCGGTCGTACTCGTCACGCACCACGACCTCGCGTTTCAGGGCGCGTACCCGGGTGCGCAGCTGCTGAAGGAGATCCGTGGCTGCGGCATGGTGGTCAACGGTCACATGCACTTCACCACCCCTTCGGTGAAAAAGGGAGGGACCTGGTGGCACAACCCCGGCAACATCGAACCGATCTCAGTCGACTGCCGGGAGCACAAGCCGGCGGTGTGGGCCTGGGAGGCTGGTGCCTCGTGCGAGGTGCTTGAGCGGATTGATCTTCCGCACAATCCCGATTGCTTCGACCTCACCGGTATCTCGGTCGAGGCCGCCGATGCGGCCTCGGCGGTCGCGGCGCTCCCCGAGAGCCAGTTCGCGGAGCTGCTCTCCCAGGATGAGTGGCTCGGGGCTGCGGCGGTGGAGAATGACGGTGAGGCGTTTCTCGAGGACCTCACCGCGGGGCTCGAGGAGATCGAGGCGCCCGAGCCGGTGCGGGCGATCTTGATGACGCTCGCAAGTGGCGCGGCTGGCCGCTCTTGACCGGCAAAGCCCTGGCAATAACTGTGCCACTCAGATGTCAGCAAGCTCCCCTGATCAGGGGAAGGCCCCCGTTAGCGCATAGCGCATCTTCTGTAGCCATGAGCAGGCAGTGGATGGAATGCTATGGCTACGCGCAACGCACAACGGCTACCCCCGTGGTTCTATCGCTTGACTCGAGTTGGCGCGCGATTGGGCCACTCGGTTCACGACTCAGAGGATCTTGCACAGGAGGCCTACGTTCGCTTTCTCGAGTACCGCAAAACCCATGTGATCCGTGATGAGGTGGCCTTGCTGCAGCGAATCGCTACCAATCTAGCGATCAACCATCACCGAGGGCGGAAGATCGCCCCGGTCCCAATTGACGAGCTTGCGCGGCTTGAGATCTATCGTGCCACCGTAGACGGTGTCCCGGACGTCACGCAGCAGCTGATAGCCCGCGAACGTCTTGAGCAAGTGACGAGAACCCTGTGTCGTGTCAGCCCGAGAACATGTCAGATATTTATCGCTCATCGTGCTGGGTATTGCTATGCGGAAATCGCTGCTGAATTTCACATCACGCCTCGGACCGTCCAGAAGCACATCACGCGCGCAACCACCCTGTTAGGGCTCAGGCGGCCGCCCAAGTCCCGGTTTTATTCGCACACGACCTAGACCCAGATTCTTGCGGACGGAGATGCTGGGAGGGTTGTTTTCGAATCCCATTCGACTTTTATGCCTCGCCGAGACGCTCTGATTCGCTATATACTTGCTGACGGGATAAATATAAAAGCGCGGGAGCATATTTGTTGTGAGGCTTTTCGCAATGGCGAGAATGAAGCAAATAGCGCTGCTGACCCTTGTGGTCGGCGCATTGTGCGCGGCGGCGGGGTCGGCATTGGCTTGGAACCCTCACTGGCGCGGACACGACCACTGGCATCATTGGCACCATTCGCATCGGCGCTGGCACAGCCACGATGGTGGGGGTCCCATGCATCCGCTCTCCAGGGCACTGCCGAACCCGCGTCTCACCCCAGGGGCGATCAACCCAGCGGTTACGCAGGCCGACATCCACTCGACGATCTGTGTGCGCGGCTACACGCGCCGGATTCGCCCGCCAGAGGCGTACACGGAGCGCCTGAAACGCGAGCAGATCCGCGAATACGGGTACAGGGATCGCAAGCTGTGGCACTACGAGGAGGATCACCTCATTCCACTCGAGGTGGGCGGGAACCCTACTTCCCCGAAGAATCTCTGGCCCCAGCCGTACCGCGTGGCCGGTGGTTGGGGGGCGCACCTCAAGGATCATCTCGAGAACCGTCTGCATTACATGGTTTGCCGCGGGGAGATTTCCCTCGCGCGGGCGCAGCGGATGATCGCGACGAACTGGATCGAGGCATACAAGCGGCTGATTGCCCCCCGCCCGCTCGCGCACGATCCGGCCGACCGATACTGAGGCCGACGATGGCGGTTGCGCGTGAAACGGTCGCAGCGCCCGAGGGGCGCTGCGGGTACGTCGATTCGCGGTTGCGCGAACTCGGGGTCGAGCCTCGCCGGCAAGTGACCCAGCGTACCCTGATGGGGCGGGCGGGGCGTGGTCGGGATGATGCGCTTATCCGCACCGGTACGCTCTGCTGGCGAGCCGCGGATCTTGAATTGCTCGAGCAACTCGTCGCCGAGCGGCGCAACGTGCTCGTTTGCGGTGGCGGCGGTACGGGCAAAAGTACGGTGGCGGCGCTTCTTGCCGGACGGATCAGCGCGGCACGTCCTGCCGAGCGCGTGTTCTGTGTGCTCGAGCGCTACGACCAAGGGGCGCTCGGTGGTGCCAAGGGGATAGTCCCCGACCCCGGTGGCGTGAAGCTGCTCGCCGGGCTGCGTCGAGGGGTGCTTCCGGAGTGTGGCTGTCTTGTTTTCGACGAAATCTATACCGCCTCGGGTGCGCACAGCGTGCTCGAGGCGTGGCGGCGCGCAGTGACGGGCATCGGCGTATTGGTGGCGGTCGCCCCGGAACAGGGCGATTGCCTCGGGCGGCTTGCGCTGCTCGAGGAGGCGCAACCTGATGGGTTCACCCGGGCCGAGGTGCTGCGGATTTATCGCCAGGCGCGCCCGGTGATCGTGCGAACGGTGTACCCGGGGGTGATTGAGGAGTGCGGGGACCTCGCGCCGGTGCCACCCTGGATGGAGCAGTGAGAATGTCGGAGCTTACCTGCGCGCAGCGCCTGCGGATGCTGAATGCGATATACCGGACGGTCGCGAACGACACCCGGCAGGCCATTCCTCCGCGTGAACTCGCGGCATTTGCCACCGCTGGCGTGACGTTCGTGGTCTGCCTGCTGCTGCCGCTCGGCGGTTACTGGCGAGTGCTCGTAGCGCTCGCAGCTGCTGTCGCTGCGTTTTACCTTATCCGTACACGGGCCGCGCTCGCGGCGTCCTGGCGGGAACGCCTCGATGCGCAACTGGCTGCCTATGAGCCGCTCGATGGCGCAGCGTTCGAGATGCTGAGGCGGCAGGCTACGGGTCCCGGCGGGCTCGACAACTTGCACGTGCTGTGCTGGTTAAGCGCTGAGCGAGAGGCGGTGATGCCAAGTGGCGTGTCGGCGCGGCAGTGGCGATTCGCAGAGCGCGTGCGGTGAGCGCACACCGACTGAATAGGGTGATCGAGGCGGCGCTGCCAGCGGAGCGGCTGCGGCGCGATAGGCATTTCCTGGAACTTGCACTGAAGCACTCTGATCTCTCGCGCGATCCGGAGACTCGGGTCGGAGCGGTGATCGTCGGGCCGGACGGGGAGGTCCGCTCGATGGGCTACAACCGCTTTCCGGACGGGATCGAGGAGAGCGATGCGCGGCTGAACGACAGGGAATTGAAGCTGAGATTGATGGTGCACGCAGAGCTTGTTGCCATCGTAAACGCGGCGCGGGCCGGGATCCCTCTACAGGGATGCACACTCTACTTTACCCAGACGGACGATTCCGGTCTCGTGTGGGGCGGGGTACCGTGCACGCGCTGCACGGATCACATTTTGATGACGGGCATTGCCGAGGTGATTTCCTATCCCACGAAGCGCGCGCCGTCAAAATGGCACGGCGACTGGGCATTCGCCCGGGAGCTGTTTCGGGAGTCTGGGCTTTCGCACCGGGAGATCGAATTTATCGCCCGCGGCTGAATGCACGGGTCCATAGCAGATTGGAGGGGTAGTACGATGGACGAGAACAAGCGAAAGGCGTTGTCGGGCGCGCTCGCGCAGATCGAGAAGCAGTTCGGCAAGGGCAGTGTGATGCGACTCGGGGACGATGCGCCGCTCTTTGCGGTCGAGGCGGTCTCCACCGGCTCGATCGGGCTCGATCTGGCGCTCGGGGTGGGCGGGTTGCCGCGTGGGCGGATCGTGGAGATCTTCGGGCCCGAGTCCTCCGGCAAGACCACCCTGACTCTGCAGGTGATCGCCGAGGTGCAACGCGCTGGCGGCCAGGCGGCCTTCATTGACGCCGAGCACGCGCTCGATCCGGCCTACGCCGCGCGGCTCGGGGTGAACATCGACGATTTGCTGGTCTCGCAGCCGGACACCGGCGAGCAGGCTCTCGAGATCACCGACATGCTGGTGCGCTCGAATGCCGTCGACGTCGTCGTGATCGACTCGGTCGCGGCCCTTACGCCGAAGTCGGAGATTGAAGGCGAGATGGGCCAGCAGCAGGTCGGTCTGCAGGCGCGGCTGATGTCCCAGGCGCTGCGCAAGCTCGCCGGCAACGTCAGTCGGGCCAATACGCTCGTGATCTTCATCAATCAGCTGCGCATGAAGATCGGGGTGATGTTCGGCAATCCCGAGACCACCACCGGCGGCAACGCGCTGAAGTTTTACGCCTCCGTACGGCTCGACATCCGACGGGTGGGCTCACGCAAAAACGGTGAGACGGTCGTGGCGAACCTGACTCGCGTGAAGGTCGTGAAAAACAAGGTCGCCGCTCCCTTCCGCCAGGCGGAGTTCGAGATCCTCTTTGGCCAGGGCGTCAACCGTGAAGCGGAACTCGTCGACCTCGGTGCCGAGCACGGGATTATCGAGAAATCCGGCGCCTGGTATTCCTACAAGGGCGAGCGGATCGGCCAGGGCAAGGAGAACACCGTCGAGTTCCTGAAGGGTAACCCGCAGGTCTTGAGCGAAATCGACGCTGCACTGCGCGCGCGCCTGCTCGAGTCGAAGCCGGCGGCAGCGGCCGAGAGCGAGGATGTCGGGGAGCAGCTCGCCGAAGCGAGCTGAGGCGAGAGAGACGGGCAGCCCCTAGACGGGCTGCCTCCTCTTCAGCACGGTCGAGAGCCTCAGCTCTCTTCGCCAGAGCATCGCGAGCACGATCCGGGCAGGCCCGGAGTCGATCTCTCCGCGCTCTTCCCATTGCGCCACGTCTTTCGTGCTCACCTGCAACATCGAGGCGAGTTGCCCGCTCGTGATGCGGAATTTGCGCCGAAACACCTGGAGCTCGGACGGCACGCGATCCCCGAGGTGCTCCTTCAACGCCCGCTTGATCGACTCGCTGCGGGTGAAGATCGAGGTCTTATCGTAGGCGGCCGCGGCGGCATCGGCGATCGCCTGAATCTGCTCATCGGTGAGCTTGCGGCGCGCGCGGGCTATGAGCAAAGGAGGCATGCTCACGGTGGTGATGCCGCCCTGCGCATCCCGTACGCGCAGCTTCGCGTACGTGTACTTGCGCGAGAGGGCGCTCTTGGCCTTCTGGCTGGCGTCGATGCCCGTCCGGCCAACGCCGAAGGTGCTGCGCAGGGCCTGCACGACGTAGGCGCTGCGGGTCTTGTCGGTCTTCGCGGTCTCGAATCGGCGGGCTGCCTTGCGCGCGACTGTGATCGCCGCTTCCGCTCCGACCTTGCTCTCGATCACCTCGTAGAGGGTTTTATCCAGACTAATGGTGGACTCCTTACCCTCCGTGGTCTGGATCTTTATCAGTTTATACGGACGATCTTTCGCCTTGCTCTTTCTGGGGCTGGTGTCTGCTGAAATCATGAAATCTTCTGCCAGGGAGGCCAGCGCTGGGCCAGAAAAAAGCCGGTGATGCGCCGCGCTGTCCTCAATGTGGATGTTCTTCGGTAACTTCAACGTGAATGTTAAGGTATTTCGTTCCAGTCGGCGTACTATTGGTTTATCCAGTACATCTCGTAGCGTTTGAGTTTTTATACCCTGGCGTCGACCCGGAGGTGGGCCTGGGGTTTTGTTCCGCCCGCGGGGGCTGCGTTGGCGTGCGCGAGGCCCCAGAGCGGCCGCGGCCGGCCGATCGGTGTGCCCATGAGGGAAAGGTGCGCCTGCGCTCCCTATAGGCTCACAGGACAATAGACGCGGAGAAATGATGGGTATTCAGGTGTCTGGCGGAACG
>JAEHJW020005514.1_pt1 | contig 14245 bp, 27 predicted proteins | sample 9271431 | NCBI WGS metagenome assembly JAEHJW02
GGCGTAGCTGCTCTGGTTGAACGTCCAGGTGTCCGAGACGGTCGTGATCGCGGACAGGATCTTGTAGGACGAACTTCCTGTCGCATAGCTGTTGGCGTTGGTCTCGGACCAAGTAGTCGTGTAGCCAGTCGGCGCAGTGTCGCTGATGGTACCGTTCGCGGTGAACTCGTCCGTTCCGGTAATGGCAAGGAGAGCTTCGTCGGCTTGGGAGGTTGTGTCGGGCGTTCCGGTCGGCGTCAGCGTCGTGGATTTGGCCGTTGCAGTCAGCACCAGATCGACAATGGACGTGGATGTATCTACTCCCGACCATTCTTCTGCCGCGCCAACGGTGTATGACCCAGAAGCGAAACTGACCGTAACGCTGTTGGATCCAGCCGTCGCGTTCGGCAGGATGCCGATGGCTACGCGACCGCCTCCAGTGGAAACCTGCAGATCGTGGACGATCCACCCGGCAGGCCATGTCGCAATCGGCTGATTCGAGGAAGCGGAGCCGTAGCCGACCTTGACGATAAAGGCGTTGCCATTGGCCGCAATCGTGCGCGTGTAGGTCTGCGAGGAAACGCCGGCGCCCAACTGCATCGAGTTGGAGCCGACGAATACGGGTGCGGTCACAGCGCGCTCACCGAGAACGAAGCGTTAAACGCCACAGCCGAATCAACGTCCAAGCGCACATGCGTAGGCGCGGCTTGCCAGTTAAAGGTGTGCTCGCTTTGCGCCAGCGTGCCACCGCCCTTGGCCTGGATCACGCCACCATCAATGCCACCTCCGCCGATGGGCTCGAAGGTCTGGCCACCGTCGAAGGACGCCATGCAGGTGACCGACATCAGGGGCGCGGCATCGGGCAGCGAAGCGCGGTCGATGGAAAGCAGCAGGCCGGCCGATCCCGTTGGGACAGCCAGCGGGCCGATGGAGCCAGATCCCACAACAACCGGGTAAGACGCCGATTGCGCCAGCACGACCATGGCTTACACCGACTGGCTCGGGATGGTCAGCGTCAGCGACATCGCCACCGGGACGCCGGTCTGGATCAGCGTGTTGCCAACGATGACCTCAGCCCCCGATGTCCCGACGGTGTATTGCTGCTTCTCCACGCTCCCGGACGTCGAGATGACGGCAAACGAAGCCGTTCCTGAGGCGAGAGGGCTATAGCTCCCGCTGGACATTGTTCCGGAGACGGACATCCCCGAAGTCGCGGAGTTGTAATACGGAGAAGACCACGAAGACACGACGCCCTGCACGAGCTTCGTGTCTCCAGAAAGCCCCGAGTCCGGCCCGGCAGGAACCGTCCCGCCGTACAGAGCCAAGGGGGCATTCGTGCCGATGTCCGCGACCATGCCGTTGAGCGTCGCGGTAGCGTTGGATTGAGAGAGGATGGGCATGGCTTACCTTTCGGGCATGAAAAAGCCGCCCGAAGGCGGCAGGAGTTGGTGGCGCGGATCAGGTCGCGTGGTGGACGATCTCCACGTCCGAGAGCTTGTAGCCCTCTGGGGCGTAGCGCTGCCAGACCCACAGGGGATGCGGCATCGCATGGATGCCTTCGTCCTTGCCGATGTGATGTTTCTCGCAGAGCAACATACCGTTAGCGGTCATGTCGTCCACGAACGTATAGGGGTTGCTCGGATCGAAATGGTCCCAGTCGAAGGCCTGCGCGTGCGGACCCCAAGCGCCGGCCCGGCAGTCGCGGATGAACCGCGGCCAATCCCAGGCCGTAGCCAGCGAACGCTCGACCGGGTAGTGGTGGGCCTGCATCGGAGCGTCGTGCGTGTCCGGGCATCCGCAGATCCAGCAGCCACCGTCACGCGCGATCAGTTCCTTGCGGGTTCTCTCGAACAAAGGTGTTGCAGTCCTGGGAGCGTGCCCGGGAAGTTCGACGTCGACGCGCAACGTCTCCTTTTCCTCGTGGGTCTGTTCAACGCTCATCGTCGTCCTCGGGGATCTGCGGCTCTTGGGCGATGTACCGAACCCAGCCAATGCTTGCGGCAGCGACTCCAACCACGAAGCCGATCAGGAAATGCGTCATCCCATCCTCCGCAATGTGTCGATGTGGTCCTGCACGAGCTCGCGCACAGCCTCTGTCGCCGCAAGGACTGCCTCGAGCATCTGGCGTCTTTCCCGGGCGTCTCGTTCCTGGCTTGCTCGCCACTCGCGTAGGTACTCGAACAGGCGCTCCATGATGGCTTCGAGCATCAGGAGCATTCCAGCCGAAGCCACGGATGCCTCGATGGACAGCGACAGGTTCGTGATTCCGAAGTCCGGGTCGTAGTCGGCCGTCCAGTGGAAAACCACCGATGCGACGATGAAGGCGACGAGGAACTTCAGGAAGCGCCGCGGCGAGCGAAACCACCTGTACAGCCGCGCGATCCAGTTACCCACGATGAACCATGAAGGCGATCAGCATGCCGATGGTGGCAATCGCCGTGACCGCTGCCCACATGGCGCTCTGTCGAGCCGAACGATTGGCCGCATGCTCCGGCACCGCGTTCAGGGCATCGCGCGTCAATTCGTTGATGGAGCGATTGATCTCGGCAACGTCTTCCTTCGACGCAACAGTGGCCTTGAGTTCGAAGATTGCGCGGTCGAGCTTTTCCACATGCTTGTCGAGCTTCTCCACGCGCGACTCCACTTGAGTCAGCCGCTCGGAATGGCTTTGCAGAATCTCTTGCGTATCGGGCATGGGCGTTCTTTTGTCGTTTGATCTATGAATTTATTTGCTATATATTTAACCGATGGGACGCGCACCACACACGGCTCTGCTCTTGGCGATGGAGTTGGTCAGGGACGGCCACACGCCCTACGAAGCCGCCAAGCTCGTCGGCATCGCGCTGTCGACCATCTATCGGTCCAAGGTCTATAAGGAGTGGAAAGATGAAGAAGCTCGCAGCATTTCTGAGCCTGTTGCTCGCAGCGTGCGGCGGCGGATCCAGCGCTAGCGCTGTGACGTCCGATTTCCCCGATGCTTCCGTGCCAGCAACGACCGTCAACAAGATCGAGTCCATCACCTCGGATTTCACCTACAAATACAAGGTCGACAACTTTGCGCACCGCCCTCTGAATTTCGGTCGCGTCGTGATGCTCGGAGACAGCCTGACCGACTTGGGCGGTTGGAATGAGTACATTCCCGGCACACTCAATCGAGGCATCAGCGGCGACAACTCCTATGGCATCCTGCAGCGTCTAGATCAAGTCATCGCGCTGAAGCCAAAGATGGTCTTCTTGCTCTGCGGCACTAACGACCTGTACTGGGGGGATAGCCCCACGGACATCATTGCCCGCATTGGCGAAATCGTCGACGCATTCGCTGCTCAAGGCATTCCGGTGACCCTACAAACCGTGCCGCCAATTCGGCAGATGGGCGGCGACTACGGCTACATCACCAATTCCAACGTGGTGGCCTTGGACAATCTCATTCGCAACCTAGCGCAGCAGCGCGGGCTAGCTCTGGTCGATCTTTACAACGGCGTGGTCGACAGCACCGGTCAGCTTCGCGAATCGACCGACGGCATCCACTTCACGGGTTCTGATTACGACATCTGGGTATCGCTTCTCAAGCAGCATTGGCCGGCCTGATCACCTCAGCTCGGCCCACGCCGCGAGCGTGGTCGATCCGACCATCGAGACGGAATAGGTCACGCCGTTGGGGATGACGAACGACATGGACGCATTGATGCCGGACGTTCCTTGAGCTGGGCCTTCGATCGACACGCCGCCGAGCGTCGCCGTCATCAAGGCGCTTGGTGTGCTGGAATTTGCCGACACAATGACCTGAATCGGCCGCCCAGTGTTGTTCGTGTAGGTCGTCCCGAGAGCGCGCGACGCGGTCACGTCCTGCCAGGACTGCCCTGCTCCCCCGAGTTGGCGATCCAGGCCCGTGGAATTCAGCAGAATCCACGCTGTGCCGGCGTGGTTCAAGCGGAACACGGCTCCGTAGGTGGCGACCAGCTCGCCGCCCTGCAGCGCGTCGCCTCCAGGCAACTGGATCGGAAGCGCCCCGATGGCGTTGACGTTCAGCGTCGAAGCCCCGGTGTTGCTTGCGATCAGGCTGTCGATGGCAACGATCATCCCAGGCGTCAACGCCGTGGGAGCCGGACTCAATGCCAGGACGTAGGCGTTGGCCGCTCCGGAGTCGGCTGCATTGGTGAACTGCGCCGCCTGCACTTGGGACTGCTGCGCGGTCGCCCCAAGGACGCCCTTCGTGTACGCGCATAATGCGTAATCCCCGATCGACCAGTTTTGTGCTCCCGTTCCTTCCTGGGCGCGCACAACCGTCAGCGTGGGCCCCGTGATGGCGGTCACGTACACGACTTCGTAGACCGCGCCGGTTGCCGCGTCGTTCAGCGTCAGCGGCATGACCTGGCCGGATCCGAGCGTCGGCAGGTTCGTCGAACTCGCCAGCGTCAGCGTGGTCGACGAACTCGATGCAGCCGCGGCGAGCGTCGTGTTGACGTTGTTGGCAATCACAAAGGACATGGGAGGCCCCAAAGAAAAAGCCGCCCGAAGGCGGCTTGTGGTGGAGTGAGTTGGCTTTAGGCCAGGCTGACCCGGTACGCGACCTGGAAGGGAAGCGGCAGGTAACCCTGCTGGAGAAGTGCGGCGAACTGCTGGGCGATGGTCGAACTCGGAAGCACGATCTCCAGCGTGTGGGCGGCCTTTTGCGTCCTGGCCGTGCGGGTGTTGACGGCTCGCGTGTTCACGGCGAAGGTCCCCGCCGCTCCTACAGCCGGAAGATTCGGGCGCACGATCCCGACGTTGAGCACGTCATCCAGGGAAATGTCCGAACCGTTGACTTCCCATCCACCGGGAACCTGCAGGACCGTGACGAGCCGAGGGGTAACGCCTGGAGCATCCTTCACCAGGGTCGTGATGAAAGTCGCCACCCCTTGAGCCGTGACTTTCTGGGCCTCAAGGACTCGCGCCCGGTAACTCTCCACGCTCTCCGATCCTGTCGAAGGGGTTCCGGCCTCGGGGTTGGTCACGGTCAGCGTGTACCCCGAGGCCACCGAGGTGACGATCTGAGTCACAGTCCCAGCGGGAACCGCCCATGTCCCCGACTGGCTGGCCACTGCGTAGAGTTGCGAGGTCGTGCCTCCAGTCCCAACCACGCCACCGGATTGAATGACGTACTGATAGGTGCCGTCCGAGACGATGAATCCAGGGGGGATCACATACCCTGCGGTCCCGGTGAACACGACATAGACCGAGGTGTTCGTCGGAGCGCCTTGGGCAATCCCAAGCTGTGGGCCGAGTTGGCCAAGGATGAAGGCATTGGCCCCGTAGGGCGTCACCGAGTTGATCGCGTCCACCCGGGCCTGGTCGGCTTGGGTCAGCCCTCCCACCTGGGTAGACAGGATGTCCTCGATCAAGGATCCGGGAAGGTTGGCCGTGTAGTCGGGATTGGTCGCCGCGACGGCCTGCTCGATGATCTGCCGCAGCGTGTCGGCAGAGGTCGGAACAGGCCCATTCGGACCCATCACCAAGGGGAGGGAACTCATGTCGGGATCTCGGCAGTGAGGATGGACCCGCTATGCGTGACAGCGGTTGCGTTGTAGGCGGGAGGGAAGGAACCGGGGACGCGGATGATGCTCAGCGAGGCGAAGTACGGAGCGAACTGCGCCTGCGTCTGCATGACGTAGTAGTCCGGGAAAACCTGTGTCACCACGGTCTGATGCGCGGGGATGCCGTAGTTCGCGAAGAACGGGCTTTCTCCGAGGTTGAGCTTCAAGACCTGGGCCAGGGTGGTCAGGTACACCAGATCGTTGAAGCCATTCGCGTCGGTTGAGACTTCCACCCAGGTCTTCGACCCATCGGGATTGGTCAGCCTTCCGTAGGTCCTCATACGACGCCCCCGGTGTCTCCGGGTCCTGTCGTGACGCCGCTGTGTACGTGGGTCATGAAGGCGGTTCCGTTGAAGGTTGCGTCAGAGGCCGCGAAGACGTACTGCGTTCCGTTCACGTCGATGGTCACGCCCGAGGCGTTCACGGTGAACGTGACAGATCCGAAGGTGATGACGGTCCCTGATGTGTTCGTGACAACCTTGGAAGTGGTCCCGCTGGTCGTCTGGATGATGGCGCCGTTCGGCCCCTGAACCTGTGCTGCGTTCGGATCGTCCGGGGGAGATCCCGAGTTGCTGATCGGAACGAACACCAGCGCCGAGAAGTTGCCCGGGGACGAGGTGTCCGCGACTCCGCCTCCAAGACCTGAAGCACCGCCGAGGTAAGCGTCCGCAGGGAGCGTCATGCCCTTCTCCCCGATCTGGGTCGGCATGCGGATCCACGGGCTTTCGGACTTGGGGATCGTGATCTGAGGTAGCGGCCACGGAGACGGGTCGATGTCGAAAGCCACCGTCACGATGGCGCCGTTCACCGCTTCGACATGGCAAGGCAATGCCCTGCCCTGCGACTGGATGGCAAGCCTGGCGCGAAGGATGGCAATCCGGTTCTGCGTGTCCTGCAGCCAGAGCTTGGAGAACTGGCTAGGCATAGGGGTTGCAGTTGATGATCGTCACCCACGAAGCGCCATCGGGAGATCGAGAGTTCCCGACATGGCGCATCGCGATGATGCGGAACTTGCCTGAGAAGGTCGACTTGTAGCGAATGGTCGACGGCAAAGCACTAGCAGCTGTCAGCACGATCCCGGGGTTGTCCTGCATGCCCTTGGGAAGTTCCACCATGCCGCCGAGCGTCAAGTCCCCACGCATCACCAGCTTCACCTGCATTTCGTTGGGCTTGATCCAGGTCGGTTGTCCCACGAAATCCGTGAAGGCCAGTTGGATCGGTGCGGGCTGGTAGCTCTCGTCGAAGGCCAGGATCGTCGGTCCGTTCACGCCGATTTCCACCGGCGAGCCGAATCGAATCCGGGTCAGTTGCTCGACCCACTCCCCGAGTTGATCCAGCGTCGAGCACACATGGATCTCGTCGTGCGTCTGGACATACCCGGAGTTGATGGCGACCTTGATGGTGTTGTCCGGGAAGGCGAACGCCAGGCAGTTCTGCAGCGCCACCGACAGTTCGGTTCCAGCGGTCCAGTTCAGGACGATCGGGGCAGGGGTTGCAAGTGACGCCCACGTTCCGCCTGCATTGACCAGCAGGTCGAGCGTCATCTCCGTGCCTTCCCAGTTGCCCCAGGACTGCAGGATCTCGCCTTCGGCGAGTAGGCCCTGCTGCTTCGGGTTGGCCAGCCACTGGTAGAACGGCATCGCCGCGGTGAACTCAGTGCTCGGAGCCGTGGGAGCCGGAGCCGTCATCACCAGCGCCTTGTTCGTCGTGTAGTTGCCGATCGTCCCCGACGAGGTGGTGCCGAAGAAGTAGGTCTTGCCGGTGGGCTCCGAGTAGTCCCCAGCCAGGATGTTCAGGGCAGTCGCGAGAGTCGCGGTTCCCGATGCGGTCGTGCCAGACGCCGGAGCCGAGAAGGTCACGGTCGGAGCGGCCGTGTAGCCGGACCCCGGAGCCGTCACAGTCACCGCCACCACCGAGCCGTTCTGAATGGTCGCGGTTCCAGAGGCGGTCGTCCCCGAAGACGGAGCCGAGAAGGTCACGCTCGGAGCCGAGGTGTACCCAGACCCTCCCGAGGTGATCTGGACCGAGCCGACCTCATCCTTGGAGTAGTCCCAGTCGGCAGGGCACAGGTAGGCGTAGAGCTGGCCCGGGTTGTCCGTGATCCAGGTTTGAAGCGCGGTGATCTGCGCATCCACCCCGGAGACGTTGCCGAGCTCGAGCACGTAGGCGGCCGGCGAGTTCATGAAACCGAAGGCATCGGTGTTCAGGCTGTAGTCGATCAGGCTCTGGAAGAACTGGATCGCCTGTTGGTTGTTCAGCCCGTACAGCGTCAGCCGAACCTTGTCGCGCATGAGTTGCGAACTCGGCATCGGCTGCAAGGCCGTATCCGGGTTGGGAGTTCACTGATGACGTGCAGGGAGCCGACGAAGTTCGTAGGAACTCCCGTTGCCACCCAGAACACGAAGCCGTCCTGCGTCAGCGACACGCGGTTGTAGAGCTGGAACGAGACCTGCTGTCGTTGCGACAGCGACTCGATCCCGGCCTCGAGCGTGGAAGCCAGTTGCCCGGGCGATCCCAGGCCTTCGTCGATCAGGCTCATGTCACCCAGGCGCGAAACGCGGCTTGGAACAGCCCGGTGTCAATGAAGGCCACGCGCTTGGGGCCCTTCTTGGATTTCCTGCGAAGGGTCCTTCCACGCTCTGCCGCAGCGATCCTCTGGCCGCTGGTTTGCTGCCACTCGCCCAAGGCGAGGTAATCCCGAAAGCGTTCCTCGATCTTGCCGTTGATGCTCACCCCGGAGATGGATCGCTTGCCCAGCTTCGTGCCGAGGTCGACGTTCACCGAAGCCAGGGGCTTGCCGGCCATCATGTTCTCGAGTTCTCCCTTCATGGCGTCGACCAGCCAGTCGCCGATCTTGGTCTCGTTCTGCTCGAGGAACACGCGCATGATGTGGTACTTCTTCTCCAGGATCTCGGCCACTTCTCCGGTGGTCGCGGCCCCATTGGCGTCCGGATCGGAATAGGCGACGTCGGCGACTCCGAGGTGCAAGGTCGTCATGACAAGCTCGACAGCTTCGACGGCGCTGCCTTCGACCTGATCGAGGAAAAGATCTACGCCGATGCCGTCGAGGCCGCTCGCACGCCCGACCATGCGCCGCAGGGATCGCTGATCCCGGTCACGCGCAAGGACTCGGCAGGCCGCGAGATCACGAGCTACCTGCAGCGCTACACACTGCTGATGGTCACTGGCTTGGCCACGAAGGACATCAACCCCGACGACGACGGCGCCGGCTCCGGGCCGATCATCGACGGCGAGCCGACCGAAGCCGAGAAGGTCCTGGCGGACTGGCTCGCCAAGCTGGACGAGGTGAGCACTCTCGAAGACCTCGGGAAGGCCAGCAAAGCCGGCGCGAAGGCCTTCCGCGATGCCAAGGACCGCAAGGGCTATGCGGCGTTCGCCAAGGCCGTTCAGGCGCGCGGCAAGAAGCTCCGCGGGGAGGCCGATCATGCGTGACATGCTCATCCGCTGCAGCAGCATCGGCAAGATCATGACCGAGCCGAAATCCAAGGCCGAAGGCATCCTCTCCAAGGGCGCCAAGACCTACATCCGCACGCTGGTCGCACAGGAAATCTTCGGCGTCGAGTTCACCGTCAGCAGCAAGCAGATGGAGAAGGGCACGCTGTGCGAGGAGGATTCCATCGCACTGCTGAACGATGTGCGCGGCCTGTCGCTGGTCAAGAACACCGAGCGCAAGTCCGATGGATTCATCACCGGCGAGTGCGACCTGTTCGATGCGTCGGCGAAGCGCGGCCACGACCTGAAAACCTCCTGGTCAATCGCCACGTTTCCCATCACGCCCGGGGCCTGCATTGACTCCGACTACGACTGGCAGATGCGCGGGTACATGGCCCTTTGGGGCGCTGATCGCTGGGAGGTGAACTACGCCCTGGTTGACACCCCGGAGCACCTGATCGGCTTCGAGCCGCTGGATCTGCACATCGTCTCACACTTCCCGGCGCATCACCGGCTGACCACCTGGTGCATCGAGCGCGACGAGGCCAAGGAACTCCTGATCTATCAGAAAGTCCGGGCCGCGCGCGAGTACGCCATGGAAGTCATCGCGGAGTTCGACCGCACCCACCCTGAAACCATCTTGGAGGCCGCATGACCTCCTACGCCACCGATCCCGAGTTCGCGGCCATCGTGCCGGCGATCCGGGCGTTTCTGGAACCTCACACCGAAAGGATTGCAGCGTGATCCGATTCCAAGCGAAGTATCTGCGCCCCCTGTCGCAGTTCAAGGCCAAGCTTGACATCCGCTGGTACCTGAATGCCATCCTCGCGGAGCCTCACCCGCAGGGAGGCGCGATGCTGGTGGCGACGAATGGCCACATGCTGATGGCGATCCATGATGCGCAAGCCGTGTGCTCGCAATCGGTGCTGTTCGACCCGGACAATGGCGCAATCAGCGCGGCCGGCAAGCGAATTCGCCTCGGCACGCGGTGGGTGGACGTCAATCCGTACACGGGGCGCCTCGTCGTGCGTGAACGCATGCAGACGAAGGGCGGACCGGCCGAACGCGAAATCTACGCGCAGGCCGGCAGCGCCATCCTCCCGAGCGCCGAGAAGTTCCCGATATGGCGCAAGGTCATCCCGGACTTCTCGAAGCTCAAGCACGGCCCGATGGACGTGATCCAAGGCAACTACCTACGCAAGATCATGGACGCGCATCCCCTGGACTCGCGCGGTGGTCGCGCCGTGAACCTGTGGCAGGCCGACGAACACGGCCCGGTCATCGTCCAATTCTCCGGGGCGTCCGAGATGATCGCGGTCCTCATGCCGATGCGCGACGAAATGCCAGCACCAGCGCAGTTCTGGGGATCGGCGTTTCTGGAGCCGGCGATGAAGGAGGCGGCGTGAACGCCATCGACCTGTTTGCCGGTGCGGGTGGCTTTTCGACGGGCGCCGTCATGGCCGGCGCGCGTGTGCTATGGGCGGCGAACCACTGGCCGACCGCCGTGCAGTGGCACGCGGCCAACCACGCCGACACCGCGCACGCCTGTCAGGACCTGCAGCAGGCGGACTTCCGCGACGCGCCGCGGCATGACCTGCTGCTGGCGTCGCCGGCTTGCCAGGGACACAGCCCAGCGCGTGGCAAGGAACGCCCGCACCACGACGCCCTGCGCGCCACCGCCTGGGCCGTGGTGACGTGCGCCGAGGTCCACCGGCCGCCGGTCGCGTTGGTCGAGAACGTCCCGGCCTTTGCCGACTGGACGCTGTACCCGGCATGGTGTGCGGCGATGCACGCCCTCGGCTACGCGCTGGCGCCCATGGTGCTGGACGCGGCCGACGCCGGCGTGCCGCAGCACCGCCGCCGCCTGTTCATCGTCGCCACGCAAAGCCAGCACCCGGTCGAGCTGGCGCTGCCCAAGCGCGAGCACCGCGCGGCCGCGGGCGTGATCGCCTTCGACGCGGGCCGCTGGTCGCTGGTGGACAAGCCCGGCCGCAGCCAGCGCACGCTGGAGCGCATCGCCGTCGGGCGCCGCGCCTTTGGTCCGCGCTTTCTGGCGCCGTTCTATGGGTCCGGCTCGGGCGAGACTGGCCGCAGCCTGCAGCGCCCCATCGGCACGCTGACCACGCGGGCTCGCTGGGCCGTGATTGACGGCGAACGCATGCGCATGGTGTCGGCCACCGAGGGGCGCCAACTGATGGGCTTCCCCGACACCTATCGGCTGCCGGCCAACGAGGCCACGGCCTGGCAGCTGCTCGGGAATGCCGTATGCCCACCCCAGGCGGCCGACCTCATCGACGCGATCCGGAGGGTAGCGTGATCCAACACCCAACATCCACGGGCGCAGAGCAACCCGCCGCCGCGGGCCTCGATGGAGCGAAAGCAGCATGACCCGCGCCATCCTCATCGCCTGCCTGCTGCTGGCGTCGTGCGGGGGCGGCGATCCGCATCCACAGCCGACGCGGACGGTGCCGGTGGCACATCAACCTGGGAGTACGCCGTGAGCGAGCCTGACTTTGAAGCATTGCGCGCTAAACGCAATCAGGAGGTGCGCAAGCGCCTTGAGAAATTTGCCGCAGAAATTGGCGTCGATCCGGATGAGATGCAGACCTCCTTCAACCCCCATTCATGCTACTGCGCTTGCGCCAGTGGTGGGCCGTGCGAGCACAAGTGGGATGGCGAGCCCTACGAGTCGGACGACGGCGCAGTGTGGAGCGCGACGTGCTCACGCTGTGGAATGACGGCAATGAGCCACGACCTGAGGAACGCACCATGACCACCACGACTGACCTGTTGCGCCGCGCGGCGAAGCATGCGTACGCGCACGCCCTCAGATTGGCTGCAATAGGCCTGGATGAAAAGAAATCCATGGTTGAACAAGACGCCGAGTCCCTAATAGCCTTGGCCGACCAGATGGAGCGTTCGGAGCCGGTTGGAACCGTGCGGACCTGCGTATGGAACGGGCAGGGATGGACGGTCAGTTTGATCGTTCCTATCAAAATGCGCGTCGGTGATCCGCTGTACGCCAACCCCGCGCCGGAAGTGACGCGCGATGCGGAGAACTTGAAGCTGAGAGAGGCGCTGCAACGGCTATTGACTGCAGCGACCCCTTTTTACACAACGATTAATCGAAATTCTGACTTATCGGCCGCCATCTTTAACGCAAGCTCCATACTTACATGGGCCTCCTACGCCGCCATGCAGGAGCCCAAGCCATGACCCGCAACCAAACCGGAGTGAATGATTCCCTGTGAACATAAAGCTGGTCGCTGGGAATCCCCAGGCCGCGATTGGGACGGCGACCCGCTACCGGATGAATGGGTCGAATATTCCACAACTGAGGATATTGACGCCCATCGCTACCGCTGTACGCAGTGCGGCGAGGTGCTGTACTACTCAGGTGCGGCACGCAGGTTTTACGAGGACGGTGTGTATTCGGATGTGCTTGGCCCGATAACCGGAGAGTGAATGATGATCCGACCTGATGATGTGACCGATGCGATGGTGCGGGCGTTTTACGACTGCCAACAAGGCCGCCACCGCTCAGACTGGGCGAAATACGCCATCGCTGCCGCGATCAACGCGAGCGGGTGCGTGCTGGTGCCGCGCAACACGCTGAAAATACTTACAGATATGGCATGCGCCAAAGGGGCGATGGAACACGCCGAGATTATGGCGCTAGGCGATGTGGCGGATTTGCTCTCCGCACCGCAGCCGGGCAAGGAGAAGGGTGATGAGTGAGCAAACGACGGATCTAGAGCGCGCCGCGTACCTATTGCGGGACGCGGCGTTTGGTCGTTCGGAAGGGCGCCAACTTGCCGCAAAACTGGAGGTTATTGCCGCGCAGCTACGAATTAGCGCGCCGCCGATGTCCTCCGAACTCGACCGCCTGCGCGCCGAGTTGGAACGAGAGCGTATGCGACTCGCGGCATGCGGCGCTGTTGCGTCGGCGAACACCCCCGAAACCGCTGCTGAGGCCCGGAAAATGCACGACGATTATCGGTCTGCGTCGTGCGACGATGTTGCTGCTGCGGTTGATCGAGAGATGCGCCTGCGCAAGGAGAACGCGGCGCTGCGGGAAGATGCGGAACGATATAGATGGCTGCGGCAACAAGACTGGGAAATTAGGTCACGAAAACCGTTGGCGATTCGCGTTTACGCATCTGAGGATGAAGACGAATCGACCAATGCGGATGTACTCGATACTGCAATCGACGCCGCCCGCGCCGCCCTTCAAGGAGCCAAGGATGAATGACAGTGAACTGCTGGAACTGGCTGCGAAGGCGGCGGGGATTGAATACGGAGCAGACCGTACTGAGTGTAGTTTGTCGCTGACCGAAAACGGTCGGCATCGTTCACTTCCTCAGTGGAACCCCCTCACCGACGACGGCGACGCGTTTCGGCTGGCGGTGAGGCTGCATATTGATATTAACAGCGACGATCCTACAGATGGTTGGGTTACTTGTATGTATCAAGGTGAGGCATACGACAGTCCTGACATTTGTGAGCCATTTGAGCAGAATCCCCTCGCCGCCACTCGCCGCGCCATCGTACGCGCAGCCGCTGAGATTGGGAGGGCCATGCCATGACTGACGAGAAGATGCTGGAACTGGCTGAACAGGCTGGAGTTGTCCGAGCAAAGGGTGATTGGTGCATTTTTGACGAGAGTGAATTGCGCAAGTTCGCCGGCCTCGTCCGGCGCGAGACTGAGCAGATCGCCATGACTGAACTCGGCAACTTCCTGATCGAGCATGACGCGGAACTGACTTTCGGCCTCGCCACGGGGTGCAGGTGTATGTGCTGCCATTCGTTCAAGATCACCGAGGACGATGGCAATCTTGGCCGCATCCTGTGTGAGAACGAAGCTATGGAAGGGCTGCTCGCGGATATCCGCGCACTCGCAGCGCAGGAGGGTGACAAGTGAAACCGAGCAGGGAACAGATCGAGGACTGGGCGCTTGAAGTTGGGGCAATGCTGGATGTTCAAGAAGCGATCAGCAATGCGCCCGATATGACGGTCTTTTCAGACGGCAAATTAGCTGCGTTCGTTGACCTAGCCTACGCAGCAGGGCGCAAGGCGGGGTTGGAGGAAGCGCAGCAATGTTGCCGCGATATGCGAGCTCAGTTTGACGCTGAGGCAGGATTGCTGCAGGCCAGCGGGGCTAGCTACTGCATCGAAGCGATTGACGCCGCCATGGAGGCCGACAATGTTTCTTGATTCATTCAGTGGAGCAATAGCCGACT
>JAEHJW020001360.1_pt1 | contig 14244 bp, 18 predicted proteins | sample 9271431 | NCBI WGS metagenome assembly JAEHJW02
ATAATTTATGACGCCTCAACCTCCGGCCGGAGGAGAAGCCGACGCGCCGCGCGGGCCCTCAGCCTGGCGTGAGGCGGCGAGGCGGCCCCAAGCGCCCTCGATGATCGACCCCAGGGTGGAACCGGGCGAGGAAGGCGCTGGTCTGCCGCAGGTGCGCCACGGCCCGCATGACGGCCGCCACGAGATCCGGGGGCGCGGCGTCGGCCGCCTGCACGTCGCCCGCGGGGATGACCTCGAGGAGGCTTGAGCGGGTGATCGCCTTGCGCGTCTACATCGTCCACGCGGGGGCCACAGCAGCAGCAAAATCGGCTGGTTCCCTCGCGCACGCGCAGCAAAAGGCGGCGATGGGTGGTGAGCGGACATGCTCGACGGCTCGCGCCGGATGCGCGGGCCGTCAGAGCCGGAAGGCATCCCGGATCAGCCGGGCGCACTCCGCAGGCACCGCCGACACCGTATCCACCTCCAGGTCGTAAGTGATACCTCGGTGGACGCCGCCTGGACTTGCTTCGCAAAAGTGGAGAGCTGTTATGGGTCAAGCCGCCTGTCTTTCGTAGGCGGCGGGGCTGATGAAGTCCAGGGACGAATGTCTCCGGACGGGATTGTAGAAGCTGTCGATATAGCGGCCGATGGCAGCCTCGGCATCGTACCTGGTCATGAAGACACTCCTCCAGACGAGTTCGGATTTCAGGGTTTTGAAGAAGGTCTCGACCATGGCGTTATCGTAACAGTTGCCCTTGCCGGACATCGAGATGTGGATGCCGCGCCGGCGAAGCTCGGTCTGGTAGTCCACGGAACAGTACTGGCTGCCGCGGTCCGAGTGGCAGATCAGGCCGGGTTGCGGGCGGCGGATGGCCAGGGCCTGACGCAACGCCGCCAAAGCGAGATGGCGATGCAGACGATCGCTGACCGACCAGCCAATAATGCGCCGTGAGAACAGGTCCATCACGATCGCCAGATAAAGCCACCCCTCCCTGGTCCAAACATAGGAGATGTCCGCCGACCATTTCTGGTTCGGCACCGTGGCGGTGAAATCCAGATCCAGCAGGTTCGGGGCAACCGGCCACGCGTGCTCGCTGTCCGTGGTACGCTTGAAACACCGCCTCTGACGAGCGCGCATGCCGTTGTCGCGCATCAGGCGCGCCGTGCGCCGCCGGCCTACCGCCAGGCCCTGATCGCGCAGTTCGCGGGTCATGCGCGGACTGCCGTAGGTGCCGTTCGACAGCGCAAAGGCGGCGCGGACATGCGCCAGCAGCACCATGTCCTGACGTTGCCGCTGGCTGGGCGGGCGGGACTGCCAAGCAAAATACCCGCTCGCGCTGACACCGAGTACCCGGCAGAGCCGTTGGACAGGGAAGTCCTTCTTCGCCCGGTCGATGAGGGTAAACCTCATCCTTCGGCCCATCGCTCGAACCAATGGCGCTCGGGCCTCAGCCCGTCCCTGGCGAAAAAAACCGCGGCCCGCTTCAGGATGTCCCGCTCCTGGCGCAGGATCTCATTCTCCCGCCGCAGCCGTTTCAACTCCGCCGCCGGATCTTCACCCGCAGGGCGCCGGCTCGGATCTTCCATCTCCCGCTCCCGAGCCCGGGCCAGCCAGCGCGTCAGCGTCGACAGGCTGACCCCAAGGTCCTCCCCAATCTCCCGCTTCGTCCGCCCGCTCGTCCGCAGCAGCCGAACCGCCTCCTCCTCAAACGGCTTCGTGAACCGCTTCCGCTCCATCGCCGGAAATCTCCTTCCTTCGCATCAGGAGCTCTCCACTTTTCCGAAGCAAGTCCAGCCATACTGCCAGCGCGCCAGGCCGACTTCCCGGTCGCCCCGCGCACGCTCTCTCGATTCAAGCACATCGAGCGGGGCGAAGAGGCCAACCAGACGGAGGTCGACGGGCCGCAGAAGGTCGCGATACTCCTGCGCTGTCCGAGCCTCGATCATGACCTCATCAACGATGAGATTGTTCCCTTGCGCGGCCATCGCGGCGATGGCGTGCCGCATACCCCGCATGGCATGCTCAAGGACCGGGCCGGTCCTAATGGCGATGACCGGCTTGCCGTCGTCCTGTGCTGCCTCGAAGAGCAGGCCGTCCGGATGGGCAAGCATTTTCTCTGGCAGCATGTTCAGGAAGGCGTCCATGGCGACGTACAGGAACGGCCTGGAGGTGATGGCCTGAAGCGCCTTCGCCGTGGAGCTTTTCCCGACACTGCCAACGCCATTGAGGATGACGACTTGCGGTCACGGTTCCAAGCACCCCTCCACAGCACTTTGCTCGTGCGCGCAGTTTTAGTCTGGAACTGCTCCTTCGGGAATGACCGCTTGGTGTGGAGAGCGGACAGCGAGCCAACCGTCCGGGAGCGTCTACTTCGCGCCCCACTTAGCCGCTGCGCCGCCAGCCCGCCCACCCCGGAAGCGGTCGCTCCTTGACAATCGTCAATCGGCCGCTGCCAGCTTGCCCGCCAGATAGAGCAGCGAGCACATGCCTAGAAGAAGCGGAAGATGCACACCGATGACAGACGGGCTGAAAAATGCTGCGGCGACTTCTTTAAATTTGAGCTTCGTCGGCGCGATCGTGAGGTCCGCAGCCTGATCGAGAGCTCTGCTGCAGACCGCAGCATACATGTCCCGGAACTGCTTTTCCAACGCGAGATAATAGGCATCGAGCGAGGCGAAGACCAGTGGCACGGCGATGCCAGCCCAGATCATCTCGGGCACCGGCTTTTGAAATGCGACGGTGACTAGCGCAGCCAGGATGGTGATGCAGAACGTCTTCGCATTGGCGCTGAAACCCGACAGGCGCGCGATGATCGACTGGATCATATCCAGATGCGCGACCCGCATCTGCACGAGCGATTCTTGGTCCAACGACATGGGCGTGTTCAAGCTGCCCCTCCTAGGCCGGGACGTAGTCATCACGGCGCGCGAGCCGGTCGACAATCGTCTGCATGATCACCGGATAGGGGACGATCCGCACTTCGAACTCATAGCGCCGCCGGTCAAACTCAAATTCGGTGGCCTCCAGCCGCGCTCGGGCCCGGCTCCAGACCTGCTCTGCGATCGCGGTATCAATCGCCTCGACGGTCAGAACTGGGTCGACGGCCAGTCGTGCGGCTGCGCCGCCGGTCGTCTTAAGCACGAATATCGGCCGGTATGACTCCTTGCTCGCGAACCGGTGGGCCTGTTCGATCACGCCGGCATCGCCGCCGATGCAAACCAGCGCAATGGGTTCGTCGCGCGGGGATGGCGCGGAAATTTTGCTGTCCCCGAACGGATCATCGTTTGCTCGGTCCGCGAAGTCGACCAAGCTATAGCGCTCGAGCAGAGCCTCGTCCTCATCTTCGCGGTCCGAGCGCGGCCGGGTCCGGTGGACGCGAACCGAAGGCGTAAGGTCGGCATCGGCGTGGCCGCTGCCTTCAGCGAAGCGCTGGGTCTGATACTCCCCCGCGATCATCGCGAGAAGCAGAGTTAGGTGCGCGTCGCTCTCGGCGACCAGGCGGCCGCCTTCGACGAAGACCGCGCGAGCAAGCGCCACGATCGCTTGGTCGATGTCCCAACCGCCGATCCGCGCGTCCGCATCGCCACCCGGCTCGCCTTCGGGCATGCCGGCCGCCAGCATAATGGTGCGGCCCCGGAGGCGTTCGCCGCGTTGCATCCAGCTCATAGCGTGCCCCTCACCATGTCTCCAACAGCGCGCGCCATCATACCCTCGTCGATGAGCGTCATGTTGCAAAGCCCCGCCAGCCATTCGTGCTGCCGCTGACGCGAGACCTCCATTAATTGCGACAGGCCAATGAGCACGGCCTCGGCTGGCGGCAACGTCGCGCCGTGCGCACGGTGGTAGTCCGGCAGTTCCGGTGGGCGCGGCGTCAACCAGGCATGGTAAGTCTTGGTCGGTGCGGCGATGCGGAACGAGCCGTCGGCAAAGCGCTGCGGCGCACATCCGCCTGCCTGCACGACCGCCTGCTCGAAAGATTGCTCAAGCAGGATACGCCGCCTCAGCAACGCACGGTCGTGTTGGCTGCGTACGAATGCGCGGACCTGGCTGAGCGCAGCATCGTCGATTTCCCCACCAGGCGTGATATTGCCTGTGTGCAAGGAAAGACGCAGCGATGGGTCGATGCCAGCCATCTGCGGCGCGCCAGCGAAGTTGAGCGCAGCAAGCCCCAACCCGCAGGCCCGGGCTTCGGCAATTTCGAAGGCGACCCATTGCGAACTCGCCAGATTGGGCGATTCGAGGACGAGGACCATCGCCTTGTTGCCGAGTTCCTGGCGCAGTCGCTCTTGGAAATTGACACCTGGCGGCACCCGGAAGTGATCGAGGAAAACGTCGAAGCCATCGTGCGACAACACGTCGAAAAGCTGGATCGCGGCCGCGGCCACGTCTGTTTGACGGTAGCTGATAAAAATGCGCGGCTGCGCCGCGGTGACCCCTGCGACCTGGAACACCGCCGGGAGGGCTTCTTCGATCCCCCGGCTCCAGAAGGCGACGTTGATCGCGCTCAGGGGGCTGGGAAGCAGCATTGGCGCGCTCGGCCGCGCAGTGTCAGGGAGAACCGGTAGCACTTGGAAATTGCCCAAGGTCTGAAACCAGTCCTGCGGCAGATTGGCGGGCACGGCGGCCGTGAAATCGTCTCCGACGAGCACTAGGAGCTTGTGACAGTCCGCCTCGCTCAACGCGTGGCAGCCTGCTGCGTGGCCGCCGCAGGGCGGCTGCAGACGATTGGCGCAGATGTTGCCCTGCAGTTCGGCGAGGAGCGCTGTGGCCAGTCGGTCCATGTCGCTGCGTGCGGAGGCGGAGTCGACATGCTCGAACTGGACGAGGACGGGATGCGGCAGCGCCAGACCGTCGAAGGCGGAACAGTCATAACCGCCCCCGGCCCTCGCGACCGTGACGATCAGCTGGATCCCCTGTTGCAGCGGCATGGCTCCTCCAGTGTACTGCGCGGGCGGCAACGGAAACACGATGACATGATCGCACGCTCTCGGCGAGTTGTAATTTGGGCGGCCGTCTTTGGCCGCACGGGGGCGAAGGTTTGAACTTGGTCGTTCTCGAGACCGCGTGAGTTTGGCGGTGCTAGCTGCAGTATCGGCTGGTTGCGATCAACGGCAGTTATCACGCTCGACCTTCCCGAAAACAGTCAGGCAGGAATCGGCCCTGACCCGACATTCGGACGCGCCGCCTGTGCGTCTGGCCCGGTGCGAGGCCGACAGTCGCATTGAGTCGCGAGCCGCGCCTGAGATCGAAGCGCAGGTCGACTTGGCTGGTCATCGTCGAGGTGTGTCGGGACGTCGGCTGCTTTTCCCTTGGGGTCGGTGCGCGGCCGGGGGGAGCATGGAAAGCGACCTTGCCGTTGGCGCCGCTGGAAAGATCAGCCGGCGTCAACATGCACCTCGTCGTTCCCATCCGGGTTGATCTCGGCGAACCGGGGCCTCGTCGGCTCGGAAGGCACCACGGCGGCCGGTGTGCGAATGGTGGGCGCCGTGGGGAAATCGCCCAGCTCCCGCAACCGCGCCGCCGTGACTTCGAGCGGCGCGATCGTTGCGCCTGTGATTTGGCCGGTGAGCGTGACCCCGAAGCGGTGCTCGAGCTCGGCGACCTGTTGGGTGATGGCAGCGCCGATGTCGGGCCAGCACGCGGCGCCCGAGGCCCGAAGGTCGGGCACGTGAGGGGCTGTGTAGCAGTCCACGGGCCGCGGCTCGAAGAAATCCTCGCCCGGCATCACCACCGCGCGGATGCGCCGGAACGACGCCGACCACCCGCACGTGAGGACCGTGTTCTCGGTCATCGTTCCGGCGTCGCCCCGCCGGTCGGCGAGTCGCGCCGCTGAGTGCCGGAGCAGCGAGGGTAAGCGGTCGACCAGCTCGTCGAAGGAAATCGCCGCGACGGCCTCCTGTCGCGCGAGGGCGAGCAGGTCGGTCCAGCCGGCGCCCGTCAACGCGAGCTGGGCAACGGCGTTCAGGGCGAGCTTGGGCGTGTGCCGGGCCGGCTGCCCGTCGCGGAACGTCAGGGTGTCGCACCAGATCAATGCGCGGCTGGCATCGACAACGGCGACGCCGACAACGGTCACCGCGCCCGCTCCAGCGCCAGGTCGAGGTCGCGACGCACCCGCTCGGCATTGAGCCGGTGGAACTGGAGCGAATGACGGCCGCCTGCGTCCAGCGCCAGGTCGCGGCGTGCACGCTCGGCCCGGGCGACGATGTGGAACGGCAACGAGGTCTTGTGAGGGAGGGCGCCCCTCCGAGCGCCCGTTGGGCGCCTCATCGCCATCTGCCGAATCTCCTCGATGGCTTTACCGGCATCGGCGCCTCGCGCTGTCACCAGCGCGGACGGGAGCGCGGGGACGGAAACGAAACTGAACTCCTGCAGCTCGGAGCGCGTGATGCGGATGCCGCCGTCGGGCCGTTTCGGATCCAACGGCTCGGCCTGCAAAACGTCGAAGCCCGAGCTCACGGCGTTGATGACGCCGGCGCGCACCAGGCCGAGCATTTCGTCCGCCCTTGCGCTCACGCCGGCGGGCGGGAACTTCACCCGCGCCACCAGGCGGTTCTGCGCGTCGGGCCCGATCTCGACCGCGCGCGCGACCGGCCAATCCTGCTCGTGCTGCGCCAGCACCACCGGGTTCTGGCGGTAGTTCTCGAGCTCGATGCCGGCGGTCACCAGCACCAGGTCGTCGCGGCCGATCTGCTCGTCGCTCACGATCACCGTGACCTCGCGCGGATCCTCGCCTGTCGCTGCCGAGGGCGTTGCCGCCGCAGCCACCGCGCCGGGGCTGACCTTCCGGATGATCGTCACGGGCTGAACACCCCAGCCTGCGTTGGCGCCGTGCCGACCAGGACGGCGAACCCGCCGGCGACCAATGCGGCCGCCTCGGGCTGCGGAAAACTGGCCTGCTCGCCGCTGTTGTTCGGGGCCCTCGCCGGCAGCAATGGGTGCGCCGCCGGAAAATATCGGGCCGTCAACGTAACGGTCTGCCAGGCGCCGGTGACCGGGGACCAGGCGGCGAGGTCCGCGGCGGTCGCGAGGACCGGGACGATTGCCGTTGCGGTTGTGACAAAACCGACTTGGAGCCGTGCCATGGTTCAGCCCTCCGCCTTTACCGCTGGCCGCAACGGGCGCCTCTTGGGGTCAGCGAAAACCGCCACCCCGCTGTCAACGAGGCGCCAGGCGATTGCGGCCTCGAAGCCCGCGCACTCGTTTGTCCGGTAGGGGGGATGCAGCTCGAGGAACCGCACGGTGTGCAGCTCCGGAGGGCGGGGGCGTGCGATGGCGTGTGCCAGCTGAGAGGTGGCGCCGGCGAGGAATGTTGCGAGCGCCTCGCCGTTCAACGGAAACTGCTCGCTGGGCAAATCCATGACGCCCAGCAGCCGCTCCATGCCCGACTGGACGGCAACCCCTCGGATCCGGACCAAGTTGGCTCGCGCGGCCAGCGCACCGCGCATCGCGGCCGCGAAGGCGGCGATGGCAGACCGGTACGTTTCGACGAGGCGCTCGACGGCCGCCTCCTTCTGTGCGGCCTCGAGGTGCCGGAGGCGCGCAACCAGCTGCGGCTCCAGGGCGGCCAGGCGCTCGAGCTGGAGCCGCAGGCCGGCCAGGCGCTCGTTCGCGGCGATCAGTTTCGTGACCCCGGTCGAGCTGGTGTCCAAGAGCAGCGTGCGCCGTGCCTGCTCCGCGGCCGCGATCGCCGCTTGTGCCTCGTCGTGGGCCGCGTCGCACTCAGCGAGCGCCGCCAGGACCGTTGCGATTTCGGCGGGGAGCTCCGCCGGGGCCGGTGTGTCGCGCCGCCCTGCGAGGGCGATCAGCTCGTCGATGTGCATGATGCGGACCGTGCACTGGGTGGCTTGGAAGCGCCGGAGGAGATTTTTCCAAGATCGGCGCCCATGCCCGCGTTCCCGGCCGCGACCCCGTTTATGGTCCAGGCGCCCGGCGCGGGGCCGAAGTCCAGGATGCGGTCGAGCAGCCATGCGAGCGATCCCGGCGGCCCAGGGCGTCGAGCCCGGACGGCCGCGCGGCGGGCGAGCGCGGTTGCCAATGCCGTCGCGCGGGTGAACCGTGCGCCCTCGAAACGGCCGAGGGCCACCAACAGAAGGCCGTCGCGGACCGCCGCCTCGCGCTGGCGCAGCCACCACGCGGGGGCCAGCCGGTCGATGGCCCAAGCGCGATCCTCGGGGGGAAGGGGCGCCAGTGCCGAGAGCACGCGGTTCAGCCTGTCGACGTCGCGGGCGGTGGCGGGACGCTCGGCCGTCATTCGTCGCCGTCCGCGACGTCGGCGGTGTCCCATGGTCCGGGCGGTCGCCTCGAGCCGTCCGCCCGCAACGACCGCGGCGTCTCAGCCACGTTGGCGCGTCTGGCCGGCAATAGGCCCAGCTCTCGCTCGATCTTCGCTGCCTCGGCCGATGCTTGCCTCGCGACGGAGTGCCAGGCGCTGATCTGCGGGACACGCGATCTCGAAGCCTCGACGATCACGCCGCTGGCACTGATCTGCCGTTGCGCCTCGCGCCATCGTGCCACGGCCGCGCTGTAGCGCTCGATCGCCGGCAGCGTGGCCTCCGTCAACGTGTGCGCCCGCGCCAGTTCCTCGACGGTGGTGATCCAGACGCGGCGCGCATCGCGCGAAAGGTGACGCGGCGGACGAAGCCGCACCGGACGCTGCGGGCTCATGCCGATACCCCCCCACGTTTTTCGAGTCGAGTTTTCCAATTTCGCAAGTAGGGAAATTTGCCTACGCGGCGGTCTACGCCGGCCAGGACCCCTATTTTCAGACCCCTTACCCTCCCGGAACGATCAAGCGACCACCCCCGCCACGGTCCGCCCGCGCGTCGAGCCTGGGTGACGGTCGGACGGGCAGGCTTGCCAGCGGGAAGGTGACCGGGCGGCGCGTGGCCGATGCGCACCGTGCCGACGGTACGCGGCGGTACGCGGCCGGTGCGCGGGCAGTGCGCGTCGGTGCGCGTCGTCGAGACCTGCGGTAGTGCCTGGTCGCCGATCGCCGAACAAGGCTTACCAGGTGCAGCAGCCCTGCCCGGCGCGTGGTCGTCCGGCCGTGCCAGGCGCGAGGGTGGGGAACCGGCGCGCGACCGACCGGCCGCGCAGCCCCGTATGTTTTCGCCCCTGGTAAGATCTTTATCTAGAAGGGTGTTCACCATAGTGAACACCTACAAAACCGCTTGTTGTTCACCATGGTGAACACCTACGGGCCTTGTTGTTCACCTTCGTGAACATCTGATGTTCACCTTCGTGAACAGCTACAAAACCGGAATCGCCAATCTCACCGCCGTCCGAGGGGGCAGGCCCCGCCGCTATGAGACGCCAGCGGTTCGTCGGCTCGAAGCCGCCGGCGAGCGGGAGCCAGGTCAGCGAGTAGCGGGATGGCGCCCGCCCGCGACCTCGAGCAACATCCACAAGGCCGGCATGTTGAAGCTCTGCGATGGCCCCGGTGATGAGCCGCCAGCCGACGCCGGCAGCCTCGAGCTGCTCGCGTGGCGCGGTGAGGTGCCCGTTCTCTCTGCCGCCATGCTTGATGTGCTCCAGCATGAGGAAATCCAGGAGGCGCCGCGCGTTGATGCCGAGCCCGCGCCAGGCGGGGCTTTCCAGCAGGCTGCGCGGTAGCATCACGAACGGCTCGGTCTGCTGGGTGCGGCGCTTCACCATGCGGCGGCGCTCTCGTTGAGCATGTCCAGCCAGTCGGTGTCCGTGTCGGGCGGGATATGCACCTGGACCTCCACGCCGGCCCGCGTGAGCCGGTGGGCGAGGGCGTAGGCGGCGCGCTGGCCGGTGTAGCTGCGGTCGTGGTCGCCGAAGACGTGGAGCAGCCGGACGCCAGGTGGGGGGACGAAGCTCTCGAGCCCATGCGCGGACAGCGCTGCCCACACGGGCAGCCCATCGTGCAGTTGGTGAGCGGCCAACGCAGTCTCGACGCCCTCGGCGACACCCATCACGGACCCTGGATCGTGGAGGCGGACGGCGGCGCCAGTGATGCTGTCGGCCGGTGGCGCCACCTTCTTCCGCGGGTCGACCGGGGCGTCGTAGACGCGCTGTATCGACTGCAAGGAGCCATCAGGGCCGTGTATCGGCGCCACTACCGCGGGGTATCGCCCGACCAGCTTGCCGTCTTCGCCGAAGAAGGGGAGCGCCGGATGTCCGCGCAGCGCCGGCGACGAAACCGACAATCCGCGACGGCGCAAATATGTATCAACAACAGACGGTTCGTCTGCTTCGCTGAGAAGTCGCTCGATCTTCGCCAGCCGCGCGGCCCGGTCCGATCGCGGGGGAGCAGCGGGCGATGTGATGGGCGCGCCGGTGCCGATCACCTTGTCGACCTCGCGGCACGCGGTGGCGTGGTCCCAGCCGTTGAGTTTGCGCAACAAGATGATGCCGGAGCCGGCGCCGCACTGGTTGCAGTAGTAGCTCCCGGACCCATCCTTGTCGTCGAACCGGAACCTGTCCCGGCCGCCGCACATGGGACAGGGGCCGTGCTTGTTGACCAGGTAGCGCGGGCCGACGCCGAGCTGTAGCAGCACCTCCCGCCACCGGCCGCGCGCTCGCTCGACGGTGGCGGTCATGGTGAGCCTCGCCGGCGATGGCCGGCCGCCGACTTCGCGAAGGCGATCGCGCGCGACCGCACCCACGCTCTTGTGGCCGCCTCGGGCGGCTCGGGGGCGGGCAGGTCCCAGGACCGCGTTGCCGGCCAGTGGTGGAACTTCTCCCGGAACTTCTGCGCAGCCCAGCCCGCCTTGTAGTTCTTCTCGCGGGCGATCCAGAGCAGCTGCCGGTAAAACCCCTCCTTAGCGCCCGGCGAATGCGCCGGCGGCACTGCACCCCCTCCGCGCCGTGTCTCGACGAGGTCACCGTCCGCCACGGCCACCGGCGCGGCTCGCCTCGCGGGCTGCCACCCACACCGCGGGCACGCATCCCCGGCGTTCCTGATGGCGCTGCATTCCGGGCATGTCGTGAGCGTGGTCGCCCCCGATCGTCCGCGGGCCGCCTGCGAGTGGTTCACCGCTCGCCGGTCGGTATCGAGGGCCCATTCGATGTTGTCCTCGGCGTAACCGTGGATGAGCGTCGCGCCGGCGTGGTCGAGGATGAGCGCATCCGTCTTTCCGGGGAACGGTCGCAGCACTCGCCCGACCATCTGCCGGTAGAGGCCCAGGCTTTTGGTCGGGCGCGCCAGCACCAGGCAGGAGACGTCCGGCTGGTCCCAGCCCTCGGTCAAGATCATGGCGTTCGTCACGACCTCGATCCGTCCGGCGGCGAGCTGCGCCAGGATCGCGTCTCGCTGCTCCGGCGGCGTTGCGCCGTCGATATGTTCCGCCATGATGTCGGACCGGCGGAACTCGTCGCGAAGATGCACCGAATGTTGGACGCCCGTGGCGAACACGACCGTCTTGCGTCCCTGGGCCAGGCGCAGCCAGTGCTCGACGACGTCGCCGACAAGCTTTGGTCGGTCCATCCGTTCCGCGAGCTGGGCCTCGGCGTAGTCGCCTGCCTGGATCTGGACGCCCTTGAGATCCGGCTCGGTGGGCGCGTAGACCCGCGTCGGCACTAAGTAACCGCCCCCGATCAACTGCGAGATGGCGGGGCACTCGACCATCGTGTTGAAGACGTTCCCGAGTCCCCGGCCGTCCCCGCGGACCGGCGTGGCCGTCAGCCCCAAGACGATCGCGGCTGGGTATTGCTCGAGGAGGCGGAGGTAGGTGCGGGCCCGCACGTGGTGGGCTTCGTCGAGCACGATGGTGTCGGCCGGCGGAAGCTCGACCAGGTGACTGCGCACCGCCCGCGCGTGCAACGTGGCAACCGAGGCGATCTGCAGGCGGACGTGGAGCCGCGTGGCGTGACCCGGCAGCAAGACACCGTGGTCGCACCCGAGCTCGTGGAGCTTTCGTGCCGCCTGCGTAATCAGCTCGCGGCGGTGAGCGAGGAAAAGCACCCGCTTGCCTTCCGCGAGCGCGTCCCGGACGAACGATGCGGCGATGACGGTTTTTCCCGCCCCGGTCGGCGCGACCAAGAGCACTCGGCGCTGCCCCGCGGCGATCCGCTCGCGGACCCGGGCGATGACGTCTGCTTGATACGGTCGAAGTGTTTGCACGTCGGCACCTCACGGCGTGCCGGCGAAAGACCTTGACGTAGAGCGGGGATTCTCTATTTTCCGCCTGTCGTCGTCGAAATCCCCGCGCCGTCCGGTCCCACGCCGGGCGGCGCTTCTACGTTAAGCCGCCTCCGCTTGTGCGGCCGCGGCGGCCTTCGCGCGGCGCCCCTGCGGACGAATGGGAGCCTTCGGCAAGCTACCGACGAAGCGCTCCACCGACTCTGCCGTGATGACGGTTTTCGATGCCAGCTTACGCGCATCGAGCGCGCCGGCCCCGCATAGCTCGTACACCGTGCTACGGCTCGCTCCGATCGCCGCGGCGGTTTCCTCTACATCCAGGAGAAGCTTGGTGGTCATCGTCCGCACCTGTCGTTGTGAAAAGGTGCTGACCAGATAGAGCGAGGGCGCACGCTTCGAAAAAAGGGTTAAAATAGCCCGGCCGATTTTTTCTTCCTGCCGGGCCGTGGCCGGGCGGCGGCGGCCTCAGCCGGTCCCCGCTCAGCAAGGACAAGTGCGACATCCAGGTCGATTGCGTGGTGCCGTGCACGCTTGATCCAGGTCGCGACGGCTTCCCGCCGGGCGGTAGCCCATGCAGCGAGAGCCGTGCCACCCAGGACGGCCAGCGTCCATTCCAGCGCAGCACCGCGGGCCTCGTTCGTCGCCTGGTCGACCGCCACGGCAAACGGCCTCTCGGTCAGTTCCTCGAACGTGTCCGCCAGGCGATGAAACAGCAGCAGGCGACGAAGATCAGCGGGCCGTCCCCGGCGCGCGGGCGCCGCTTCCTCCGCATCGAACCAGGCGAGCGCATCGTTCAGCCGGTCAGCGCAGCGCCGCGCGGCGGGGACGATGAGCGGTGGCGCGCCTGGCACCAGCTCGTGCGCCCGCTTGAGCGCCGTCACGGTGATGCGGGAGCGGCGCGCCACGTTCAGCCCTTCGCCCGCATCGGGATGACGTCGCCCGTGGCCGCCGTCGCCGTGCCGGTAGCGTATGCCGCCCAGTCCTCCATCAGCCGCCGCCGCCGCTGGAACAAGTCGCCCCTGGAATAAGCCTGCTCGACGGCGTCGCCGATGCGATGCGCAAGGGCCGTTTCGATGACCTCACGCGCGTAGGCCGTGTTCTCGCCGGCCCATGTCCGAAACGAAGATCGGAAGCCGTGCAGCGTGACGCCCGGGGGAAGCAGTTTCACCAGGGCAACGTCGCTAATCGGCTTGTCTGGCTTGGCCCCCGGAAAAACCAACTCGTCGGCGCCGGGTTTATCGGGTCGCAGTCCGCGCAGGATCGCGACCGCGGGGGCGGGAAGGGGGATGCGGTGCTCGCGAGCAGCCTTCATGCGCGCGGCCGGGATCGTCCAGACGCCGTCCTTGATGTCGATCTCGCCCCACGTCGCGCCGCGGCACTCGGCGCTTCTGGTCGCGGTCAAGATCAGGATGGCCAACGCCTTCGCGGCGAAGCCCTGTCGCGTGGAAAGCTCCGCCATCAACGCGGGCACGGCCTTCCATTCCATCGCGGGATAGTGCTCGACCGGCGCCACCTTTTCCTTGGCCGGGAGCAGGTTTGCGAGATGCCCACGCCAGCGCGCGGGGTTCTCGCCGGAGCGCCAGCCGCGCGCCCTGGCGTAGTCCAGCGTCGCCTCGACGCGCTGCCGGACCCGGCTCGCCGTCTCGGTCTTCGTCCTCCATATCGGCTCGATCGCCTTCATCACGGCGCCGGTGTCGATCGCCGCGACGTTCATCCCGCCCAGGATCGGCACCGCGTAATCGCGCATGCTGGCGCGCCACTGGCGTGCGTGCACCGGGCTACGCCAGGCCGCCTCATGGGCGGCGATGTAGAGCTCGACTACCTCCTGGAAGGTGAGGGCGCCGGGCCCTCCCTCTTTCGCCTCGCGGCGCTGCTGGGCGGGGTCGATCCCCTCGAGGAGCTGCTGGCGGAGTTTGCGAGCCTTGTCCCGGGCATCGGCCAGGCCGACCGTATGCACCGCCCCCAACCCAAGGTATCTCGTGGTCGGCCTCGCGCCCTTCGCGCCGGTCCCGCGCTCGGCGTAGCGGAAGATCCAGCTTGCGCGGCCGGCGCCTGTGACCTGCAAGTACAATCCGGCGCCGTCAGCGGTCACACCCTTCGCCCCGGCCTTGACCAGCGCGCTCACCTTCGCGGGTGACAACCTGGCCACCGTCCTCAT
>JAEHJW020000294.1_pt1 | contig 14243 bp, 17 predicted proteins | sample 9271431 | NCBI WGS metagenome assembly JAEHJW02
AACTATATGCTTCTTCGGCTATAGCTGGTTCACCTAAGGGCCAGGGAGCTTTTAAGATTTCATCGGCATAGACGTATGCATAACTACTGTTTGATGCTATAGCAAGTTCTCCCTTTGGAAAACGTCCTTTTATCACATCCTCGGCATAATTTAAAGATCTTCGGGGACTGGTCCCGATAGCAGGTTCGCCCTTAGGAAATCTTCCATTAAGAACAAGATGAGCATACAAATATGAAAGATCAGCTGAGCGTGCTATAACATTCTCAATAATTGGAACTTTCACATGAAAATATTTGGCAATATCATATGCCAGTTTTGGTCTTTTTTCAAAAATCGATTTGAAGAAATTTGTGAGTACCGGGTTCTTTGTTAAGAATTCTGTCAGAACTGACGCAGATATTTCTTGATTCTTACTATCCATAAATTCATGAGTACTACCGGTATCAACCGGAATATAAAATTGATGTTTTTGTCCACTTTTATCAATCCATAAATAAAGGTCGCCGTAAGAATTATACCAATCGAATGCATTATCTGATTTGGTAGCAGCGGTACACCATTTTGTACCTCGACCTAACTTACAACTTGCCTCTTTGGCCTCGAGGTGATAGAGTTTTCCTAAAGGACCGTTATATAGTGTGATCGCACCATCAACAGATGTATCTGTATCTTCAGAAGGTAAAACATCAGCCTTATACACCTTGTCCATTTCTGTATCTAATGAATGAAAAGTATAACGGTTTATATCAGCCGTTGGTAATTTATTTTTCACATGATCAAACTTTGTTAAGATATCGTTGACCCAGGCAGAATCTTCTAATTTGAACTGTCGAGCAATATATTGCCGTGCTAACCATTCCGTATATTTCTTATTCTTTGTTGGATCCATTGATTCCAGCCCAGCAAGGACCTCATCAATTGATTGTTTTCGATCGTACATCGCAGCCTGTTCGAGTTTCGATCCAAGCCGTTGTGTTGTGATATCTCGCTTATATTCGACGAGATGTTGTTTTTGACAGAATTCGTTGAGTTTCATAAAAATGTAATTTCTATTATTTATCTTGCTTGATAGTTGACCATCCTGTAAAAAAGCGTATAATATAAGATACACATAGGAAAATCATGGACGATCTGAAGAAGAAACTTGACGCAGCTTCAAAAGAAGAATTACTCCGATATCTTTCGACTGCACGATGGTTGCATGTGCTTTTTTCAATTATTGCAATCACATTAATTCTAATTTCACTAGAATTTCCAACGTTAATGGTAACAATCCCGACGTTTCTTCTGGTTATTCTACTGGCACCTATGGATTCGGAGATCACCGGCATTCGGGTGTATACCAAGGAACGTTTAAAAGATAAATAATAATATGCCTACCGTTCCAGTACAAACACCACTAAATACTATCGCACTCGATGCGAATGTTTATGCGGTTATCAATGCGATCGATACATCACAGGTAATTCCATTTGGGGATTATGGCAGTCCTTTTCTCTATTATTTCAACACTGATTTGAAACATGTTGGCAATCTTGTTTATACTATTTTTGATAGACAAACGACGCTCGGCCTCGAAAGCTACGCAGTTCGTTTTGGAGCAGCCACCACAATCAGAGAAGCTATTTTTGGACAATGGCCCAAAAGTCAAATTGACCTCCGATATTTAATCCTGCCCAATGTGTCGATACAAATTCCGACCAACGGACAGGTACTCCCGTGAGATATTTCATAGTCTCCCAACAACCCGATTCAGCAATTAACTATTTTCTTAATCAGAGATTACTTCATTATCTCGATAAGAATCAATATGTGCATGGTACGGATTATGTATTAGATTGGCGTGACGATGGTCGTTATGGGCTCAAAGGGTTGATCTCATATAATTCCGAATTAGATTTAATTCTTAAACTCTACAATTGGTCAGAAAAGAATGAAGTATTCACCGATACCAATTAGAGCTTATGCGTCCTTATATAAATGGATTCATAGACCAAAGAGAAATAAAGATTTTTATAAGTTCAAAGAAAAAATAGCCAAACACTATTTTTACGTCACAACCGATTACACTACATTATCGTGGAATGATATGCATAATACATTCATACGTACATGTGGTGAAAACCATTACATGTGGTTTGGTGGAGACTTTTATGTCACTACTCAAGAAATGGCTGTACTAATGGCATTGAAATTATAACTGAAAATCAATACCTAATTGTTGTAGTAATTGATTATATCCGGTTCTAGTGAATGAATTTGTTTCCATATGCTTTTCGGCAGCAGGAAATCTTCCATGTAGTATCGATCGTGCATAATGATATGCTGTTATCGAATCTTTTGCAATTGCTTCCTCACCTTCGGGGAATCGGCCTAATATAACTTCTTTGGCATAGGTATATGCCAACATTGAATCTTTTGCAATTGCTTCCTCACCTTCGGGGAATCGGCCGAACAATACATTTTTTGCATAACTCAACGAATTATGTGCATTCTGTGAGATTGCTTTCTCACCTTTCTTAAATCTTCCATGAAGAACAAATCTGGCGTAATCGAGTGAGGCTTTGGAAGATCGAGAAATAGCATCTTCGCCCTCGGACCAGGGACCATGTAATATATCAAGTGCATATACATATGAATATTTAGGACTATCTGCAATTATTGATTCACCAGCTGGGAATCGTTCTCCAAGAACCATAGCATAATCGACAGATGATCTTGCATCTTCTGCAATTGTAGGTTCTGCTTCTGGAAAACGTCCTTCAATAATATGATCTGCATAGAATAATGCCATTGCTCTATCTTTTGCAATTACAGGTTCGCCCAAGGCAAATCGACCATGTAGAACATTTTGTGCGTATTGCACTGAATAATCGGGATCAGTGGCTATGGCAGGTTCTCCTTCTGGAAAGTTCCCGACAACATTGAGGGCATATTCTAAAGAAAAGTCGGGATGTTTGGCTATCTCTGATTCAATTTCTGGAATTCGAATATGCAGGTCTTTGCAGATATCGACAATATCATGTATCGTTGTCTTCTTAAGATTTTCTATAAACAATTGTTTCAATACAGGATGTTTGGTAATAAAGAACTTCAATAAATCACTGTTAATAGGACGATTTCTGCTATCCATGAACTCAGTTTCAACCGCATGTATGTGTGAAAAGAAAAATTGATATTTCTGACCATCTTTATCAATCCATATGTATAAAGAACCATGTGCATTATACCAACTGAACATGTTATCTGACTTTGTCGCAGCGGTACACCATTTAGTTCCTCGTCCGAGTTCACAGCTGGCTTCTTCTGTTTCTAGTTGATACAATCTGCCGAGCGGACCTTTATAGAGTATCTTAGCTCCCGGAATAGTTTTATCGGTATTGACTTCATCTGGTGATGTTATAGCAACCTTATATATCTTATCGATTTCATCGTTGAGAGAATGAAATGTATATCTGTTTATATCGGCAGTCGGTAATTTATTCTTCACATGATTAAATTTTGTAAGAATATCGTGTACCCACGGATAATCTTCTAATTTGAACTGTCGTGCAATATATTGCCTTGTTAACCACTCCGTATATTTCTTATTTGGAGTTGGATCCATTGCTTCTAGTCCAGCGAGAACCTCATCTACCGACTGTTTTCGATCATGTTGTGCTGCCTGCTCAATCTTCTGTTTAAATCGTTGAGCAGTGATGTCTCGTTTGTATTCGACAAGAGTCCGGCGATGGTATAATTCAAATAGTTTCATAGAATATCTTTTTACATATTTATCATATTGATTCTACCAAATGTATATGCTATACTATATAAAAGGAGTTTATATGGATATAATGGTAGATGTTGAATCTGATGGGCCTTGCCCGGGTATGCATTCAATGATTTGTTTTGGGGCCGTAATTGTCGAATCGGGATTCAATAGGACCTTCTATGGACAACTTGCACCCATCTCGGATATCTATATCCCCGAAGCACTGGCAGTTTCAGGGTTCACTCGAGAGCAGACCCTTGCATTTCCGGATCCATACGAAACAATGTCGAATTTTGCAAAATGGATTGCAGATAATGTGCAAGGTCGTCCTATATTCTGGTCCGACAATAATGGATATGATTTTGCCTTTATGAATTATTATTTCTGGCAAGAATTGAATTCAAATCCTTTCGGGTGGTCTTCGCAAAATCTGAATTCCTTCTATAAGGGCGTATCACGAGATACACGAGCACGTTTCCACCATCTGCGAACTACAAAGCATACGCACCATCCTGTAGATGATGCAAAAGGTAATGCCGAGGCATTGTATAAAATTCTTGCTAATTTGAAATATGACAAATTATAAACCAACGCCCGAACAGATTTTTTCTACAAACCGATATCAGGCTATCGATGCTCTTGCCCGCAAGGCAGGATTTGATGACGATGCTTTTGCTTACACTGAATTTAGTCTTGTGCCATTCTTTGAATTAATTGTTGAAGAATGTGCGACACTTGCCGATGTATACGGAAATGAAAATTTCGCTGAAGTATTGCGTCTATATAAGAAAAATATAGGAAATTACTAATGTCAATGCACCTCGAAGGACCATATCTTACCACCTTGAGTACTAAGAAAACTAAGACAAAGATTACAAAGGCCAAGCAGGCTGAACTCGAAACTGGGTGGAAAGAGCGTAATAAAATGCTCAAATCCATAGGTCTTCCAAAAGAATCATTTGAACAATATATGGAATGGGTGTTTGGGCAGGGCAAGAAAACAAAGACATCAACAAATGTTGCTATCCAACCAAAGGCAATTGTACGAACTACCACCACAACGAAAACAACACCGGTATTACCAGCCGAGTGGTATAAGGGTGCCACCGCCGCTAAAGAATCAAAGGTTTATACGGGTGATAAGATGATTGGTGTTGCAACAATGCATAAGAGCAATATGGTGCCAGTCTTCAGTGACGATTCGGCTAAAGATATTTCAAAAATGCGACGTTGATGAGTAAGTGTGAATATACATTAACACCTGAATTACATAAAACAATTATTGAAAATAATTACAGATACACATCAGATGATGGATGTGTAATATCATATATCAACGATGAGTGGATTGTGGTTGTAACAAACAATGAACTGAATATTCTTCTTCAATTACTTGGATTTAAAAATGATTAAAATCGCGCGCCGTGGAAATTATGCCGGTCGAAATAAAGATCGGGAGAATACATCAACTTACATCGATGAGGCAATATCCAAAGGATACGATGTTATGGTCGATGTCTGGCTGGTTGGTAACCGATGGTATCTTGGTCATCATTTTCCAAAGGAAGAGATACAACTCAATTTTCTTGAACGACCAGCAATCTGGACTCATGCAATGGACTTGAAAGGTTATGTGAGCCTTTTTAATAATCCAAAAGTTCATACCTTCTGGATCAATAACGATGATATGACTTATACTTCAAAGAATATCAAATGGACTCGGTTATCACATACCTCGCATGATGGTATCATTTATATACGACACCCAAATGAGGCACTTATTCGGTATACCGAGAGTACGAAACTTCTCGGTATCTGTACTGATAATTTTTTCGATAATCACCAAACAACGGCTTGAACTGCGGCGATTGTTGTTGCTGCTTTTACCGCAGCCTTCTGCGTTTGGTAATGTTGGAAAGCAGTCCACCCCTGGCTTAACATTACTGTATATAGATTAGTCAAATCAGAAAGAGTAAATGGTACCTGTGTATTATCAGTGGAAATCCAATAGAAACCCGATGGTGTCGCACCAGTAATAGTATAACCTTGGACTGCCTGCATCAGAAGATCCTGACTCGATTTATCTGCTTGAAACGTTTTGGTGATTCCACCGGCGGTGGTAAAAGTAACATCATTATGGATGGCCGCGCCATATGCAGTTAATAAAATTCCAAGTTGAAGATTTTGTGCAGTTGTCAATTGGAATGCTGCATTGGGTGCGGTTAATGCACCCGATACGATAGTCCACCCGACCTGTGATGAACATGTCTTCCATTCAGCATCAGTAATTGGCAGAATTGTTGCGCCGGCTGGCGGCGGCGAATCGATACTGTCATAGAATGTAACGATTGTTCCTTGTGAATTATATGCTACGTATTTTTGTCCCATATTTGTCCTTTTACCAGCCAATAGCTGTCCAGAAAGCATACGTTGGCCACGAATATGATCCGCCGCCATATGCCTGTGCATAAATTGTCACACCAGTGGTCGTATATGGTCCAACCTGAGCCCCTTGGTCCATTGTGGTTGTTTGAGAACTATTCACAATCGTGGCTGTTACATTCAGGCATGCATTCGGGAATGCAATTGGAAACAATACCGCAGGAAATGCACCCTCCGCTGTAGCATTTCCTGTTGCACCCCATTGCAGTATAAAACCATTTGACATCTTCATATATCCGTTTGATGCTAAATCTACGGTAGTAACCGCCAATAGATTATTTGCACGCAATGGCAACGATCCTGCAATACATACCCAATTTGTTGGACCTGCCACAAGTAGAACGTCTTCTCCATTGCCGAACGCAATCGAGTTAGTTCCACCTGCATTATTTCGATTATCAATAATATCAGCACCTGAACCTGTAATTGTAAATCCGGATGCTGTACTATCATTAGCAAGATAAATTGTTGAGCCGACAGGCACTGAACTCAATAATGGGAGAGTAACACCAGTGCTTGTTCCAGCACAATAATAAGCCTGACCTACACCGTTAGACGGAATTGTTAATGCACCAGTGCTGATCAGCGTATATGATTCGAGATTACCTATTAATGAATGCACAAACCCTGTGGTTGAAGCATTTGTTGAATTATCAGTTTTGGCTTGTGTTGTAGTTGTTAATGTTGGAAAATTAGTCTGGCTGGTTGTCGACGCATTTCCAATCACATTACCATATAGGTTACCCGGAGTACCACCAGTGCTAGTCGAAGCACCATATGATGTAAGAGTAATGTTTCCGTTATAATCGAAAACAATCATTCCCTGCGTGGTCTGAACACCAATTGATGCACCAATAAATGAATTAAGTTCGATCCCACTATTGCTGATACCGATATTTCCCCATGTATACTGAATGGGGGATCCACCAATTGTATTTGGTCCAAATGAAATTGAGGTATCGACAGTCATCCCTGTTGTTGTCACCGATCCCGATTGCAAATTACCCGAGATTGTTATATTTGGTGTTAAACCGATTGTAGTTGTGGTACCGGTTGTGGTTGCTGTAATTTGATTGGCTGTTCCAACGATTGTTCCTGTGCTCGGTGCTGATCCCCAACTCACGTTTGTACCATCAGTAACAAGAACCATTCCTGCATTTCCGGATTGTGCCGGTAATACCTGATTTACGATATTTGACAGAGCTGTCGTACCGGTTCCACCTGACGTAATCGGCAATGGTGTAGAGAATGAGACAAGATTAGATACATTTAAGTTGGTAAGATTGCTCGTCCCCGAATTAGAAAATGTTCCCGAAACAGAAAGATCGCCATTAACAGTTGTAGATCCTGTCGAAAGTGTTCCAGAAAGAACCGATGCACCAGTTACAGACAGTGATCCGGCCGAACTATTGCCGGAAATTGCTAATGATGATCCAACTATCGTGCCAGCAGATAATTGACCACTGATTGTGGCATTTGCTGCCGTAATTGTTCCGGTAATAGTTGTATTGTTATTTGAATCTTCAGTAACAATTTTCTGCCAGTTAACCAAACCGCCCGTTGTGGAATCATTGATTTTAACAAATAGGTTACCAGCTAAATTTGATAATTGATTAAACCAAAGTTGACCTTGTAGGGTATTGGTATCAGCAGGAACCGATGAACTGGCAAAATTCTCAGTCATCTGGACAAGAGTCTGCGCAACTGCTGGAGCATAATCGGTGGTGTACCGGCCAATCATCTGTATACCGAGACCTTGTCCGGCAAGTACAACACCGCCCGAATCGTAGCCACCGCCACCAGTTGGATTATAGAAACTATTATCTAATACGCTATCCGCAATTGTTAATGGTGTTCCATTTGACTTATATATTTGATATGACATAGTTATCCTGTGTAGGTAGGAATAGTTCCCGTTTTGGTCATGGTATATACGTTGATAGGCAGAATGGCACTACGATGTGATAGTGTATCCGATGCTTGTGTCCAATTATAGCCAACCGTCGGTACATGAATAGCACCACCAACATCGGCTGCTATAAGACTTAATCGAAAATTAACACCATTGATGCGCCCGTTAAGATAAGATAAATCCATACCCGAAAAGATACTTGATTTATACATTGACAAATGATGAAACATCCAAGGCTGTTTAATCATCTGTTCATATGTTCGGGTGCCTGTGCGTGTTGATAATACATTGCCGGTAGAATCAACTAATGCCTCATCAGTGAAAGCATATCCGTAATTACCCGACTGAATAGCTGCAAATGTTTTTGTTATACCACCATTTGTGACTGTGTCATCGTCGTCAACGAAACAGACATAATCAGCCAACGACATTGCTTCGACACGCTGTTGTGCATAGAATGCAAGTCCCCGGACCTGAATTACATGGTGTGTTGCCCCGGTTGGTAAATCAGCTGATATACTCGCTGTACATTGCGCTAACTGAGTTGGGCGCGTACCATCTGTGAATGTTACAATTGCTAATGTGCTCATATTATTGCCTCAATTCGTGATGCTTCAATAACCATAGAATTATTTGAATCGCTGGTTAATCCAGTTAATCCTAAACGTATATAGTTGCCAACTACTAGAGTTGGTTCTGTTGCTGGACTTACAGGAGTGAAATAGGTTTTAATGGTTGATGCAATACCTGTACCAGATGGGCATGTTAATTCACCAACAGCTATTGGTGCATATATCGACCCCGAAGTTGGTGGTTTAATGTATACATCAATATCAAGTTTAAAATATTGCGAGGTTCCTGTTCCAGTAGTTGCTGTAGAGAATTCACCTACCAACGAATTGGTATCTGTCTGGTAATTAAGACCATAATATAATTTAAAATATGCGTTACCAACTGTTGTACTTGTAAAATATCCGATAAGAGAGATACGATATCCTGCAGGTCCACCATAATATTCAGGTGTTCCGTATGTAAATGAACTATTTGTGATATTTGTTTCTGTAACCGTTATTGTGTTTGTAGGAGCATAAATTGGCATCGCAGGCGATGTTAATCCGACGGCTACATACCCTGTAGGAGAACTTACCGAAATAGTATTTTGTGCTGCAGATAAATTTGTTACCATTGTGACACCAGAAATGGTATCAACTACAAGATACGGAATATGCACCGCAGAAGAGGATCCGCAATAACTCGATGCCTCAATAAAGGACATAGTTTCTGCCCAGTTGGTTGCATATGTATTATTCTGATATGTTCCTGAAGTATAATTTTCAAAGATTGCATTTGCTGTGTACGTATTATTATATGCATCATGTACAACATTTGTGCCATCATCGATAAGTCCGCGGATACGAGTATTATTATATTTGCCTAATATATTATCAGTACCGACCCATGCAATATCTGCGTTCGTAGTATCACTTATTGTCGATTTCTGTAGAGGGAATGATGTTCCGCCGCCGCCGGCTGTTGCCCAGCTCACGTTTGATCCGTTAGTGGTTAAGAATGATCCGGCATTCCCGGTCTGTGATGGTAAGAGTTGATTAATAAATCCAGTGAGTGAATTAACACCTGTGCCGCCGCTTGCAACAGGAAGCGGATTGGTCATTGTTAAGGTACCTTGCACGGTAAGATTATCAATAGTTACATTTCCGGCATTATCGGCAGAAATAATTTTATTCCAATTAAGAATTCCGCCGCTTGTTGCATTATTCACTTTAACATACAGGTTACCGGCTGAATTTGATGCCTGATTAAACCAGAGTTGGCCCTGCATGGTAAAGTTGTCATTTGGCACAACCGAACTTGCAAAATTCTCTGTTAGTTGCACAAAAGATTGAGCAATAGCCTGTCCATAGTTTGACGCATTTCTACCAAGCAATTGTACACCAAGACCTTGGCCTGATTGTGTCACATTGTTTGTACCAAAGCCACCACCGCCTTGTGGATCATAGAGTAGATTATCGACAGTATTATCTGGAATGGTTATTGGTGTACCATCCGATCTATAAATTAAATATGCCATTTAGGTTCCTTATATTACCACACAATTGCCTGTACTGAGGCAACCGATGTGGCATTATTGATGTTTGTTTTAAGAGTTTGCAGGTGCTGAAATGCTGTTAGTGATTGATTGAATATAAGAGCAGCTAAATTCTGAAGATCTTGATAGGTAAATGGTACTTGCGTGTTATCTTCTGAAACCCAATAAAAACCCGAAGGTGTTGCCGGACTTGTAGGATTGATTGCCTGGCAAGATAATATTGTGGATTGTAAATTTGAAATACTCGGCGCATCACACTGATATAATTTAGTAATATTGCCAACACTCGTGTACGAAACAGGTTGAATGATTGCATTGTTGTATGAACCAGTGACTATTCCTATTTGAATTCGTTGGGCTCGTGCTAACTGTTGGGCTGATGTTGGCGGTGCAGGTGGAACTAATTTTCCATCAACGACTGTCCAACCACCCTGGCATGTCTGTAACATTGTTGCCTGGTCAGGCACTTCAATATAATTAGTGGCGCCAGCCGGCGGCGCAAGTAATGTGTCGTCATAGCGAGATGTAACCGCAGTGGTTATTGGATCAAATTCAACAAAGTATCGTGCCATTATTAACCTTTAATTTCCTATGGCTATCCACGACTGTTGGACCTGAAGGTTTTCCCAAAAGCTATGATAGCGAAAGTACTGATTATTTACCATAGTAAAAGAACCGTGGTCTCTTTTATCGCCACTGGTTGATGTTTCGGTGTACAGGGCATCAGTAATAACCCAGCAATTGTTTGGAAATGATACAGGGAAATATATATTAAGAACAGTCCCGTCATTACTGAGTGGTGTAATACCCCATTGAATAATTAAGCCACCGGGTAATTTCTGATAACCCGAGTATCCGTATTGGCCCGGATAGTATGGATTATATAATTCGTTGGCTGTTCCAGCTGTGGTCGCGTATGTTGCATTATTGGCGTTGGCAACGGTAAAATTTGAGGGATTCCAAACATAGACATTTGTTCCATCATTACTGCCCCAAACCCACGAAGGTTGCCCATTCTGCCCGTTCCAACTAAAAGTCATTGCATTTCCATTACCGCCGTTTTGTGATAATGTAGATGCTTTCGCTGCTAATCCAGTAATCGAAATTGGCCAATTGCCTATAGCATTGGCACCATCGACACCGGGAGCACCAACAGAATTAAACGATACTGTTATCGGTGCAGACCCATTAAAGGTTGTACCCGATGGAACACCGACGCCGCCTGCATCAAATGTAACTGCATTTGTGGTATCAGCTGTGATAGTTATATTTTGACTACCATCAAAAGGGACACCATTTATATCGCGAGGAGTTGCCAATGTAGACGCAACTACCGAGATAACAATATCCTGACTACCATCAAAAGGAACACCGTTGATTGTATGTGCAATTGCTAATTTACTGGCTGTTGAAGAATTACCAATAAACTCTGTCGAAGTAATCGATGTTAACCCATCTAAGACTGTGGCCGTAGAACCTAGCGAGACCGATGTGGTGCCAAGTGTAATTGAACTATTATCGAGCGCTGTATTTGGAATGTTTGTCAGGCCTGCACCTGACCCAACAAAGGTGCCCGAAACTGTAATATTCCCCGAAGGATCGGCAATAAGCAATTTAGCCCAATTGGCAATTCCGCCTGATGTATTATTTGTCAATCGCACATAAAGATCACCACTGGATGTCGAAGACTGTTTGAACCAAAGTTGGCCTTGTAAAGAATATTTATCGAGCGGAACTGTGGTGCTGGCAAAATTTTCCGTCATCTGCATAAGATTCTGTGCCATTGAAGCACCATAGTTAAGAGTATTTCTCCCAATTAGTTGAATCCCTAAGCCGGCGCCGCCTTGCAATGTTCCGTTGAGTCCATATCCGCCGCCGCCGGCGGGGTCATAGAAAAGATTATCAATTAAATTATCCGGTACAGTTACCGGTGTTCCATCTGATTTATATATTTGATAAGCCATTTATATTCCTTTACCACACAATTGCTTGCACTGCAGGCACCGATGTGGCAGCATTGATCTGAGCTGTGAGGTTTTGCCTTTTTCCAATAATTGCACCCACTGATGCCTTATATGTGGTATTTTCGGTAATTATTGAAGCAGATAATGCAGCCACTGTCTTACCAGATGCGGTAGAGATAGCCGATAGCAACGGTGTTGAAGCAGACGAATTAGCTGTATATGCTTCAGCCTCTGATAATTGTTGGTCCCATGATAATACTTCTAATTCCGGATACGATGTTATCACAGCCGCTAATGCTTCTTGACATGCCTTATTGATTAACAGGATCTGGTTTGCCTGCGCAGTCGCCAATACTTGTGCAGCAGTTGGGGCCGGAGGGGCAGTAAATGTCGGCGGTGTTATTCCTAAATTAATTGTATCACCCAACCCGACAGTTACCGAATCAGCCACATCGGTGTAAGGGTCGGTAAACGGTGATACCATGCCGGGATTCTGAATATTATTTGTTATCGCAGTAACAATATTTGATGTATTATAGTGGACTCTTTTCATTATGCTACCTGTAATTTATAAAGTTGAACTGCTGTTATCGATGTTAGTCCAACATTGACTGTTTCGGCTGCGAAGGCCTGTGATGCGTACACAAAACCATTGTTTGAATTACCCGACACCAACGTAACTGAGCCGGCGCCAGACATTGCAAATATACCATAATAGAACGCGAAACCTTGTATATCTATCGAACCTTCAGCATATATAATATACATCCCTGGACCCCAACCGGTAACAACATCAATGGATGGTGCTGTACCTGTCCAAACCTGCACCCAAGATTGTGTACCAGTGGTTGCCGCATTCGCCGGTGTATATCCGAGTGCATTCACAATCTGAGTTGAATTTAGCGTAGTTACTGTGGCTGCATTTCCTGTAATGTTTATTGGCCAATTTCCGCCAAAGTTTGTTGAGTCGACCTGTAATGCGAGATTTGGTGATGCCCAACCGATGTATACAGTGTTTGATCCTTGTCCGGTGCCACCACCTTGATTAACCGGCGTATACCCGAGCCCTGATAATATCTGGGCACCAGTGATTCCGGTAACTGTAGCGGCATTTCCTGTAATACTTATCGGCCATGTTCCTGAGGCACCAGAACCAGTTGCGCCGGCCGCACCTACTGAGTTGAATGAAATAATTTCAGCAGTGGTTCCATCATAAGTCGACCCACTTGCTATGCCGAGCCCGGAATTATTAAATGTCAATGGTTGAATTTGTGATGTTGGTAAATTGATATTCGTTGAACCATCAAAAGATACACCATTAATTGTAACCGGAGTCTGTAATTTACCTGTTGTGCTTGAATTACCTATAAGGTTACCATTGAAAGTTGCTGATGTGACATCGGTTAATCCAGCAAGGGTTGTTGTTGTTGCACCTAACGTTATTGCTGTTGTACCAATTGTAATATCACTATTTGCCAACGAGGAGACTGTGATACCTGTCAATCCTGCACCAGATCCAATAAAGTTTGTAGCTGATACGGATGCGAGTCCACTTAAGGACGCTAATGTTCCACCCAGTTGAACAGTATCAGTTCCGATTGTGATTGTACTATTGGTTAGTGCCGAATTTGGAATATTTGTTAATCCTGCACCAGAACCTGTTATTATGCCGGAGACTGTTAGCCCACCCGAAGAATCTGTTACAGCAATCTTCGACCAATTTGCAAGGCCACCCGATGTATTATTAGTGGTACGAACATATAAGTCGCCCGTCGATACTGAGGTTTGATTAAACCACAGTTGGCCTTGAAGTGCAATTGCATCGCTGGGTACATTTGAACTTGAGAAGTTTTCTGTTAACTGTAAGAAACTCTGAGCAATTGCGGCTCCATAGTTTGTTGTGTTACGGCCGATAAGTTGTAGGCCAAGGCCGCCACCGGCCTGTGAAATATTTCCAGTGGTGAAGCCGCCGCCGCCCGCCGGATCATAATATGTTGTATCTATTGCATTATCAGGAATTGAAACTGGTGTTCCATCGGATTTATATATTGAATATGGAGATCG
>JAEHJW020004236.1_pt2 | contig 14238 bp, 13 predicted proteins | sample 9271431 | NCBI WGS metagenome assembly JAEHJW02
ACGGATCGACTTCGACCTACCAGTTCGATGGGGTCGTGTTCAAGCTCAGCTCGGCGGGCGTGTATCGCGGCGACATGCCGGTGGCGCAGAAGCTCGACTTCTTCGCCTCGACGCGCAGGCGCGTATGAGCGGCTCGGTGGAGGACGCGCGCGGGCGGGTGCTCGCGCTGCGGCCGCTGACGATGCTCGACCGGCTGCGCCTGTTCAAGGCGCTCGGGCCGGAACTGTCGATGAACGAGGCGTATCTCGGCGTTGCCTCGCTGGCGGCGTCGGTGAGCGCGATCGACGGCGTTCCGCTGCCGTTTCCGGCGACCGAGGCGGCGGTGGAAAACGCCGTCGAGCGGCTGGGCGAGGCGGGCATCGAGGCGGCGGCGGCGGCATTGCAGCCGGAAGACGCCGATACGGTGAAGGCACTCGCGGGAAACTGAGCCGGCACCCCGCGCTGATCGACTGTCTCTACCTGGTCGGGCGCGGGGTGCCGTTCGAGGTGGCCTTCACGCTCGGCGAGGCGGAGCGGATCGCGTTCGTCGTCGCGTGCGGAGAGCTGGACGGGCTGACATTCGACTGGAAGGCGATGGCGTGGGTGCAGGAGTGACATGGCGCGATGGCGCCGGGGTGCGGTTCGCCGGGCTTGTGCATGGCGGGTTCGGGCGGATCGCGCCGCGGCGGCTGCGGTCGGTGGCGCGGATGGTGCGGCGGGCGGTGACATCCGCCATGCAGACGTCGCCGGTGGCGTTTCCGACAAGCCGTCATGGTGGCGGGGCGGCGTGGGCACGGCTTGGTGCATGGCATCATGCGGCGCGCTTGCCGACGGATCACGCGCGGCACGCATGGCATGCGCGGCATTATGCGTCGTTGCGCCCCGGCCTGCGGGCTGCGGCTGTGACGGTGCGGCGCGTGGCGCGCGGCTTCGGGCCGGAGATTCGGCGGGCGGGCGCGCATTTGCCGGCGCATCGGGTGCCGGCGGCACGATCGAGGCATGCTGCGGCGCGGGACGTGAAGCTGATCCGCGCCGCCCTGCGCGCCGGGGATCCGGCGATGGCGGCATCGCGCCGGCGGCTGGCGCCGCCCGTGGCGTCCGCTCGTTCCGGGCCGCGCACCTGGAACGGCGCGCGCGCTTCGGCCGCATCGTCGGCGCGGCCGGTGGCGCCGGTCGTGCCGGGGCGGTCGGTTCATGGGGGATCCGCAGCGGCAGCAGCGGCGGTGCCGGCGCGGCCGGCGGCGCGGTTCGCGGCGCCGGAGCGAATGGATCTCGGGCGCTGGCTTGGCGGGCTGTTCGGCGACGAGGCGCGCCGGCCACCTTCGGGCGTGACCGGGTTCGATACGCGCATGTCGCCGGTGTTCCCGGGCCGGAAGCCTGGATTCTGAAAGCGGGAGGCGGAAGATGGCGGCTATCATGGTGACGCTGGGCGGCGTTGCCTTCCGGGATTTCGAGGTGCCGCAGGCGATCGAGTTCGGCGGCAGCCAGAGGCTGGCGGTGCATGAGCTGGTGGGCGGAGGGCGCGTGATCGACACGCTCGGCGCGGCGGCGGGGATCATCCGTTTCGCCGGCACTTTCTCCGGCCCCGATGCCGAGGCCCGGGCGCAACTGCTCGACGTGGCGCGGATGGCGGGGGCGACCCTGCCGCTGGCCTGGAGCGGCTTCGCCTTCGAGGTGGTGATCGCGGATTTCGTCGCGGTTTACGAGAAACCCTGGTGGATTCCGTTCTCGATCGAGCTGGTCGAGGCGCAGAATCTGGTGACGGCGGTGGCGGATGCGCTGGCGCAGGCGGGGCTCGACCTCGTCAGCGCCGGTGGCCTGGCCGGGCTGGCGGGGATTTCGCTCGGCTCCGTAACGGCGACGGCGCCCGGGAGCATCGCCGCGGCGCAGGGGGTTGTGGGCGGCGCGTTGAGTGCAGCGGAGAACGGGCTGGCGGCGGCGCAGGGCGCGTTCGGCGCGAGCGCCGGCGCCTCGGCGGCAACGCGGGCGCTGCAGGGGATGGGCACGGCGAGCCTGTCGCTCGCAGCGCTTGGCGGCGCTTCGGCCTATCTCGGCCGCGCCGCCGGCAACGCTTCATTGGGGGCGGCATGAGCGGGACGACGACGATCACGGTCGCGGGTGGTAATCTATACGAGATCGCGGCGCGGCATCTGGGCGATGCGACGCAGTGGATCCGCATCGCGCAGCTCAACGACCTGTCCGATCCGGTGCTGGTCGGGCTGGTGATGCTGGTGTTGCCGCCGGTGGACCCGAATGCGGGCGGCGGGGTGCCGCGTGTCTGAGGCGGTGACGGTGCGGGCGATCGCCCCGTTCGCGACGATCGACGGAACTCCGCTGCCGGGGCTGGAGCGGCTGGAAATCCGCCAGCCCGGCTCGTTCGAGGCGGCGTGTTTCTCCCTCGAATTCGCGATCGGCGCGGTGCCGGGCGGCGCGGCCTGGTTCGCCGGGCTGCAGGGCGGGGTGGTGACGGCCGGCATCGGCAGCGGGAAGGCGCTGGTCACCGGCCAGATCGACAATGTCGCGATCCGGTTCGATCTCGGCGCCGCGATTTTGAGCGGGCGGGATCTGGCCGCGCGGCTGATCGACGCCGAGATGGACCAGACCTTCTCGAACCTGACCGCGAGTGAGGTGGCGACGGCATTTGCCGGTGGGGCCGGGCTTGCCGCGAATGTGGACGCGACGACGACGCGGATCGGCCAGTATTACGAGCTGGCGCACGCGCAGACCGGGCTCGGTCTGCATTCGCGGCATGCGACGCGGTGGGATCTGCTGGCCGCGCTGGCGGTGCGCGAGCAGTTCGGCCTTTCGGTGACCGGGACGACGCTGAATTTCACGGCGCCGCCGGCGAGCGCGCCAATGCTGCTGACCTATGGGCGGGACCTGATGACGCTGGGTTGCGACCGCGCGCTGGCGCTGGCGACGCCGAAGGTGACGGTGCGGAGCTGGAACCCGAAGAGCAAGGCGGCGTTCAGTTCGAGCGCCGGGAGTTCCGGCGGGACGACGCTGATCCGCCCGAACCTGACCCAGGGCGAGGCAGAGCGGGTTGCGACGGCGGCGCAGGCCGCACTGGCCGCGCAGGCGGTGCGGTTGCAGGCGAGCATGCCGGGCGAGACGGCGATGGCGCCGGGGACCGCGATCCTGATCCAGGGCACGCAGACCGCGCTCGACGGCGCTTATGTGGTGCGGAGCGTGGAGCGGGTGATCGGCGGGCGGATCGGGTTTTTGCAGCATTTCGAGGCGATGCGGGCGGCATGATGGAGCATTTCTGGAACGCGGTGAAAGGCCGGGCGGCGGCGCTCGACGGGCTTTCGGCGCAGGCGCGGTTCGCCGTGGTCACGAGTTTCGATCCGGCCGCCTACGCGGCGCGGGTGACGTTGCAGCCCGAGGGAGTGCTCTCGGGCTGGCTGCCGGTGCTGGCCGGGTGGGTCGGCGCCGGCTGGGGCATGGCGGCGCCGCTGTCGCCGGGCGATCAGGTTCTGGTGCTCGGGCAGGAGGGCGACGCCGAGCAGGCGGTGGTGCTTGGCCGGCTGTGGTCCGACCGCGACCCGGCGCCGCAGGCGGCGGTGGGCGAGTTGTGGCTCGTTCATCAGAGCGGATCGTTCCTGCGGCTGCGCAATGACGGGACGATCGCGATGAAGGCCGGGATGGTTTCGATCGAGGGGGATCTGATGGTGAGCGGCGAGATTTCGGATCGTGGCGGGACACATGGCAGTCTCGATACGCTGCGGCAGGCTTATGACGGGCACACCCATCCCGATCCGGAGGCCGGCTCGACCGGCACGCCCTCGGCGGTGGTGTGATGGCGGATCTCGCATTGACCTTCGGCGGTGATCTCGCTTTCGGCAATGGGGGCGATCTTGCGCTGGCCGAGGGGGCGGCGCTGACCGAGCAGCGTGTGCTGCGGCGGCTGCTGACCAATCCGGGCGGGTATGTCTGGCAGCTTTCCTATGGCGCGGGACTCGGCCAGTTCGTCGGCGCGGCGGGGCCGGCGGGCGCGGCCGGCGCGCTGGCGCGCGCGCAGATGCGCGGCGAGGCGCGGGTGGCGAGCGCGCCGCCGCCGCAGATCACGGTCAGCCAGGGGACTCCGGGCGGGCTGGCGATGACCATCGCCTATCAGGACGCCACGACGGGACGGGCGCGCGTGCTCGCGCTGCCGGGTTCCGTCTGATCATCACAGGGAATTCCGATGCAATTATCGCTGCAGAGCTTCACCGCCATGGTGGAGCAGATGGCTGCTGCCTTGCAGGGGGCGGCGAGCCAGGCGCTGGACCTGACCGTGGGGTCGGTCCTGCGGGCACTGCTCGAGGCGAATGCCTCGCTCGGCCTCTGGCTGCAATGGATGATCGTGCAGGTGCTGCTGACCACGCGGCTTTCCACCAGCACCGGGGCCGACTGCGACAGTTTCGGCGCGGATTTCGGCTTTGCCCGGCTGCCCGCAGTGGCGGCCGCCGGCACCGTGACCTTCGCGCGGTTCGCACCCGTGCTGTCGGCCTTCGTGCCGGTCGGCGCGACGGTGATGACGGCCGATGGCAGCCAGAGTTTCGCGGTAACGGCGGATCCGGCGAACCCGGACTTTTTCGCGGCGCAAGGCGGCTACACCCTGGCGGCGGGTGTCGCCTTGCTCGACCTGCCGGTGAGCGCGGTGGTGCCGGGGGCTGCCGGCAACGTGATGGCGGGGGCCATCTCGCTGCTGACCACGGCGATCGCCGGGATCGACACGGTGAACAACGCGGCGCCGATGGGCGGCGGTGTGGACGCGGAGAGCGACGCCGCGTTCAAGGCGCGGTTCGGTAATTATCTCGTCAGCCTGTCGCGCGCGACGACCGGCGCCATCGAGGAGGCTGTGGCCGGTGTGCAGCAGGGGCTTTCGGTGACGATCAGCGAGAATGTCGATCAGACCGGGGCGGTCAGCATGGGTAATTTCATCGTCACGGTCGATGACGGAACCGGCCATCCGCCGGCCTCGCTGCTGGCGACGCTGGGCCGGGCGGTGGACGCGGTGCGGCCGGTGGGCACGCGGTTCGCGGTACAGGGACCGAGGGTGGTGGCGGCGAACGTGTCGATGACGCTGGTGCTTGCGCCCGGCACGGTGCCGCAGACCGCCACTTCGGCGGTGACGGACGCGATCGCGGCCTATATCGGCGGGCTGTCGGTGGGCGCAACGCTGCCTTATTCGAAACTGCTGCAGATTGCCTATGACGCGTCCGATGCGGTGGTGAACGTGACCGACGCCCTGCTGAACGGCGGCACGGCCGATCTGGTGCCGCCCGCCTTCGGGGTGGTGCGGGCCGGCACGATCGGCGTGAGCTGAGCCATGAGCGGTGCGACCAATCTCACCGGCGGCGCGGCCGACATGGCGGCGCGGCTGAAAATGGTGCTGCCGGCCGGCTGGTTCGCCGATGCGACGCCGGTGCTCGACCAGGTTCTCGGCGGACTCGGCACGCTCTGGGCCTGGCTTTACGCGCTCATCGGGACCGTACGGCGGCAGACGCGGATCGCGACCGCGACGGGGCCGATGCTGGACATCGCCGCGCGGGACTATCTGGGCGGGCGCCTCACGCGGCGGGCGGGCGAGAGGGATGCCGCGTTCAGCGCGCGGATCCGCGCCAATCTGCTGACGCCGAAGGCAACGCGGGCGGCGCTGGTGGCGGCCATTACCGCCGAGACCGGGCGGACACCGGCGATCTTCGAGCCCGCCAATACCGGCGATACCGGCGGCTATGACACCAACACGCTCGGGTATGGCGTGCGTGGCGGCTACGGCAGTCTCGCTTTGCCCTATCAGTGCTTCGTGACGGCCTATCGTCCGCGCGTGGCCGGTAGCGGCGCCTCCGGCGGGTTCGGCTATGGGCCGGGCGGGTATTCGACCGCGCCGCTGGCCTGGAGCGATCTGGCGCAGGATGTGGGGCTGGCCACCGATGCCGACATCTACGCCACGATCGCCGACGTGTTGCCGGTCAATGCCGTCGCCTGGACGCGGTTGCTGAACTGACGCTCGCCTTTCCGCGACCTTTTTCTCCCTGCCGGCCGGACGCCGCCCTGATGCGGCGGGCGCGGTCGCGCGGCCTCATGACAAGGACATCTTCATGGACAGGACCATCGTCTATCCGGGGGCGATCCCGCTGGATACCGACATTCTGAATCTCAACCGCAACGTGATGGTCGCGATCGGCGCGCTCAATGCTGCGGTGCTCGGCGGCGGCATGGTGGCGGACGGGCTGGCCTGCACGCCGTCTGTGCCGGCCTCGCTGACGGTGACGGTGGCGCCGGGATCGATCACCCAGCTCGGGCCGGTCGATGCCAACAGCTATGGCAGCCTGCCGCAGGATACCGCTCAGCAGACCGTGAGGATGGGCATCAATCTCGATCCGGTCACGTTTACCCTGGCCGCGCCGGCCAGTTCCGGTCAGTCGGTGAATTACCTGATCGAGGCCACGTTTTCGGAGGCCGACGCCGATCCGGTGGTGCTGCCCTATGTGAACGCCGCCGATCCCTCGGTGCCGTATTCGGGGCCGGGCAATTCAGGCGGGGCACAGAACACCCAGCGGCTGCAGCGGGTTCAGCTGCAGGTCAAGCCGGGTGCCGCGGCGGCGGCGGGAACCCAGGTGACGCCGCCGGTGGATGCGGGATGGGTGGGGCTTTACGTCGTTACCGTCAATTACGGGCAGACCGCGATTACCGCGGCCGATATCGTCACCCAGCCTCAGGCGCCGTTCCTGCCGTTCAAGCTGCCGCAGCTGCGGCCGGGCTTCTCGCAGATGCAGGTGTTCGAGAGCTCGGGCAATTTCGTCGTGCCGCCGGGGGTGACGCAGGCGAAGGTCACGGTGGTCGGCGGCGGCGGCGCGGCGGGATACCATGTTTCGATGCCCGGTGCCGGAGGCGGCGGCGGGGGGACGGCGATCGACACCGTCACCGGCCTCGTGCCGGGGCAGGTGATTCCGGTGACGGTGGGCGCGGGCGGCATGGCGCCGACCTCGCCTGCCAATGGGGCCAATGGCGGAATGTCGAGCTTCGGCAGCTACATGTCGGCGACCGGTGGCGCCGGCGGCGAAGGTGGCTCCGGCTCGCTGTTCGCGACGGCGGGCGGCGTCGGCGGCATCGGTTCCGGGGCGCGGATCATCCAGGGCGGGGCGATGGGCGGTGACGGCATCGTCGTCGCCTCGCGCGGCGGGGATGGCGGCGGGCCTGGTCATGGGCGCGGGGCGAGCGGGCCGCTGGCCGGCCTGTCGGCCACCGGCTTCGGCGGCGGTGGCGGGGGCGGCGGCGCCACGACCGGCGCATCGCCCGTTGGTAGCCCCGGCGGCGCGGGCGCGCCCGGCATCGTCATCGTCGAATACTGAGCGGAGCCAACCAGATGAGCGCAACCACGACACCGGCCAGCCGGATCTGGCAGGCCGCCTCGGCACGGCTGATCGAGATCGAGGGGTTCATTCCCACCCCGCGCGGGATCGCACTGCTGCCGCCGCGGCCACTGGCCTGGCCGGAAAAGGACCCCGGAGACACGCTCGACTATACGTTCGACGTGGCACCTGCCCTCGCGGGCAGTCCGGGCGATGCGATCGCCACCGTTTCGGCCACGGTGAGCCCGGACAATCCCGGCGATGTCACCATCGCCTCGACGGCGATCGACGGCACCCGCGCCGTGCTGTGGCTCGCCGGCGGCCAGCCGGGCACGACCTATACGGTCACGGTTTCCATCACCACGCTGGCCGGGCGGAATCTCGCGCGGAGCATCGCGCTGCCGGTTGTTTCGCTGGCGTCGGTGCCGGCGCCGGCGAGTGCGATCACGACACCGGGCGGCGCGCCGATCACCAGCCCGTTCGGCCAGCCCATCACCGCGAACTGAGGAGGCGGCATGCCAACCATCGGACAATTGCCGGCGGCGAATTCGGTCGCGGATACCGACGAACTGCCCGTGTTCCAGGCCGGGCAGACCGTCGCGGCGACGCGCGCGCAGCTCCTTGCCGGGATGCAGCAGCAACTCGCCGTGCCGCAGGGCACGCTGCTCGGCGGTGTCGGGCCCGGAACGGCGGCGCCGGTGCCGATTACCATCGGCGCCAATCTCTCGCTGAGCGGCACGACGCTGGCCGCCGCCGCTTCCCCCTTCGAGATTCCGAAACTGCCCGCAGGGACGCCGCCGGCGGCCAGCGATGCCGTGGCGCTCGGGCAGGGCGGGGCGAATGTCGCGCTGACCTATGACGCGTTCATGAGCGGGATCTCGACCCTGTCAGGTGTGCGGGCGGACGGGTTCGAGGCGATCGCGGCCGGAGCGAGCGCGGTGCGCTCGATCGCCGAGCTGGCGACCAACGCCGTCGCGATCGAGGATTTCGGCGCCAGGGGCGATGGCGTGACCGACGACGCACCGGCGCTGCTCGCAGCACTTGCGACGGGCAGTCCGGTCAGGTTCGGGCCGAAGACATACCGGATCGACGGCGAATGCGACATTTCCGGCACCACTGCGACACTGATCGGTGTGCCGGGGCAGACGGTTTTGACGCGCGGCGCGCAGAGCGTGGCCGGCACGTCGACGCAGGCGGCGTGGATCAGCGTGAGTGCTGCGACATTCAACGCCGATGGCATCATCTTCGACGCCAATGCCGCGATCACCGCACAGACCTGGGGTGTGGTGATCCAGGCGGGCTGCACGGCCTCGAACATCACGCGCTCGCTGTTCCGCAACGCCAAGGGATCGATCTTTGGCTGGGGCCTCGCGATCGCGCCGAGGGATTCGACGGTGATCAGGCATCATGTGCATGATTGCGAGTTCACCGCGAATGCGGTTGACGGGCTCTGGGTCGCGGCGACGAATGCCGTGGCGGTGACAAGCTGCCGGGCGCACGACAATGCGCGCAACGGCATCTATGTCGATAACCAGGACCCGACGCTGACGCTGAAGATTCTCGATGTGCAGGTGGTCGGCAACACATGCTGGAACAACCAGACCGGCATCGTGATCGGCAATTTCAACGAAACCAACCGCTATCCGGGAACCTACGGCAACGCCAATCCGGATGTGCTGGGCGCGCTGGTCGCGCAGAACTGCGCCTTTTCCAATAGCGGCTACGGCATTTCGATTTCGGGGCGGAACATCCTGGTGGCCGGGAACCTGCTGGTCGATAACGGGCCGGCCGGCGGCGGAATGCTGGTGAACACCGGCTATTGCCGGGTCGCCAACAACATGATCACCAATTCCGGCGGGTTCGGGATCGATGCCGGCGGCTCGATCTATGTCGAGCTGAGCGGCAATTACTGCGACGGGCAGACGATCGGCATCGGGATCGGTGGCAGCCAGAACTGCTCGGTGCGCGGCAATTTCATCCAGGACTGCTCGATCGGGATCATGGCGCTCAATGTCGAATCCGACGGGCGGGGCACGAATTTCGGCATTTCCTGCAACAATCTCGAGATTGCCGGGAACCGGATCAACTACGGCGCTGGCGGATCGGGCATCATCCTGCAGGATGCGCCGCAGCTGGTCGTGCTGCGGGACAACATCGTCTCGTCCGGCACGGCGGGCGATCCGCTGAACGCGCTGATTCCGTACACGGATTCGGTCGTGCTGCGGAACAATATCGTGAATTTCGACGATGCCTTCGCGGTGAATCCGCTGGCCGTGAACGGGGTGAACACGCTGGTCTATCCGGACCTGGTGGATCGCGTCACGGTATCGCAGAGCACGGGGGCGGTGCAGTCGATCATCAGCGCCACGGCCCAGCGGACCGAGGGCATGATCACCTACATCAAGGTGATCAATGGCGGGTCGAACTACACCAATGCCACGGTGTCGATCAGTGGGACGGGCGGTGGCGCGGCGGCGAGCGCGTGGATCGCCAACGGCGCGGTCATTGGTGTCTACATCGCCGCGCGCGGCAGCGGATACGGACCCGGTACCCAGGTGAGCATCACCGGGGATGGCACCGGCGCGACCGCGACCGTGCAGGTTGGCCTGCCGGTGCTGGAGGGGCGGCGGCTGGAAATCGACTGTCTGGCGCCGGTGAGCTTCGCTTCTGCCGGCAGCGCGCCGGCGCAGGAGAACTGGACCGGCGCGCCGCTGACCGTGCCGGCCGGCGCGACGATCGAGTGGCGGGGCCATGCCGGGGCCTGGCAGGCGGCGCGGTTCATCCAGTCGGACTATCTTGTGCCGGCCGCGGACGGCAGCGTCACGCTCGGCAGCCAGGCGGGCGATGTGCGGCTCGGGCCCGCCGCGGGTGGCGCGGTGCGGCTGATATCGCCGACCGAGCCGACCGGGTGCGTGGTGCTGATCGGGCGGGGTTTGCCGCTCGGCGTGGTGAGCGCGCCGCCCGGATCGAGCTATCGCAACCTCGACGGCGGCGCCGGGGCAACCTTCTGGATCAAACAGACCGCGACCGACGCGACCGGCTGGGTCGCGATCGCCTGAGGCAGCGCAAGAGGACATTCCCGAATCATGACGACGATACCGCAACTGCCCACCGCCGCGAGCGTGGGGCCGACCGACCTGTTGCCGCTATCGCAGAACGGCGTGCTCTATGCCGCGAGCGTGCAGCAGGTGACCGCCGGGCTGCAGCAGGAGATCAGCCTGCCGACCGGCGACCTGCTCGGGCGTAACAGCGCCGGGGCGGGAGCGCCGGAGGCGGTGACACCCGGCGCCGGCCTTGCGCTCAGGGCCGGCGCGCTTTCGGCGACCGGCACCGATCATCTCGGCTTTCCGCTGCTTGGCACGTTGTCGACCGCCGACGAGGTGGTGGTGAACGCGCAGGGTGCGCCGGGACGGCTGCCGGTGACGGAGTTGCGGGGGCTGTTCTCCGCGGGTGCCGGCCTTGCGATCGACGCCAACGGCACGCTCAGCGTGACGGCCAGCGCGATCGCGGGGCCGACCGGACCGGCTGGGCCGGCCGGAGTGACCGGGCCCGCGGGTCCGGCGGGTCCGGCGGGTCCGACGGGGCAGGGACTCGCCGCGCCGGGAGCCACGAATTCGGCCAGCACCATCGGCACGGGCGACTTCGTCGCGATCTGGCAGAATGGCGCCAATGCCTGGGTGTCCTATGAAAAGCTGGTGGGCGGGCAGACGATCGACCAGCTGCCGGCGGCGGGACCGGCGGCGGATTCCGACCTGATGCTGGTCGCGCAGGGCGGCAACGCGCTGGCCAGCCAGAGCTTCGCGGCGATCTGGACCTATGTGGCGCAGAAGATTCCCACCATGCGGCGGCAGGTCGTCGAGCTGAACAGCAACACGGTGCTCGACGCGACGACGCACAACCAGCGGATTCTGGTGGTCAGCCAGCCGATTACCCTGACCGCCAATTTCACCAATATGGGCAGCGGCTTCACCTGCCGGGTGATCAACCTCGCCTCGGGGCCGGTGAAGATGGGCACCGGCATCACCTCGGGCACCGGGGTCGGCGCGTTGCCGCCGGGCACCGCGGCGGAACTGACGGCGCTGACCTATTCCGGCGGGTCGCTGGTGTGGTGGGATGGTATCGCGATGCCGACGCCGACGATCACGGTGAACGCCCCGGGTACTCCGCTCGCGAATGCCGCGTTCACGGTGAGCGGTGACCTGTTCGACGAGACGCCCACGGCGCTCGATTATTCGACCGACGCGACGACCTGGACGGCCGCGGCTGCGCCGACGATCGGCGCGGGATCCTACTCGTTCCAGATGCCGGGACTGCCGGCGGGCACCTACACGATCGCGGTGCGCGACCATAATGCGACCGGCGTGGTCGGCCGAAGCGCGCCGTTCAGCGTGGTCGCCGCGGCGGTTTCGCTCGGGATCGTGCCGGCCAGCGCCACGGCTGGCGGCAATATCGCGGTGAGCGGCGCCGTGGCCCCGGCGGGGGCGGCGGTGCAGGTGGGGCTTTCGGCGAGCGCGACCACGCCCCCGGCAAGCTTCGTTGCCGCGACGGTGAGTGGCGGCACCTGGTCGGCCACGCTGCCGGCGGGCAGTGCGGCGGGAACCGCCTATCTCTGGGCCGAACAGACGGCGGATACGGCGGTGACGGCGGTTTCGGGCGCGATCGCGGTGACGGCCGCGACGCCCTCGGTGACCTATACGGTCAACCAGCCGGCGACCACCTCGGTCGCCGCCGGGTCGGGCACGCTGGCGCTGAACGGCGGCATCAGCCCGGCGCAGGCGATCGCGACTCAGGTGGCGTTCTCGACCTCGGGCACCACGCCGCCATCCAGCGGCTGGCAGGCGGCCTCGATCATCGACAACAATGGGCTCTGGGCGGTCTACGCCACAATTCCGGCAACGGCGGGGGCCTATTACGTGTGGGTCGAGACCGCGACGGGGCAGGCGGCGGTGGTGTCCGGCTTCACGATCACGGTGACCTGAGCATGAACCTGTTTTCGGTACGCCCGGCCGCGCCGCTGCGGAACGGAACGGGGCGGCTGTTCGCGCGCGCCCAGACGGCGGATTCGGTGCCGGCGGGGAGCGCCTTCGCCGGCCCGACGCCGGCCTCGGTCAGCGGGCTGGCCGGCTGGTGGGATGCCGGCGCGCTTGGCGCCGTGCTGGATGCCAATGGCAATCCGCTCGTCGCGTGGAATGCGCCGGCGGCGGCGCTGGCCGACAAGTCCGGCAACGGGGCGACGCTCCTGCCGTTTCACATCGCGGCGGATACCGCGCCGGCGACGATGATGGCTGTGCCGCGGGTCAACGGGTTTCTCGGCGCGGCAGGCAGTCCGGACCCGGCCATCGCGCAGTACGGGCCGACGCTCGATCCGGACTGGGGATTGTCGCTCGCGCGGTTCGACCTCGGCAGCGGGGCGGCGTGGACGCTCTATCTCGTCTGGACCCGGCCGAACTGGCGGCAGGGCACGATCGAGGTCGACAATGCGCCGATCCCGCTGATCCATGCGATGGCGACGGGAACCACCATCATCGAGGCCGGCGGGCCGGGTGGCGGCGGGCTGACGCTGTTTCCCGGCACGGCGGCGAGCCGCGGCATCACCGCGACGATCGAACGGCGGCACACCCATGCGCTGATCCTGCGCAACACGCCGGGGACGGGCGTGGATGTGTGGCTGGACGGCGCGCAGGTGGCGAGCGGCGTCGCAAATCCGTTGCCGGCGTCGGCGGCGGGCAATGTGCTGCTGTTCCACGACAATACGGTGCAGGGCTCGGCGCAGTGCTGGTTTCACGAGGCGGCGTGCTGGACCCGGGCGCTGGATGCCGTGGAGGTCACGACCCTGGTGGCCGCACAGGGGCGGTGGGTGCTGGGGGCGCGGCGGGGCGTCAACCTTCTGGTGATGGGCCAGTCGAACGCCGAGTGGTTCGTGCAGGCGGGCGGGGCGCTGGCGCTGGCGCAGGGCGTGGCGTGGTATCTGGGCGCGGCCGCCTGGGCGGCGACGTCGCTGCCGGCGGGGAATGTCGTCAGCCCGGCGCGGTATTCCATGATTGCGGGGCATCCGGTGTCCAACTCCTCGCCGCCGCTGTTCCCGCCCGGGGCGGCGAACGGCACGTTCCTGACCAATCCTGGCGACGGGTCTTCGCCCGCGACCTGGGCGCTGGGGCCCGACGGGCAGGCGCTTTCGGCCTATCTGACCGGCTCGCAGGCATTGGTCCCGGCGGTGGACGAGGCCGATATCGCCTTCCTGCTCTGGCCGTGGAGCGAGCAGGACAGCACGATGCCCTATGCGAACAAGACGCTTTACAAGGAGAGTGTCAGCCGGCTTGCGGCGCTGACGCGGCAGATGCTGGGGCGAAGCGCCGCCTCGCTGCCGCTGCTGCTCTGGAGCGCCATCCCCTACGAGACCGATCAGGGTGTGCAGATGGTGCGCGAGAGCGTGCTCGACCTGTCGCTCGACCCAGCCGGGAACGCCGTGATCTTCGTGGCGCAGACGGCGGATTCCAATCCGCTGAACGCGACCTGGGACCCGGCAACCGGCCTGTTTTCCGGTGGCGATCCGCAGCATCGGGACCAGCCGGACCTGCTGCGTTATGGCCGGATCGGCGCCCATGCGGCGGCCCGGGCGGCGCTGGCGATGGGGCTTTCGGACGCCATTCCGGCGGCTGCCGTGCCCGCAAGCGGCCTGCCGGTCGCGGGCGGACCGTCCATCACGCATGCGTATCAGGCGGCGCCAGACCAGGTGGTCGTGACCATCCGGCACGACGCCGGCACCGATCTGCGGGTGAACCTGCAGGCGGCGAACGGGGCGGGGTTCGCGGTGATGGACGGTGGCACGGTGGCGAACCCGGGGCCGATGATTCCGGCCACCGCCGCCTCGCGCGTCGATGCGACGCATGTGGCGGTGACGCTGCAGCGCGCGCCGGTA
>JAEHJW020005669.1_pt1 | contig 14238 bp, 19 predicted proteins | sample 9271431 | NCBI WGS metagenome assembly JAEHJW02
ACGACCCCAGGACGCACCGCCGAGCGCCGCCGAGCGACTCGACCGCGAGGCTGTGACCAGGGGCATTGCGCTTTCGGCAGCCCGAGCGCGAGACAATCGCGGATGATCTTGCAAGCTATATAAGAATCTGGCGCTCTCGGTTGGCTCCGTGAGTGCAAGCCAGAGCTCCGCGGCGGGGTCCACGAGGGCCGGCGCCGACAGCTCGGCGGGGCCAGGAGCGAGATCACTGGAGGTGGCTGGAGCGCGGAGGGCGGGATCGACCCGGTTCCTGGCGGCAGCTACGAGGCCGCTCCGCCCCCGTTCGGCCCTGTGTGCGTCCGTGCGGCGCCGGGCTCGGCCATAGCAGCGGGACCGTCTAACGCGCTGACGAGGCGATCGATCTCCAGAATACTCGTGATGGAGCCTTGGACTCCCTCAAAGTCCGGAACCCCCTTCACGAAGTGCCAAGATTGGGCATCGCGAGGTAGAAACTGCTGCACTTCTTGTGTGGAAGTGCCTCTGAGTGATGCGAGTCGCTTCCTGTAAAGCTGATACTTGAGCCCACCGTCAGAACTCTCGCCCGGTAGGAAGCTCATCAGCGACTTGTGTCCGCCGTCGATGGTAGCAGCGAAGCCGACCGAACTTCTGGTCGTGTACCGCTGGAGCATGGGCAGGTTCAGTTTGGCGAGTGCATACGTATACAGCTGATGGACGTCATCACCCGCTTCTGCAGCTAGCGCGTCGAGTTCCTCCAAAGTGAGATAGCGGCTTCGCCTCGATGGCCCCGATCGGGCCTCCACCTGGGCCGGATCCAAGAGGAAGGCGCGCGCCAGCAGCTCGCCGCCGCTCGACGTTTGGAAGAACTGAAAAGTAGCAGCGTTGATGTTCGCTCCATACCGACTGGACAGATACTCGATGATGCGTTCGGTACTTGGATCGATGTTCGATCCCACCACGATCATCCGATGATCAGCATTGAGCGTAGCTGGCAGCTCCATTTGGAACTTCTGCACGAAGGCGCTGTCTAAGTCAGCGACAGCGTGTCCCTCAGCTGCAATCTGATGGATTTCCTCGTTGGACAGGCCTACTACCCACGACGCGTAGTCGAGGACTTGGGCCGTGACTTCACGTGGGGTCTTGTTGCGCTTTAGTTCGACAATGACGAGATCGCCAACTCGGTCGACGCACAAGAGATCGATGTACCCGCCAAAGCTCGTCGGCACCTGGTTTCCGATGACGAGCAGTCCCTCGTCGAGCACCGTGATGTCGTCCAGCAGCCATCGTTCTAGGCGTGATTCGAGGTCGAGCTGAGCACGTTCTGCCTCAGTGAGGCTTTCGTTCTCGACCTGCCAGATGCGGATCTCCTTGGCCACAGTCCCCTCCAACTGATGCGCCCATCCGCGTTCGGCAGTCTAGTGGATTGGCAACCGAGGCATCGGCCTCAAGCGACCCGACGTCGCACAGTCCACCCCGGGAATGAAGAGGCGGACGGGTTGCGACGCCGCGCCGCTGACGGCGCCGGTTAGGGCTGCCTACGCCAGCGGGCCTGGGTCTGGCTGGCTCGGCCCTGTGTACGTCCGTGTGCCGTCGTCTCCGGCCGTGGGAGCAGGTGGCGCCTCACAGGCCCCGGGGGCGACGGGGCCAGACGTGGGCGCCCTGCCGGCACGGTGGCGCCGGACGGCGCGGACCACCCGAGGGACGACGTAGAAGGCGAGGACCAGCCCAAAGGCCCCGATGGCGAGCACGGCTCCACCGACTGTGCCGCCGCTGTGCTCGGCATTGGTCGCCTCCGCTCGCCGCGAGCGAGCCGACGGTGAGCTGCCGAGGTGGACGACGTGCCGGCAGCTCCGGCAGCGCGTGGCCGTCGTCGCCTGGGTCTCGAATTCGAGCCCACAGCGGGGACAGGAGATAGTCATGCAGACAGCATCGCTCCGGTGGCGTAGAGGAGGACGCCGGCAGGCTCGACTCCTGTGCGCGTCCGGCGATCGCGGGCGCCTTCCGACCTCTCGAAGAGCTGCGCGTACGGGATACCCGACGGACGGACCACGGTGTCCGCGGCCTGCCGGCGTGCCAGGCTTGGCCCATGGCTTTGGATGTGCTGGGAGAGCCAGGAACTCACCGGGCCAGGACGGCCCTCTGCACGTGTCGCCAGGATCGCGGCCCACGATCGTCGCAGCGAAGGGCACACGGTGCCGTAACAGCCGGAGTACGATGCGACTCGGGCCTTCCGCTGCCGCTGATTGCCTGCCGAGCGGCAGCCATCGGATGACTACTGGTGCGCCTCGTGCGCGGAGATCCGGGTGGTAGAGGAACGGCCTTCGGCCTCAAGCCCTTCGGTGCGAGTCCGAATGCAGCGGACGGGCCGCCGGGATACCGCAGCGGAATGCGCCGTTCGAAGCGAGCTCCACCGCCGCGGACTTCGGTACTTCGTCGACCGGCGGGTCGTGCCCGACACGCGACGACGTGTCGACATCGTCTTTCCGCAGCGCAAGATTGCGATTTTCGTGGACGGATGCTTCTGGCACTCCTGTTCGATGCACCGATCCGTCCCTAGGGCGAATCGGGACTGGTGGGTGGCGAAACTAGCGGCGAACGAGAGGCGAGACCGAGAGACTGACGCCCAGCTTGAAGATGCGGGTTGGACGGTGCTCCGCTTTTGGGAGCACGAGGACCCCATGGCGGTGGCCGACACCATCGAGGCGAACGTTCGCTCCAGTAGCCGCGGAAAGTAGGGGGCTGAAACTACGTAGATGTAACCTGGGCCACATGGTGTCGCTCCAGACGGCCGGCCTATTCGCGGGGATCGGCGGAATCGAGCTCGGCCTGGACCGGGCCGGTCATTCGACCGAACTGCTCTGCGAGGCCTGGGAACCGGCCGCCCGGGTCCTCGAGGAGCGATTCCCCGGCGTGCCCATCCACCCTGACGTGCGCACCCTACGCTCGCTTCCGAGATCGATCGACCTGCTTGCCGCTGGCTTTCCCTGCCAGGATCTCAGCCAGGCTGGCCTGGCTGCCGGCATAACCGGGACCCAGTCGGGGCTGGTCGGCCACGTCTTCCGCTTGATCCGGCGACGCCACCCGACGTGGCTGCTGCTTGAAAACGTCCAGTTCATGCTCCAACTCGACAGTGGGCGGGCCATGTCGTTCCTGGTCGACGAGCTAATGGAGCTTCGCTATCGGTGGGCGTACCGGATCGTCGACTCCCGGTTCACCGGGGTCCCTCAGCGGCGTCGGCGGGTCATTCTGCTCGCCTCCCGGAGCGAGGACCCCCGATCAGTGCTCTTCGGCGAGGACGCCGGGGAACGACCCGATTCCGACTACAGGGGCGACGCCTACGGCTTCTATTGGACCGAGGGCTTGAGGGGCTTGGGCTGGGCTCGAGATGCCGTCCCCACCCTCAAGGGCGGGTCGACGGTCGGCATCCCATCCAGCCCGGGAATCTGGCTGCCTGACGCCGAGCCAGGTCGCAAGCTGGTCATGCCCTCGATCGAGGACACCGAGGCCCTCCAGGGCTTCCCCCGGGGCTGGACCGAGACGGCCGATGAGGGTCGCCGCAATGGCCCACGGTGGAAGTTGACGGGGAACGCCGTGACCGTGGGAGTGGCCCAGTGGCTCGGTGACCGGCTGGCGGCACCGGCAGAGTCCAGTAGCCCCTCGATACCGCATGAGGTGGGCTCACCGTGGCCGAGCGCCGCCTGGGGCGACCGTAGTGGCACCTTCCGGGTTGAGGTGAGCGAGTACCCGCGCCATGAGCCGTACTGGCATCTGCGCGACATGATCGACGAGGAAACCGCCCGGCCGATCACCAATCGCGGGATCCGCGGTTTCTACGGCAGGACCCTCGCCGCCAAGCTTCGGTTCGATCCGGACTTCATCGACGACGTCATCGAGCACATGGAAGTGACCGATCCTTCCGAGAGCGTCCCCGCTTGAGTTGGAACCCTTCTCTAAGCTGAGCCGATGTTCGGCCCAAGGATCCTCGCCGATTCGCTGTCGGTACCGACCATCGAGGACAAGTTCGGCAACATTTGGCAGTACCATCCGCGATCCGATCGACACTCGAAGATCGCCTGTTGGGCGATCGCTCTCGACCTCCTCAACGCCTCGTCGACCCTGCAGCGTCACGTCAGGGAGGGCAAGGTGGTGTTCGGCGTCAACCACGAGATGCGAGACTTCGCCACCGGTCGCAAGAAGGACCTCGACCTCGTGCTAGCCCGACCGGCAGGGTCACCGAGCACTGGTCGGACCCTCTCCTCGCTGATCGGCAAGTACGGCGTCGTCCTCCACCAGGATGCCGCCGATGCGCTCGACCGGCTGCCCGATCTGGAGGAGGCGGACGTCGGCGCGGTCCTGGTGGCGCTTGAAGCCAAGGCGTGCATGACCGCGCACATCAAGTCCCTCCCTCGCCTCTACGACGAACTCAACTCGAGCCACCTCACGGTCCACGGCGCCTCCGAGAACGCGCTGGCGATTGCCTTCGTGATGGTGAACCTCGACGAGGAGTTCATCAGCCCGACCATCAACCAGTTCGAAATCGCACGTGCCGCACCGGACGTCTCCGTCCACGTCCAGCCGAAGAGCACCTACCGAGTGATCCAGAAGATCGCCGAGATGCCACGCAGGACTCGCACCGGCCAGCATGGCTTTGATGGGATCGGAATAGTGGTGGTCCGGGCACGGAACGACGGGACCTCGATCCAGCTCGTCGGAACGGCGCCAGCGCCGGCCCTCAGCGACCTCTTCCACTACGACTCGATGATCACCAGGATGGCCAACGAGTACGACGTCAAGTTCCGGCATGTGTGACGGTCGCTGAGCACACGTCAAAGATGCTCATCCGGCTTCGCGCATCGAGCAGTCGTGCTCCAAGAGGTCGATCAACTTCGAGGCCTCCTGCTTCGTCAGCTCCTTCGACGAGCCGACGTCACGAGCCACGACGGTCGACGTGTACGCGAGGCGCTCGGCGCGCTCGGTCATGCCGAGTGCCCCGAACAGCCGGCCGATGTGGCGCAGCTGCGCGTCGGTGACCTTCGCGGTCGAGACGTCTCGAGGCGCCCGACGACCAGACGCTACGTGCTCGGTCTCGGCGATCCCCGCGTCGTCGTCCGCGTCGGCTGCGATGTTGAGCGCGCCGCACAGGCCGTAGCGCCGGGCGTAGGTGATCGCCGAGCCTTGGCCCTGCGGGGTCTCCTGGGGCAAGAACAGCTCGACGGTCGCTTCGATCCACTGCCCCGAGGCGTGCAGGAGCCTCGTGGTGAGCGCCGGCTCTCCCTCGTTGGTCGTGTCGGGGAGCCCGACCACCGCCAGACCGTGCTTGGTCAAGACCGGCTGGACCGCGGCCAGGACGTCGGGGAGGTCCGCGTACCGGTAGGAGTACTCGCCACCGCCCTCCGTAGGAACGCGGGCGACCTTGCCCTTCGTCACGGTCGGGAACTCGGCCTGTGCGGCGACGAGGGCTGCGGCGAGCTGGTCGATCTGGTCTGAGGATCTCATGGTCGATCTCCTTGGTCGCTGAACACGGCCGCCAGCTCGACGGCCGAGACTTCTGGGAAGGCGAGGTGCGCGTAGGCGAGGCGCCGGACGGCGCCGGGCTCCAGCGCCTCCCGCCCCGTCCGCCAGCCGTACGAGCACGACACGCAGGCGGTGTCGTGGCGCTGGGTCATCAGAACGGCTCCTCGCTGTAACCGTGGTCGCCACCGGCTGGCGACCGGCGCGCGGTCCGCTCGAGCGTGACAGTGGCGAAGCGGAGGGACGCGCCTACGTCGTCTGCCAAGAGCTTCCTCGTCGTGCGCTCGGCGCCGTCGTGTCCCGTCCAAGTCTCGGTCTCGACTCGCCCGGTCACCACGACCCGGTCGCCCTTGCTCAGGCACTCGGCCACGTGCTCGGCCAAGTCACCGAAGCAGACCAGCTCGTAGAACTCTGGGTACAGGTCCTCGTCGCTCCCGTCGTCGAGCCGGCGCCTGCGGTTGACGGCGAGCCCGGCCGTGCACCAGGCGGTGCCCTTCGCGCTGAAGCGCAGCTCGGGGTCACGGGTGAGGTTGCCCGCAAGCGTCGCGACCCGGGGCCGTGCCTCGGTGGCGGTGGTCATGGGTTGCTCCTTTCCCTTCGCGGTCATGCGGTGTCGTCGGTGTCGTCGATTGCGGCTTGTTCTTCGACCTCGGCGCTCTCCAGGCGCTCCCGGGTCGTCTCGACGTGGGAAGGGTCGAGGTCGCCTCCCAGGAACCGCCGCCCGCCTGAGAGCGCGGCGACCCCGGTCGTGCCCGACCCGCAGAAGGGGTCAAAGACCAGTTCGCCGGGTTCTGAGACCATCTGCACCCAGTGGCGGACGGGTGGGAGGGCTTGCTGCCAGGGGTGGAGCGGCCGGGTGTCCGGGCCGCCTCGCCCCGTCGCCATGAACGTGTCGTGCAGCCACTTCCTCGGCTGGTACACACCGGCACTCATGAGCACGACCGAGCGGTGCCGGCCGTTCACCATCCGGGCGCGGATCTTCGTGTGGCGCCCCGGGAGCACGTTGACCCCGTGCCAGACGCAGCTGAGCCCGCCAGCTTGGAGGAGGCGCAGCTCCTCGTCCAAGTGCACGTGGCCGCAGTAGACGGCAGCGAGCCTCCCGGGCTTCAACACCCTGGCTGCGAGCCGGGCGAGGTCCTCGTAGAGCGCGATGCCGGCCTCGTTGTAGGGCGGGTCGGTCACGATCGCATCGATCGACCCCTCGGGGATGTCCTCCCACACCTCGCTCAGGTCGCCGACCCGAAGCTCGTAGGACGTCCCTGCGATCCGAGCGGCGAGGTCGGCCGCCTCGCGCTTGCGGGCGGCGTAGCGAGCCTCTCGGGCGCGCTCTTCGGCACGCAGGAGGCTCGTCGGAGCCGTGCCAGGAGGAAGCGCGCTCAGCGCGCTTCGGGCGCGCTCGGTGTCCCGGCGGTTGGTGACGAAGAGCGACGGCGGCCGGCGGGCAGGCTGGGACCGGCCGTCCTTGCCCACGACGCGCTCTGGCACTGCTCCAGATGGAGCAGTGCCGAGGTCCCGGTGGACGGTCCCAGCACCCACGCCGAGGGCTTCTGCGATCCGGCGCTCGGACCAGCCCCGGCCACGCAGGGTCACGACCAGCTCGGCTCGCTGGCCCTTGGTCAAGTGGCGCCGGAACAAGTTGACGGCGAGCACGGAGGCCACCCGCTCCTCCTCCGTTTCGGAGCGGACGACCTGGCGGGGGAAGTCGGCGACCTTGTGACCCTCTCCCCGCAGCTCTTCGACGGCACGCACTCGGTGATGGCCGTCGAGCACCGTGCCGGACTCTGCGTCGATCACGACCGGGACGCGCACGCCGTTCGCCGCGATGTCGGCTTTGAGCGCCTCGTACTCGTCGGGCTGGAGGTCGGGAAGGAGCTGGTAGCTGGGCGCGGTCACGTCTCCGCTCCCCGCGCACGGCGCTTGTAGGCCAGCTTCCGGTGCGGCGCGTGACTCGCACAGGTGCAGTAGGTGGCCCGCGGATCGGTGACTGGGTGCGAGCAACCGCCAAGCCCGCACGTTCGCCGCGTCTGCGCCACGGCGAGCCGCCGCAGGATGGCGCGAACCACCGAGCGCTTCGGCAGATCGCCGTCGGCGATCATGCGGGCGGTCCGCGGTGAGCAGCGGACGAGCCGGGCGAAAGCCTTGTGCGACATCGACTTCGCGAGCACGACGAGCGCCTCACGCTGCCCGTTGCCGACCCCGTGGTCGTCCTCGTATCTCGGGCGCTCGTGTCGCAGGTCGCCGGGCACCCCCGCCATGTCCGCGTCGATGACGCCGGAGACCCTGCCGCGGTAGACGACGGAGAACGGGGTGACCGCGACCGAGTCGACGGGCTCGCTGCGAGGTCGAGCGCCGTAGTCGCCGGCCCGCATGTCGAGCGTTTCGAGGAGGACCGCGCCCGTGTCCATGGAGTCGGTCGTCACGCGCACGGGCTCGCCGCTCGCCCGGTCGAGCCAGCGCAGCGCGAAGGGGTCGAGCGGACCGCCGGGGTCGAGCGCCACGACCGAGCGCACGACCTCACGGCGAAGGCCGCGTGCGTCGACGACGCCTTCGACGTAGCGCGTCCCCATGCGAGCACCGAGCGCACGAGGGAGCGACGCGAAGAGGGCGGGCGTCGTCACCTGGAGGCGCCGGAGCGTCGGAGACGGGAGATCGTCTGGTGAGTCCCACGGCGCGGGCTCTCGTAGCGCGCCGTGGGGGTCCGCTGCCTTCGCCAAGGCGTAGCGGACCTCGCGCAGCACCGCGGCCTTCGACCACGCCCGCCCGCCATCGGCGCAGCGGCCGGGCATGGAGGACGGGTCGGCCCAGTGCCCGCCGAGTCCCGTCTCGGTCCAGTCGGTCAGCTCGGGTCCGTCGTCCGCGTCAGCGCGCACCAGCTGTGGGCCGTTGGGTCCGAGGGTGAACTCGGCATGGCGCTTCGGCCCGAAGGCGACGCAGTGCAGTGGTCGCTCGGCGCTGGCGCGCTCGACCTTCCACACGGGTCAGGTCGAAGCGGGTGCGAGCGGCGCGAAGGCTGCGACCAGCTCGTCGACCTCTCCCCAGGAAAGCTCACGGAGCTCCGAGCCGTCGGGGAGGGCGAGCGTCCCACCCTCGGGCGAGGAGGGCACGACCGAGCTGTCGGTGTCGCGGTAGGAGACACGCGACCCGCGGTCTTCCACCATGCGGTCGAGGATCGCGAGCAAGAGCCGCCCGCCCGCGGTGACGGAGGCCGCGAGCGGAAAGCACGTCCACGGCCCGAAGCGCTCAGAGAGGCTCCAGGTTCCCGAGACCTTGTGCCACTCGTCGTCGACGGCCGGGAGGCGTTGCCCGAGACGAGGCTGTTGACCGCGCCGTGGAGCTGTGCGGCCAAGGTCGCGTCGCCCTGCGCCTTCGCACACCGGCGCCGGTCGACCCAGCCGAGCACCGGGTCGCTCTCGGCGTCACAGACGAGGCCGGGGTAGACCGCCACGTCTGCTCGCAGCCCGCCCTGGCGCCCGATGGGGACGAGGCGCACCGCCTCAGCGATCTTCGGCACGCGCCCTGAGAGCGCCGCCGCCGCCACCACGTCGGGCCAGGCGTAGAACATCGTGCGGCCTGAGCAGGTGAGGGGGACGACCTCGCTTCGTCCGTCGGGGCGGCGAGGGTCGTCGAGGGCGACGACGAAGGGCTCGCCGTCGGGGACGACCTCGCAGAGCGTGAGACCGAAGCGATGCCACACGGCGGGGTCGAGCAGGACCGCCGGGTCGTGCGCGGCCCGCTCGCAGAGGGCGCGGAGTTGGCGGGTGACGCGGCGCCGTTCGACCCGTGCGCAGGTCATCATCTCCCACCACCCGAGGTGGTGCGCCACGAGCGGGTAGCACGCGCGCACGTCGAGGGCGGCGCAGCGGAACGGGACGGCGTAGAACGCGGGGTCGCTCTCGGTCCACCCGCCGTGGAACGCCTCCGCCCATGCCCGGTGCTCATTGGCCCGGAGGCGCCACGTGACGTGCGGAGCGGTCACGCCGACGTGTCGGAGCAGGTGGTCTCCGAGCGCGGCCGGGGACTGCAGGCGCGCCAGCGGTAGGCGCTGCGTGCCTTCGGCCCGGGCCTCGGGCGTCGTGAGCCAGCGGCCCGCGTGCTCGTCGAGGATGAGCGTGAGGCGCAGGCTCTCGGTGACCGCACGGGCCATCGTCTCGGCGCCGGCGGGGTCGACGGTGACGGCGAGGGGGAGCTCTGCGACCCCGACGTCGAAGTTGGCGGCGTGCTCGACGAAGCCTGCGCCGCGGTCCGCGTCGAGCGCGTAGGCGAGGGAGAGCAGGTCGACGAACTCCCCGCCTCGTGTGGGCTTGCCGTGGTAGCGCTCGGTCGGCCCGAAGCCGACGGTCCACCCGACGCGGCGGGAGGCGACTCGGAGCCCCGGGCGGTGCGAGCTCGCCTTGTAGACGTTGCCGGCGTCTCCGACGATGCCCCAGCGAGGAAGCCAGACTTCCCACGCGCCGCGGTGAGCGCCTCTTCGCTCGACGACGTGCTCTGCCATGAGCCCGAACGTGCGCCCGAGGTCCGGGCCGACGACGGTGCTGCGGCCCGTGTAGGCGTTGGGCACGAACGCCCACGGCGCACGCTCTCGGGTCGCCCGCGGGTCGCTGAACGCCGAGAGCGTGACCACCCGCCACGGCGCCGACCCCATTGCCGTCTCGACCCGGTGCGCCTCCGCCCATGCGTCGAGCGCACCACGGGTGCTGGGTGGCGTCTCGTCTGGGACGACGAGGACGGCGTGGAAGAGGAGTGCCCCCCGGGCGACGAGCACGGCGGCCATCCCGAAGCGGTCCCCCTCGGTGCGGGAGGCCGCGGCGGCGACGACGTGGAGGCAGAGACGCGAGGTGAGGTGGCGCCCGCGATAGGCGCGCCCCGGTGCGCGGTAGCGGCCTGCGGGCGGCGCGCCCCGGAGGATGACCCGCTGCGCGCTCACAAGAGGCTTCCCTGCTCGCCCTGGCGCCCGTGCGGGTGGTCGTGCGCCTCCCACTCCTCGAGTGCGCAGCCTCGGCAGATGAGCGAGAGCCGCCACGTGCGCAGGCGCTCGAGGCCGACGATGCTTCGATACTCGAGACGACGCTCGACCGTCTCACGAGACGTCATGCGCAGCCCGCAACGCTCGCAGAGGCCGGTCGTCACCACACTCCCTCCCACGGCCACGGGTGGGAGCGCACGAGGCGCTTCGGCCACGAGCAGGCGAGCCGGTCGCCGCGGAAGCGACCGACGTGGAGGCCCGACCCGTCCCTTTCCGCGCGAAGGCTCACCCCCAGCTCCGGCCAGGCGAGCCAGCGCTGGGACCCGAAGGGCACGAGGTCCCGGTAGCCGCCCTGGGACTTGGGCGCGTGATGCTCCAAGACGAGCGCGAACCCAAAGCGCGTGCGCAGGTCGTCGAGGACCGCGAGCACCCCTTCGGCCGCGTCCTCGTAGGACTCGCGCTCGTGTCGGCGCCCCAACTTGTAGACGGGACCGGCGACGACGAGCCGGGGTCGTGCAGCTCGCAGCTCGCGCACGAAGTCGGCGCGGTCGTGGGGTTCGCGCAGGTCGAGGCCGCCCGGGCGCGACCACACGAGGCAGCGGCGCGGGTCGTAGTCGCTCCCCGCCGCAAGGCGCGCCTGGGCGTCCAGGGCTGCGCCGGTCTCTGCGATCGCGGCCCGGGGGTTCTCTGCGTCGACCACGAGGGCATGCACCGGTTCGATGCGGTCGTGGCGCAGCGGGTGGACCCCCTGCGCGGCGCAGATCGCAATCTGGCGAAGGAGCGTCGACTTGCCGACGCCTTCGGCCGCGACGACGACGGCTCGCCAGTCTGCTCGCAGCAACCCGTCGATGACCCAAGGGTCCGCGCTCTCTGCGCTCGCCACGAGGTCGGGCACCGCCAACGCCTCGGGCTCTTGCCGTGCGCTCGCCGAGGCGAGGAGGTCGAGGTCCCGGGCGAGCTTCGCCGCCGTCGCGTAGGGATCTGCGCCCTCTGCGATGGCACCCTTCGCCTCGATCCCGCCGAGATCCCACACTGCACGTGCCGCGCGTCGCCGCAAGACGACGTCGACATGCGCGCGATCGGGTGGCAGCGCGTTCGCCATGCGTGCCGTCAGGTCGAGCGCATCGACCTCGATGCCGTAGCTACGCGCCCGGTCGGCGACGAGGAGTGGATCGGGCCGGACGCCTTCTGCTGCGAGCTCGACGCCCACCGACCACAGCACCGCGTTGCGCGGGTGGTGAAAGTGCGTTGACGTCACGTCGCCAGCGACTGTCTGGACACGCTCGGGCCACACGAGCGCCGCACCGACGAGGGCATCCTCGGCGTCGGTGTCGACGAGCCACGCGGGCAGCTCAGGAGCACGCGCACTCATGCGAACGCCGCCAAGGCGCCCCAGTCGACGCCATCGTCGACGGGCTCTCGTGGCACGCACACGGGGTCGCGCTCGACGCAGGTGCGATCCGCGGGCACCACCTCTTTCCCGTCCTCCTGCGCCCAATGGTGTGCGGTGACCAGCTCGGGGACCCGGCGCAACCGGTGGAGGACGACGCCCCAGGGTTGGCGGGTGCCGTCGAGCGGGCCGAGATCGGCGACCAGCTCCACGAGCGCACCCGGTGTCGTGAAGACGAACGCTGCACGGATGGCGGTGTCGAACACGTAGGGCCGGCCGATCCCCAGCGGGTCGAGCCCGAAGTGCGCGCCGATGCGGTCGACCACGTCGAGTGACGCTCGAGTCACTGCTCAGCGTCCTTGTCGAGCGCGTTGGCCGCTTCGTCGAGGAGGTCGGCCAGAGCCCGGGCAGGACCATCCGGTTCGAGTGCGAACGGACGGCCGGCTGCGTCGAAGAGCCGGGCATGGAAGGCGACTCGCCGGAGCCGGAAGGCGAGGGCGCTCAGCGGAGCCACGCGAGCCCCGCAGCGTTGAGCATCTGGTGAACACCACCGGCGCCGATGTGACAGCCGGCGCAGAGGTCGATGATGAGCGGGGAGTCCAAGTAGCGCGCGCCGCGAACGGGTCGGTCGGTCACGTGGTGACGGTGAACGGCGCCGACGTGGCCGCAGAGCAAGCACGTGCCGGCAGTCACGAGCGCCGTCCGCGGTAGACGAACGTCTCTTCGCCCGACTCGCGTCGCTCGTCGAGGATCGCGACCACCGCATCGGGGTCCGAGAGGAAGCGGAAGCCTGCGACGGGGCGCCAGCTCGACACCCGTGCGCGGAACGCTGCAGGCCGGAGCCGGCCCTGGAGGAGGTTTGAGACGAGCGCGTCGTAGCGGGCGACGCGGCGACGCTCGGCACGGTGGAGCCCGGCCAGCTCGACGAACCGTGCCTGGTCATCCACGAGAAGGGAGATCGTCGTGCGCTCGCGAACCCCGGCGGGTTCGTGCCCGGCCTCGGCGCGGCTGATCCTCGCGCCCAGCTCGTACGCGGCACGTCCACGGCGCTCGCGCATCTCGCGCGAGCCGCGACCGCCGAAACGCGAGATCCAACGATCCCGGGTCCGTGGCGAAAGGCTGTTCCAGTCACCGCGCCTACGCGGCACCGTTCGTCGCTCCCGAGTCGAGGTGGGCGAGCGCGACGTGCACGAGTCGAAGCGCTCCTGCGATGGCTACGTCAACCGGCAGGCGACCCTGCCGGGCGTACCGGAGGAGGCCCACAGCCGCGGTGAGGCGCGCATCGGCCTCGATGAGCGCGCCGGCGCTGTGGATGGCCCGGACCGCGCCGAGGTCGGTGACCGCTCTATCGCCGCGTGGCGCGGGCACCGCGGCCGGGCTCCTGATCAGGCGCCGGGGCCGCTAGAACGCGGTCGGCGTGGTCGAGAGAGGACTCGCTGGAGGCGCTGGGGAGCCCCGGCGGCGGCGTCGCGTCGTGGGGTGGAGCAGAGGGCTCGCCGAGCAGCTCAGCGATGGCAGAGAGCGGGACTCGCCACTGACGGCCGAGGCGGACCGCGCGAAGGTCGCCGCACCGGATGAGCTTGCGCACCGTGCCGTGACCGAGGCCAAGGCGGCGCGCGGCCTCGTCGAGGGACACGGCGAGCAGGTGCTCTGATGGTTCGCTGGCGGTCTTGCGCGTCATCGCTGCACACCGTCGCCCACCGTCGCCCGTGCATGGAAGACGCGCGCACTGTGGGCATTTCTCAGGCACGATCAGGCTCTCCGTCGCGCGTGCTGTTGTGTTTCCGATAAACTCCGCCGGGTGCCAAAGGGCGTCCGTGGGCGTACCAACACTCCGCCGGGCCACCTGGTCGGCCAGCGCATCGGCGCGTGGACCCTGCGCTCCTTTGAGTTCATCGGGCCGCCGAGATTCCAGCCGGACCCGATGGTCGAAGTCGGGGGACCCGGGAAAGAGGTGGCCGTCCGCCTCGACTTGGTCCACCACGCGGTGCCGGTGACCGGTCCCCTTCGCATGGCGAAGCTCGCGGTGCGCTACCGGGCGACAGAGTCGCACGCCTACTCGGTCACCCTGTACGGCTCGGAGGTCCGCCGGTCCCTCAGCCGGTTCCCGTGGACGACGTGGCTTGCGGTCGCAGACACGGTGCGCCGAACCTACGACACAGCTGCCCGAGACGCTTCTCGCTCGAAGGGACCCGACCGGAGCCGACCAGGGCGAGCCGGGCACGGCGACGCCTTCTATCGCGACGTCGCGCGGCGGTATCGAGACCTTCAGAGAGTGGGCTCGGCAAAGCCGACGCAGACCATCGCCGACGAGCGTGGCGTCCCGAGAAACACCGCCGCCGGATGGGTCAGGGGTGCGAGGGAGCGAGGCTTCCTCCGGCGGATCTCCCGTGACTGA
>JAEHJW020004797.1_pt1 | contig 14231 bp, 21 predicted proteins | sample 9271431 | NCBI WGS metagenome assembly JAEHJW02
GAAGGAGACGGAAGTAAGTCGGAAAGCGGTGGCGACGGAAGTAAGTCGGCGAGTGCGGGCTATGGCAGCAAGTCTACAAGTTCCGGCTCATTCAGCAGGTCGGCAAGCTCCGGCGATTACAGCAGGTCGGCAAGCTCCGGACTATACAGCGCTTCTGCAAGCGCCGGAGACAGAAGTAAGTCGGAAAGCGCGGGCGAAGGAAGCAAGTCGGCGAGCGCGGGGCGCGGATGCACTTCGGCAAGCTCCGGCAAAGACACAATTGCGATGGCTGCTGGTGTTGGTTGTACCGTGCAGGCTGGCGAAAATGGGTGTTTTGCGTCTTGCTATTACGACAAAAAAAACAAGCGCATTCGCATTCTGGTGGGCTACGTGGGTGAGGACGGCGTCCTGCCAGATACGCCGTATGTGATTCAAGACGGCAAGTGGAAAGAGGCGCGTCCATGACGCGCATCGTGCCCGGCGTGTGCCGATATTGCGGCTGCACGGCAGACGCATCGTGTCGTCTGCCGAGCGGTGAGGCGTGCTGCTGGATGGATAGCCTGCGCACGCTTTGCTCTGGGCCTGCGTGCCTGCGCGCCTTTTATCGGGAGCCAAAACGCAAACAGCCAAAACGTCTGACTACGGCGGATGTGCATGCCCAGATTCGAGCTAGGAAGAGAGGAAAGCGTGAATGAACGAACGTGATGATTTTGAGGGTACCGAAGGAATTGATGAGTTGGGCATTCCAACCGGCGGCATCCATTTGTGTCCAGCTTGCGGCTACGGATGCTGCGGTGAAGAGCTGTGCGAGGAGTGTACCTCCGTCCTGATATGTGAGGTGGGCGCGCATCTGGGACAAGCTGGAGCGCCTGCTGCGTCCACACTCGCCCTGGCTACCAGCACCGTTCCGCACGAAGCGCCCCATCAGAAGGCAATCCCATTTCATGGTCGCGGAGGGGAAAGTAGCCGTACTGCCTTCGTCGCGTTGGGAACTTGCCTATCGATCGGCTTACTGATGCTCTACGCAACCGCACATCTGGTTTGGGAGTGGGGATTTCTCTTCGCCGCTTGGCTGCGTGAGGTGGGGCGATGACGCAGCGGACAGTCGAGACGTTCATGATCTTTCTTTCGGATCGACCCGGCGCGCTCGTATATGCGCTGGAGGCTTTTTCGTTGGTCAACGTTGATGTGGTCTCTGTCTGTAGTCATCCGATCCATGGATGTCGGTTTGCGCAGAAGTTTCTAGTGCAAGCCCTCTGCGAATCGGAAAGTGTGGTTGCGGCGATTGGGGTTCAACTCGCTGAGCGTGGAATTCGATTTGAAATTGCAGGCGCGGGCGGCGTTGGAAAAGGTGGTGCGGAATGATCTTCGAAAACATGCGGCGTTTTTTGGCGTGGCCGTCGCTGCTGACCATCGCGCTCTTTAGCTGCTTCATGCTCATTTTTGGTGTGGCTGTGCTGGAGGCGCTATGCGGCAATCTGTGACGGCGAAGACGTTGGGCTATGCTCACCGCGAACGATCGGCAGAAGAGAAAAAGCGCGAGTTGCTCTCTGCGCAGAATTTTGGTCGGCAGTTGCGCCATTTGCGGGTTGACCTGGGAAGAACGCAGCAAGATTTAGCGCTGTCGGCTGGGGTGGATCGCGCGTACCTGAGCGAGATTGAGCGCGGGGTGAAGTCGCCTACATTGCGGACGCTGCGGGCGCTGGCGCGCGCTTTGGGTCTGCGTGTTGCCGTGATGCTGGAGATGTGCGGCGAATAGCCGCGTGGAGGATCTGTGGCTCAAGCAGCGCGATGTGTTTTATGCGAAAGAGAAGCATTCGGACGTGCCCGCGCATCTGAGCGCAAAGAGTGGGAGCCTGTCTGTGTCGTTTGTGCGTGTGGGCTACCGGAGCGGTATCAGATACAGATCGTTTCGGAAGTGACCATTGCAGAAAAGAAGCGTGCGAGTGACCGCAGATGGCACGCGGAGAACCGGGAAAAGGTGAAAGAGGCTGTACGTCGTTGGCGCTCAGCGAACCGGGAAAAGGTGCTGGAATACAGTCGTAAAAGTTACGCAGAGAATCGGGAAAAGGTGAAAGCTGCGGCGCGCAGACGCTATGCAGCGAATCCGGAAAAGGTGAAAGAGGCTGTACGTCGTTGGCGCTCAGCTAACCGGGAAAAGGACCGTGACAGAAGGCGTAAGTGGAGCATAGCGAACCGGGAAAAGGTGAACGCTGCTGCGCGCAGACGCTATGCTGCGAACCGGGAAAATGTGAAAGCAGCAGTGAGTAGATGGCACGCAGAGAATCCGGATCTGATGGGAGTATGCAGCCGCAGATATTCCTCAAGGAAGCAGAAGCGCGCAGCCGAAATTTCCGGTAAGGAGACAAGACAGATTCAAAGCCCAAGCGACGGCGCGCTCCACAAGAGTAGAAAGCGGATTGTTTTGCTAGTTGGCGATGAATGGATGGTTTCGCACTGGGGCGTGGTACTGCGCACACGCATTGCGACCGCCATGCGCAAACGCCTGTTGCTTTGGGATTGGGCTACGTGGCGAGAGGCTCTCCTCGCTGGCAGCCTCGGGGTGGAGGATGTTCGTCTTGTCATCAGTTTTGTTGGGAGCAGCGGAAAGGTTTTTCAGCCGGATTTTGAATGCCCCAACGTGCTGTATGTAGACCCGCATAGCTGTTGGAAGGATGCGATTTTGTACTCGAAGCGACTCGTTGGCCCAGACGTAACGGCAGAAAACCTGCGCGATGCGGTCATTCAGCTAACAAGGCCGATTGGCAGCGGCGAGCGGCGCAAAAGGAAGGAGACCGATACGGCATCGGAAGATTCGTAGGTTGTTCAGAGTTTTGAATCGATTTTTATTTGAAAGGAGAAAGCATGGCAGAACCAATCACTATCAACATAGGAAACGTCTCGGACGGCGCGCTCGTGGAGGCTTTCGAGCTTAAATTGCGTGAGGTTCTTGCGAATATCGCTGACCCACACACACCGGCTACCGCCAAACGTGAGATCAATCTGCGCCTTGTCTTGCGACCAAAAGAGGATCGCGTGCAGATTGATTCGCAATTCACCTGCACGGCGCGATTGGCCGGACTGATTCCAGCTTCGTCCCGCATGTTTGTTGGCAAGGATGGTGACGGCAATCTGTACGCTCTAGCTGACGATCCGCGCCAACTCAATATCTTTACTCCTCCGAAGCCGAAGGAAGTTCCGGTTTTGGAATTTAACTCCGCCGAGCGCAGATAGGGCGTTCCACAACTTCTAGCGAAGAAAGGATACACATGCTTGAGAAATGGATTGAGGATTTACGCAGCTTGTTTCAAGAGCCAAAAGCGTACGAAATAATCGACGGGGACAACTTTTCGATTACTCAGACGGCTAATGGCCCCGAGATAAATAGAGTTATTCTTCCGCCACTGATTCAGACGCTGAGTGTTGAGACCTTATCAGGTCTCCGCGATGCGGTGATGTCGAAAATCTGCAAGGATGCAGTCGTCGCTGTTCAAGTTCGAGATTTTAATCAGGTTCAGGTCGTGTCCGTGGAAGCGGATCGTTTTGGTCGCCGCCAGATTTGGGTCGATGCAAAATGCCATGAAGCCAATCCCTTCCCGTTTGGATCGTTCCAGATGCCCGAAGCGTTCCTTATATCGCTCAACACCTGTTTTCTTTTCAACCAACAGGCGGTTGATTTGCAGCGTCTCGCTAGCACGCTATCTTCTGAGCATTCCGTGTCTATGGCGGATGATGGAATTTCGCAGGTAGTCACGGTGAAAAGTGGCACGGTAACACGTGCAAACGTGACTTTGCCAAACCGGCTGAATTTGATCCCGTGGCGCACCTTTCGGGAAGCTACACCCGTTGAATCAGAGTTTCTTCTGCGAATGAAGGGTTCCGCTGGCCAGCTACCATCGATCGCGTTGATTGAGGCGGACGGTGGCAGATGGAGACTCGACACGATTGCCAGCGTAGCCAAGTGGCTGCGCGAGGAGTTGCCAGGCTATACCGTCATAGCGTAGCCGGGCACCCGGCGGAGAGTGGTCTCTGATGGATTGCTCTCCGCACTTCGGCGACGCTCCCGCGACGAAAGGATTGAAGATGCAAACGACAAAGATTGAGTGGACGGATGCAACCTGGAACCCGATTCGTGGCTGTTCGCGCGTGAGCGAAGGTTGCCAGAACTGCTACGCAGAGCGCGTTGCGCATCGCTACGGCGGCACGGGTCAACCGTCCGAGGGGCTGACGCACATCGTCAAGCGCCAACCAAGTTGGAATGGAAAGGTTGTTTTCGCCGAAGATCGGCTGCTGGATCCGCTAAAGTGGCGCGGCCTCAAACTCTACCACCCCGACTTTCCGCGCAGCGTTGGATCCATGCAGGGAATGCGCATCTTCGTGAATAGCATGTGCGATCTATTCCACGAGAATGTGCCGGACGAGTGGATTGACCGCATCTTCGCTGTGATGGCGCTGTGCCCGCAGTACACGTTTCAAGTGCTGACCAAGCGCCCAGAGAGAATGCTGGCGTATCTCGAGCTGAGTACTGATAACCGGGAAGAAGCAATTGGCTCAAATGTTTTGTATCTATCGAATGGAGTACATAGCGGAATTCTTGAATTGCCACTTCCCAACGTGCATCTGGGCGTAAGTGTGGAGGATCAGAAGACGGCAGATGATCGCATTCCGCTCCTCCTGCAAACGCCGGCTTCTGTGCGGTTCCTCAGCGCGGAGCCGCTGCTAGCTTCGATCAAATTGCCCCGGATGGTGTATCTTCCGCACGCGGTATATGGGGATTTTCCGTTCGGACACGACCGATCTGTTGTGAACGGGAACCACATTGCCTACTCAAATCCACTCGGCGCGCTATCTGTTAAGGCGCAGAATGGAAGGCTGCTTGGCATCAAGCCTGATGAGTTTGATGATTGTGGAATCGGACTCGACTGGGTGATCGTCGGCGGCGAGAGTGGCCCGCGCGCACGACCGATGCACCCCGGTTGGGTGCGCGGAATCCGTGACCAATGCGTGGACGCGGGTGTCCCGTTCTTCTTTAAGCAGTGGGGAGAGTGGGCACACTTCGATGTGCGAGATTTTAATATGCTCCCAATCCCTCCTGATGGCCCCAAGAGTAAACGTCTTGATGAATTTACGTGGATGGAATTTGTCGGCAAGAAAGCAGCAGGTGCGGTTCTGGATGGACGCGAGTGGAAGGAATTCCCACGGGCTGTGAACGGAGTGAAGAATGGCTGAGCAGAAGACCTACAAATGCGATGTGTGCGGTGTGTTGCGCGGTGAGGCGAACCACTGGCTGCACGCGCGGCTTCAAGATGGCGGTTGGCTATCTTTTTCACGATGGAATGATGCTCGTCAGCATGATCTCTACCTACACATCTGCGGGCATGACTGTGCGCACGTGTTGCTTTCGCGCCATCTGGAGGGGACAGACAGCGCAGACAAAGGTGCGGTTGGAGTACAGTCGCAAACGAAATCTCCGTCGGAATTGAAGTTGGTATCGGAAGCCGTCGCCCATGGGGTGCGCGGGGCATGAGCATTCGGCTGCAAAATGCGGTTTCGGAGCGCGGGCCAACGAGTCCTGCGCTGCGCTACGTGCTGCTGATGTTGGCGGACGAGGCAAACGACGTGGGAGAGCGCTGCTTCCCGTCTGTGGCGCGGTTGGTGCACAAGACCTGCTACGGAGAGCGGCAGGTGCGCCGCAACCTGGCCACGCTGGCGCGCGAGGGTTGGATCCAGATTCTGCCGCGCACCGTGGGCCGGGGGAATGCTTACCGGATCAACCTGGCCATGCTGGGGCTGACGGAATCTTCGGTTTTGAGTGGTCAAAATGTCCGCTCAAATACCGTGCGCGAAGGCGGGAAGAGTGCGCGCCCGCAACCGGTCAAAATGTCCGGTCAAAATGCGGTTCCAGCGGTCAAAATGTCCGCTCAAAATTCCACCGCCCCTGAGCCGCGAGCGGACATTTGCGACACCTTGAGCGGACATTTGCGACATCCCTCTAATGAGTACCCACTTATACCCAAATACAAAAGCAAAAACAATACCCCCCTACCCCCCTCGCAAGCGAGTGGGGAGTGGCGGGAGACATGCGAGGCGAAGGATGGAAATGCAATGCGAAGTGGTGCGGCTGGAGATGCCGGAAGACCTGGTTGCGTTCTGGCTGATGCAGCTCCAAGCGGTGAATCGGCGCGAGGCGAACGAGGGCCGGGGAATGCCGCTGCTAGCGCTGGAGGGCGCTCTGCGCGGAGCGATGGAAGAAGCGCAGCGGCGCGCGGCGGCGGCGCTGCGTCCGCCGGGAGTTCGATCGCTGCCGCTGGAGCTGCGCGTGTTGCCGATGCCGCCGCAGCGGGCATGATGCGCGAGCTGGGCGCGGTCGAGAAGCGTTTGCGCCGCACTCTGGTGGAGTTGATCGAGCGCGAGTGCTCCAACGGGAAAGATGCCGAGGAAGTGGCCGCAGAGTTGATGGGCGCGTGGCGTGAGTATCAGCGGCAGGGGAGATACCTGCGCTACACGGTGGGCGCGCGCAAGTTTTTTGCGACGGGCCTTTGGCATAAGGACGTTGACTGGCCATTCGACGAAAGCCGGATGCGCCTGGCGCAGGAAGCTGCGATGGGTGCGCGATGAAAAAAGAATTGAAGCTGCCGACGAAATTTTGCAAAGGATGCCAGCGCGAGCGCATCACGCACGCATTCTCGCCGTCGCAACTACGGTTGAAAAATGGCGGGAGGTGCGTGGAGTGCGTCCGCGAAACGCACCGCAGTTCGGGGTCGAGGGTGCGCGGGGCTATGGCGGATTTGCCTTTCAACCGGCAAGATTTTTTTCCTTCGAAGAAAAACGGGAGAAATCTTAGTGAGTTGCGCTCATGTTGACGCGAAACTCTTGTGCGGCTAATTTGTGCGCAATTGAAGACAATTCGCCCGCGCAAGCGGCGTGCCAGCACGGTTGTATTGGTGTTTGGTGGACTCGCCAGCGAGATTGGCCGTTTCAAGGGTTGGGCAGTTCTGCCTCAAAAAAGCCTATGAAAAAAAAGAAACGAAATCGGAGAGCTTCTGGAATTTACGACCGCAAGTTTTTGGTTTTTGGCGTGGATACCGGCGACGGCTGGCGCATCATACGTGAGATCGATTACGCAGCGGGGATGGAGTTGGTTGCGGATGGCCGCTTACGGCGTGTTAGGTCGATGGATGGTCGTTTGATTGGCTTCCAGCTGCGTCCAGCTATAGCGCATGAAAATGAGGAGCTTTTGAGTCACGCGGCGATTACTGCACGCGAAAATTTTTTGAATGCGGGTACCGCTTTTATCGGAGGCCGCTCCCGAACGGCCGGATTGTCGGAAGAGGCGCGAATGTGCCGCGTGCATCCAGTTACTGGGGAGAAGCTCCCCCCGGAAGATGATGAAGAGTTGATCGTAGAAAAATTGAAGGCTTGGGCGCGTCCGGCCACGCGCGGAGGAGATCGCGCAGTTCGCGTTTATCCCAAGGTGAATCTATGAAGATTTCGATTCGCGGCAGTATCACTCAAAGTGATCTTTGTCTGGCACCATCCGAGGAGCCAGCGGTACATAGCCTGCGTGAGCCGAAGTACTGCGAGTGGTGCGGACGAGGATTTTATCGGCGTGTGCCCGAGCGTTCGAACCTCGGCGAAAAAGTTTGTGGTAATTGCAGAAAAAAAGCTGCCGAGGAGAAAGCTGCGAATGCCAACATTCCGCTGGGATTTGACGCTGGGAAATCTGCTGGTCGCGTTGGCGTTCATCGCCAGCTCGTGGAAAGTTGCGACGATAGCGCGAGTGCTGGTCGCTCCGATACGCGAGTTTATCGACGAGCACGACGTGTTGTGGGAGGACTACAACATACGAACGGGCGGAAGCTATCGGCGGCGCACAGGGCGCGGATCGCCGCCAGAACCCTTGGACTTATCCCGCCCTCACCTTTCGACGGCATCTACCTCACAACCATCAACTAGGAGCGACTTGGATGATTAGCGAAGCGCAAAGAAATTGCCTGGAAGATTGCTACGTTGGCGCAAAAAAATCCGGTCACATCTGGCCGGAGATGGCAGCGTGCGAGGCTATGGAAGAGAGCGCGTGGGGAACTACGAAGCTGTATGTGCAAGGTCACAATGTGTTCGGCGAAAAGCAGCGCGTGCAAGACCCCTTGGAGTACAGCACGTTGATCTTGCCGACGTGGGAAGTGGTGCGCGGACTGCGCCAAAATATACTGGCTGCCTTTGTGCAATATCCCAGCTTTCAGGCGTGCTTCGCTGACCGCATGGCGACGCTGCGGCGCTTGGCTCCCGAGTATCCTGACTACGCCGCAGCGCTGGCAGCTACCAGCGCGGAAGAGTTTGTTACCTGCGTGAGTCGCACATGGAGCACGGATCCAAACCGCGCCAAGAATGTGATTGAGATTTACAACGCGCACAAAGATTTGTTTCCGGTTTTTGAGGCATCCAGTACGCAGCAGGTGTCGGCGTGAAGTCGGTAGTTGCTCATCTGCGACTCGTGGTGGAGATTGCTCTGATTTGCGTTGCGGTCTTGATTTGGCGTGATGAGCGTGCCGCGCGAGAAAAAGCCGAGCAGGCTGAGACTGCTGGGCGTGCGCAGATCATGGCTGCGCAGAAGGATTCGGCTCGAAGCGCTGAGCGCTTGCAGCAGCAATTGGCTGCGCTGCAAGCTCAAAAGAATCTTCCGGCCACGGCTCATAATTTGACGGAGCAATTGCGTGCTCTGGGCGCGGCCAGATTGCCGGTGCCGCTTGAATCGAGCACTGCTGTGAATGGGGATTTGGTTCCATTGTTGCCCGGCGCTCCTGCTGCTCAATCTGCGGGTGCTGCGGGATCGATCATAGTTCCTGCTGTTGATGCGCCTGTGTTGCGAGATGACTTACTGGCTTGCCAGGCGGCAGAGGATCGTTTGAGCGCATGCTCTGAGCAATCTAAGGATGTAGCCGTGGAACTGGCTGCGACGCAGCGGGAACGGGATGCTTGGCATCGCGCTGCCAATGGAGGAAGCTGGCTTCATCGCGCAGTGCGCGCTGTCGAGTATGTTGGGATTGGTGTCGGCGTAGGTTATGCGCTGGCGAAAAGGTGATATATGCAGAAATTTCTAGATTTGCTCAATGGTATCTCCGAAAACGTTTGGGCAGCTTTTTTTGCGCTGCTCGGTAGCGCCATGGGGTTGCTCTCCATTTCTCACCGCGAAATTTTTCCTGCCGCTACCGCGTTGATTTCTATGGGCGCACTTGCTTTCAAGGGTGATCGATCGAAATAGATTCGGTGGGCGTACCGGTAGGGGTATCATTTTTAGAATCAACTATTTGCGCTAGACCGACACGGGCCTAAAATTCGCACGTCTCCGCAAAACTGAATTGGGTTGATGTTGGATGGTTGGATGGTTGGAATGCTTTTTGCGTGGCTGCGCAATTGCGCAAATTTTGCGCGTAAAGCGCCAAAAAGAAATCGACCTGGTTTGAGAGGGTAGGAATGCCTCTGAGCGCAAAGAGCGTTTGTCGCGCAGTTGGATGCTCGCGTTTGGCAGCGGATGGCTTTTGTGAAAACTGCAAGGCTGCTGGTGTAGCAGCAGCAGCAATTCGGGCGCGCCAAGCGCGTCCCTCGTCAGCTCAGCGAGGATACGGCGCTCGCTGGCAAAAGGTTCGAGAGCATTTTTTGCGGGCGCACCCGCTGTGCGTTGATCCGTTCAGTGAGCACGGTGGTAGGCCAACTGCCGCAGAAGTCGTAGATCATCGCGTACCGCATAAGGGCGACCAGGCGCTATTTTGGAACGCGGCCAATTGGCAGCCGCTTTGCAAGCGCTGCCATGACCGCAAGACTGCGATTGAAGATGGGGCGTTTGGGCGATTGTGAGGTGGTTATATGGGAAGGATGCCGAAGCCGACGAAACTGCTCGAGATGAGCGGAGCATTTGAAAAGCATCCTGAACGTCGGCGTGCACGCCGGGCCGAGCCTGTTTGCCAAGCTCCATTAGGAGAGCCACCCGAGCGCTTTGCAGACGGAACTCGAGAGCAAGAATGCTGGTACGAATTGCAGCGCATGATCCCGGAAGGTGTTTTGACGGCTGCCGACAGATGGGCCGCAGAATTGGCTTGCAAGTTGATGGCTCAGGTTCGCAAGGGGTACACGTTGAAGCCTGGCGAACTCTCTCAGCTCACTTCCCTTTTGGCGCGTTTCGGCGCTACGCCAGCGGATAGAGCCAAGGTGACAGTGAATGAAAAGGAACCCGAGGAAAACCCGTTCAGGAAAATCGCCAGCTAAAGAGAGCGCTGTAACGTTCGCAGATAGAGCGACACGCTATGCCTTGAGTGTGAGCAGAGGTGAAACTCTGAGCGCGTGGCCGGTGCGGAATGCGTGCCAGCGGCATTTGCAGGATATGGAGGCTTCAAAGTCGCCCACATCGCGCTGGGTCTGGAGTCCAACGCAAGTAGAACGTGTATGTCGGTTTATATCGGCGCTTCCTCACATCAAAGACGACTTTGCTGGCCACGCGGCGCGCGGCGAGCGCATCAAGCTGGAAGACTGGCAGGTTTTCATTGTCGCTTCTATTTTTGGTTGGATCGACAAAGCTACTGGCGTGCGCCGCTTCCGCGAAGTCTACATTGAGGTTCCGCGCAAAAACGCGAAGAGCACGCTGGCCGCAGCCATCTGTCTTTACATGTTCTGTGCAGACGGAGAGTTCGGGGCAGAGGTCTACTCCGGCGCGACAACGAAACAGCAGGCGTGGGAGGTGTTCCGGCCCGCCCGTTTGATGGTAGTGCGCACGCCGATGCTACGAAAAACGTTTGGGATTGAAGTGAATGCTGAGTCGCTCGTCATCCCGCGCACCGGTAGCAGCTTTCGGCCACTTATCGGTAAGCCAGGCGATGGAGCTTCGCCCACCTGTGCGGTTGTAGACGAATACCACGAACACAAGTCAGACGATCTGGTAGCGACCATGCGCACTGGCATGGCGGCTCGCCGTCAACCGCTGCTGGTGAAGATTACGACAGCCGGAACCGATAGGAGTTCGCCCTGTTACGACACGCACAACGAAGTGTTGTCGCTGCTGCGGGGAAAGACAGAGAATGCGCGCCTTTTTGGTGTGATATACACGGTCGATGAAGATGTTCCGTGGTCAGACCCGAAAGCGCTGGCCATGGCGAATCCTAATTTTGGCGTCTCAGTGAATCCAGAGACGCTGCTGGATGACCAGGTGCAGGCCGTGCAGAACGCACGGCGGCAAAACGACTTCAAGACGAAGCATCTCAATCTGTGGGAGAACCAAGATGTAGCGTGGTTGAACATGCTGGATTGGGACGCTCTCTCGAATCCAGAGGACAAGCTGGAGCATTATGCCGGACAGGATTGCTACGTGGGGCTTGATTTGGCCTCACGAGTTGACCTGGCATCGCTCGTCATGGTTTTTCCGCAAAAACGGTCTGACGGTGAGCGCACATATTCTGTTTTTTCGCGGATGTATTTGAACGCAGCGGCGGTCGAGCGCGCGCGGGATCAGCACTACGCTGCGTGGTCGCAAGGTGGCCATCTATTCGTGACTCCGGGCAACATAACAGACTACACGCGCATCGCAGAGGATTTGGTTGAGATTGCCGGGCGCTTCATCTTGCGCGAAGTTGCGTTCGACCCGTACCACGCCGAATCACTGATGCAGTTTGTTCAGGGGAGACCGGAGTGGCCAGCCAGTGTTGAGTGGGTCAAGGTTCCGCAGACTGTGCAGATGATGAGTCCAGCTATGAAGGAATTGGAAGCGCTCGTAGCTGACCATCGCTTGCAGCATAGCGGCAATCCGGTTTTGACGTGGAACATGGCCAATGTGGTCTGCCATCGTGACCGCAAGGAAAATATCTACCCAGTCAAGTTGCGAGTTGAAAACAAAATTGACGGCGCAGTCGCACTCATTATGGCGATTTCAAGGGCCATGACAATGGTGGTTTTAGACCCGGAACGGAGCAATGTATTCTGATGCCATTTTTTCGCGAAGAAATCATCTCGTTGGGTCTCACGGATTCAGAAGCGGAGCAGCGAAGCGTTCCGTTTGATAACCCGGCTATTTCACTGGCGGCTCCAGCCAGCCCATTTTTCGAGTGGACCAGCGATGGCTTACCGCTTGCATCGGGCGTTTTCGTTAGTCAGGAAACTGCTATGCGCATTTCCACGGTTTTTGCTTGCGTGCGCATTCTGGCTGAATCAGTGGCATCTCTGCCAGTCTATATGTACGAACGGGATGGAGCGCAGAGAAAGCTGGCCTATGACCATCCTGCATATCAGAAGGTAGCTGTGGCCCCGAATCCGATCATGTCAGTGTTCACTTTCTATGAAGCGTTGATGATGAACATAGTCACCAATGGCAACGGGTACGCGGAAATCGAGTGGGCCAATAACGGGCAGGTTTTTGCGCTGTGGCCGAGGCTTGCTTCGAAGACTACGCCGAAGATTGTTGAAGGCAAGCTGTGGTACGAGACGCGCGACACGCCTACAGGCGAGACCCGGATGATTCCTGCAGAAGACATGATCCATGTGCCAGCTCTGGCCATGAATGGTCTCGTTGGGATGTCGCCGATTCAGCAGGCGCGCCAAGCGCTTGGTCTGGCCCTCGCAACGGAGCGCCACGGTGCTTCATATTTTGGAAATGCTTCGCGGCCCAGCGGCATTCTCTCCACTCCGCGTCAGCTAACGGAAAAAGCGCGTGCAGCCAATCGTGATTCATGGGAGCGGCTCTATAGCGGCGCGAACTCGTCGCGGACGGCCATTCTGGACGAGGATTTGAAGTTCACGCCGATCTATATCAATCACTCTGACGCGCAATTTTTGGAAACGCGCAACTATCAGAAGCTGGAGATCATCCAGATTTATCGCGTGCCGCCGCACATGGTCGGCATCATGGACAAGGGAACGGCCAAGGCAAACATTGAGCAACAATCGCAAGATTTCATCTCGAACACGCTGCGCCCGTATGTTGTGAGAATTGAGCAGGCTTTCCAGGCAAAGTTGTTGCCGTCCGTCGGGCGCTCGGCAAATAAATACTTCATGGAATTCAGCCTGGATGCGATTCTCCGTGCTGATTTCCTGACCCGCTGGCAGGGCTACGCGACTGGCCGCCAATGGGGAATTCTCTCCATCAATGACTGCCGGTACAAGGAAGGCTTGAACCCGCTTGCGCCAAAAATTGGCGACCAGTATATGGTTCCGCTCAACATGATCCCAGCAGACAAGATGGACAACCAAGCGCAACCCCATGAGGACGACGGGAGTTCGTTGGATGTGACAGATTTGCCGGAAGATGAACGCATGATGCAGACGCGCACGATGTACGTTGAAGCCACCTGCGATGCAATTGGGCGCTATTTGCACCACGATAAGCGTGATTTCGGCGCGTTGGAGCGCTGTTTAGGCCCCATTCTGCGCCTGTATTGCGCAGCGATTTCAATGGCTGCGGGACGCCGCGGCTTGAAGCAGGCGGACGTTGAGGCGCAGGCCAGCGCGGTCGTGAAGCGCTATCTAGCCAAGTGCGCGGAAGAGTTTGAGCCTGGGCCACGCCAAAAAGACGCGAACGGGATTTTGATCGCAGTCGGGGTGCAATTTTCAAGGGAATTGGCAGCATTCTGCGCACATCGCGCTCTGGGAGGGAATACAAATGGTCAGTCAGCAGCGTAGCGTCGTCTTGGAACGTCGCCAAACTACCGGGAAAGTTTCGGTGGGTTCAGACAAGAAAATTCGCGGGACGGCAGTCGTCTACAACGTGCTGTCAGAGGATTTGGGTGGTTTTCGTGAGCGAATTGCCCCCGGAGCGTTCAAGGACTTCTTGGCCACGCAGCCGGACGTAGTAGCGCTCTTCAATCACGATTACAACCAGTTGCTGGGGCGCACGGCCAGCGGCTCCGTGGTGCTCACGGATACGCCAGAAGGGCTGCAATATGAGATCACGCCCGCCGATACGCAGGGAACGCGCGATTTGATGGCACTCATTGAACGCGGCGATGTGACAGGCAGCAGCTTCGGTTTCTTTCTGGGGCAAGACAAGGTGGAAACAGCCAAGGATGGTTCCATTGTGCGCACAGTGCTGGCCGCGCAGCTCGACGACGTGTCGCCTGTTGTGCGTCCTGCGTATCCGGACACTTCCGTTTCTGTGCGCAGTCTGTTCCCATACGGTCTGCCGGATTCTTTGCGGTCGGCTCTCAAAACAAAGACGGTAGATGGAGTGAAGCTGCCTGCATCTTGCTTTGCCTATGTTGGCGACCCGGACAAGG
>JAEHJW020002747.1_pt1 | contig 14227 bp, 30 predicted proteins | sample 9271431 | NCBI WGS metagenome assembly JAEHJW02
GGCGGGGTGGCGAAAGAACAGCCATGGATTAATGATATTGCGGTGGACTTTAAGGAGTTCGTGGCGAATCATTATGATGATGTGTTTGGTATGACGGGCGAAAATGATAATGATGAGGGCGAGGACGAATGAGTTTTATAGGAGATGTTTTTGGCGTCGGATTAATCGAAGGTGGCATGGTAATAGGTTTAGTTGCATACTTTTATTTTATCGTTTATAAAACTATTGCTCTTGCGGTAAGCTATGCGTTTGCTGGGAAATACTATACATTTGGGTTAGAGATGGGGTTGGGCATACTGTTTATTTGGGCTGGGTTAATGGTAGTGATGTTTGTCGTGATTGCTCATTATTTAATATTGGAGGGATATTAAAATGTTGTTACGCGGTTATGAAGCGGGATATAAGAAAGATAGAGATGTAAACGGAGAGGCTATTGTCGAGTACCAATATTATGAGTGTCCTAATTGTCATGGTAGATTTGACTATGTAAATGTAGTAGAAAAAAAAAGGAACAATGTTGGGAGGACTATATGGATGGCGATTATCGTGAAGTATATTGTGATATAAAAATAGTTAAATATGTTTGTCCAGAGTGTAGCGCAAAGTGGAGTTCTAGCAGTAAAGGCTTAGAAAAGTTAAGAAAGAGGGTGAGAACGTAAATGAGGTATAAGTGTGTCAATTGCGGCGATGAAGTGGTGAAGATGTTAGTGGTGCATTCCCATGCGTATATGATGGAAGTTAATGCAGAGGGGCAGGAAGAAGGCAAGATAGTAGCGGAAAAAGATGCTTCGGAGTATTACTGCTATAACTGTATGCATTATCTTGGCGACGCAAAACTCGCAAAGAAGTTTTATTCGGGGGTAGAGTTAAGCGATGAGGAGATGTCGGGGGTCTTCGAGAAGGTGGAGTAAGATGGGCGAAAATATGGAGCGGTTTATAGAAGAGTTGGACGGCGCGAGATTGGTTAAAAGGTGGGAAGTCGGCGGCGAGACTTACGGGCTATTCGTGTGGTATGGCGGGCATCAGGTGCGGCTATATAGCGCGGAGGGGGTCGAGGTCGACTTGTTCTCCTTTGGGGACTATAATAAAAGCGTGACGGTTGATGAGGCGGAAGAGTTTATTGAGTGGAAGATGGTTATGCTGGACGAGGAGTTTGGGGGTGATTTGCAGTGAAAGCGGGGTATAATTGCGATGTAGATAAGCCGTATAATGCAGAAAATGAAAGCAGTACAATAGAGTATGATACTCCTATCAATGACGAGAGCGGGGTACATCCGAATAGATATAGATGCGGTAGTTGTAAGCATGTGCTTGATATGATAGATAGTTCGGAGGATGTAAATGTTCATTTTTCATATTTCTATGATACAAGTAAGGAGGAGATGAGAAGTACGTATGAGCTGGGGGAAAGCGTAGATGATACGGATGTGGTGTATTGGTGTCCTTATTGCTATACGGTGATAACGCATGAATACGCGATAGCGGATGCAATAATTTGCGGATATGATATAGATTTAAGTGGAGTTCATGTTGTTGAAGAAGTTAAAAAGGGTGAGATAGATGGTTAAAAGAGAAGCGAGAAGAGCGGGATTTGGGCAGGATATTGAGTTGTCAGATTTGGATGATGATAATGAGCTTATTAGTTCTGATAGAGTAGGCAATGATATTGGTAATCGTCCGGGTAGATATAGATGCACGAGTTGTAAAAAGATTATCCGCAATATTACAAGTTATGAAGCAAGCTATGTTTATTTTTATTGGTTTTATAATGAAAAGACTAATTATGTAGATGATACGCACCAACTTGCGGATGGGATTGATGATGGCGCAGAAATTATGTATTTATGTGGCGAATGCGATACAGAACTTACGTACTCATTTGATGTAGCTGAAGCAATTCTGAGCGGGGCTGATATAAATTTGAGCGGCATAAAAGTTATTGAGGAAGTAAAGGAAGGTGAGGAAGAATGATAACAGAAGAAGAGTTTAATAAAAAGTGGGGAAAGATAGTTACGGCGATAAATGACGGGAAGTTTATGGAGTTCATAAAGAAGAAGCGTAAAACGCTTTACGACGCGCTTGTCGCGGCGAACTTTAAGTATTCATTTCAGCGTTATAGCGACGGGGAGTATTACGTAATATGCGGCGAGGACGGCAATACGCTCGTGATGGGCTATGACGAAACAGGATTGTGGGGCGAACTGCTCGGCGACATATTCGCGGGGTCGCTTTCCGACAACTCTTCGGTTAGGCGTCAGTTAGGCTTTTCGAGGCATATTGAGGAGTTAGATAATGACTTTATAAATGCGAAGAGAAATGAGATGGTTAGGGTGCAAGGCGAAATCGTGTTAGGCAGGTTAAGTTCGTTTAACGGAGTAAAAATATTTAGTGATATGGGTATGAGTATCTTTAAAGAAGACTTTAAGACGGTTCATGGCATCTTTGGTTCATCTAGTTTAGTAGAGCAGATATTTAAAGTGAACGTGGAAGGCAGGAAGCCTATTATGGACTTATACAATATAAGCGAAGATGATATGGAAAATATAATCTTAGCGGCTCAGCCCGAAGCTACGCCAGAACAGATAAAAGCGTTTTATAATGAGTATCAGAAAAAGATTAGTATATTAAGCAAGTATTATGAGGTATATAAGTCGCTGGGGCAGGCGGATAGGTACGTTTTGGGCGGTCATTACATGACAATCCCCGGCTCATTCTTAATGGGGGTTGGAGCGGAATTGGATATTATTGTTCCGAAAGAGACTACTATGCTTATAACGCATGCAGAGCATGGGGCGAAAACGGTACATATGATTCCCGGCATGTATATAGTAGAAAAAATAGGGAGACGTTGAGTGGTTCGGTTAGAAACCTTTATATAACTTTATCTACTTAACTATTATGGAGAAAACCATAAAAAATCGGTTGGTGGGCGGGACACGAGGGGTAACTGTATGAGAGGTGAAAAAGTATGCAGATAATGGAAGACGTTCCTGAAGTAGATGTCATTGATGTCGTAAAAGCATTCGACATGACTGACATAATACCAGCAAGAGCAATCGATTAAGTTCGATAGCTTAGCTTGGAAAAATGATTTTATTATTTTATTTGCTTAGACGAGTGAGGTGAGAGTATGATAATAGTAATGCATGAAAGAAACAATGAAGTACATCCGCATGACGACTTTATGGAGTTGGAGATGCGGGTAAGAAATAACTGTAAAATGATAACTCCCGATGAAGAGGGAGTATACGTTGTTAACGATATCGCGAGCGGGGAGAAGGCGCGTCATAGGGTGGAGACTATGGCTTACTTGACGGGGCGCCATCTTCTTGAAGTAAGCGAAGGACTTGTGTATAGGCTTCTTAGCGATAAGGAGTTTAGCGAGTGGGGTCTGAGCGATGAGGCGGATGAGCTTGTTATCTTGCGTTAATATTTTTCCGTATTCATACCGTGGCGGGTATGGGCTGAATGAGACTGCCAAAAGTCGAAACGGAGAAGCCAAAGGTGAGAGAAGTGAGTAAAGTGTTGGATATAGTGGTACCGGATTTAGTTCCGGATAAGAAAGAGCCAGTCGAAACGAGCGGAATATTAGGAGCATCCGCGGTAAAGTCAAGTGCCGGCAAGGGCAAGAAAGGGAGTAAAGCAGGAGTTAAGAAGGTCATAAGCGTCGAGGACTATAACAACGAAAGCATAGAGTACGATATACAGGGTAATGACGTTACGTTTGATACCTTTAACGCATCATTTGCGCCGAGAAAGGGTGATAAGGTTACAAACGTGGCGGTGAATATCTTCGGCGATAACATAAAGAACAAAGTTCATATCGGGTTAGAGTACAGGGGCAAACCGAGAACAATAAGGCGCATGGGAGATGTATCGGTAAACAGTCTATACGAAGCGGATATAGCAAAGGCGGCAGAGAACGTAAAGGCATTTCTTAACGAGCGTTTTATGAACATAAAGGTGGTGAAAAAGGTGCATGACGGCAAAGCATGAGAACATCTGCAAAAGATGTAGAAAGCCGGAACAGGAGAAAGTAGCTCCTGTTCATATTAATAATGTGCTTATTGGCGACTACACATATACCGGTTGTGATATATGTGGTTATTTATTGCCGCTGAAAGAGTATAATAAAGTGATGGCGAAAGCGAGAGAGATGAATGTATTTGATGAGGTGAAAGAAGATGAGTGAAAAAGATATGGGAAGTGAAGAGATGATTGTTAGCAAGAGTGAAATGGATAAGGCAGTATGGAGAGAGCCGTTAGTGTTAGGCGAAGACCAAGCAAATTCGGTTATACTTCCCGAAACAATGTTAAAGATTATTGATAACGATTATGTAAGCGTAATATTAAGAGCGCCGGCGGGAATAGGTAAGACAAGCGGAGTAATTAATTGGGGGCTGGAAAACGGAATGTCTGTCTTTGTACAGGAGTGCGCGTCAGATATGGCGGATAGCGACCTGACAGGAACTTGGGGGCTGGAAGATGGCTCAACGAAATTCTTGGCGGGGGAAATTGCGTCAGCGTTCAGACTTAGTAAAGAATACGAAAAAGAGTGGAAGGAGGCTACGAAGGGTATGAGCGAAAAGGAGGCGGATAAAGTTCCGAAAAAGAAGGTACTGCTTCTTATGGACGAAATCAATCTTTTGGCGCCGGCGGTTCTTAAGAGTATAGGTTCGGTGTTTGATTTCAGGCGCACGATATATACGCCGGTCGGGAGAGTATACGGAGCGCCGGAGTTTCTTAGAGTGGTAGGAACAATGAATAGCGAAGAAGATTCGTCAGGATACTTGCTTGACCCAGCGCTTAGGAGTAGATGCTTGGTGCTTACTATACCGATAAAAGAAGTAATAGAAAACTTAGGGAAAGCGCAGGGAAACGTAAACAAAGTATTCTTGCAGGTTATGGAGCAGACTAACGCAAAGTTTTCGATAAGGGAAATGGAGCAGTTGGTAGTCTTGAAGCAGATAATGGTCGGCGGTAAACCGATGGATACAAGTACGGCGTTAATGTATGTATTGGATAAGTATGACGAAGATGAGCGTAAGATTATTCAGTCGGTATTTAGTAGTGTAAGTAAGACATCGCTTTCTACTGATGATGAAAAGAGCGAATGAGGTGAGTTGAGTGAAAATAGATATAGATGATGATGCGTTAAGAGAAGTGGGAGAGATTGGCACAAAGAATAACGGCGAAATAGAAATAGGTAACGGCTGGACGGAAATTATTAAAGACGGGTTGGGGTACGATATTTTATTAGCCCCAGACCCAGCCATGTCTTATACGACTACGGTTAAGATTGGTACAAAAAATAAGTTTTCGATACATCTATCTATAGCGAATGAGTTTGAGTTACCTGTTCGATTATCACAGTTTTCGGAACTTATGCATGAAATGGGGCATGTAACGCTTAATACTTTTAGTCGAATAAAACCGCTTAGTGATAAATATAAGGGCGTAGTCGACCCTAAGTTTATAAAAGTGGCGATTAATATTATCGATGACGTAAAGATAGATTCCTATGATGCGGCGATGTTTGGGGGTATCTATAACGCATATGAAGTGATGCTTGCAAAACTGATTAAGTCATTTTTCCCCGGTGCATATAACGCATCTGAAAAGTTATTTAAAACTGTTAAAGGTAAACTTAATATCGATTTAATGGCATCGTTAGCGGTAACAGCTTTAGTAGATTATGCTATACCGCGCTATTATTATTATGACGGAACACGAGCAATAGAAGTCCATATAGCGCGTAAGTCATCCGTTTTAAAGGGAGTGGCTGAAAGTAAGTTTGCTAATTTACGTAGTACGCTTGAACAATATATAGACCTGTATGATATTGTTGAGGTTACTAATAATGATATAGATAAAGTAATGACGGCGTATGAAAGAGTGGTAGTCGGGTTAGCATCTTTCTTAAAGGATTATTCAAACGGTAAAAATGGAAAGCAGGAATCTCAAGAAGGTAAATCTGGCGAGAACTCATCGGAAAATAATAGCGATAGTTCTTCTAGCGAAGGAAATGGAAAGAGTAGTGATAAATCAGAAGACAGTAAAGGCGATGGCTCTTCGGGTAAAGAGGCTAAAAGCGAGCAGGGCGGTGAAGGTGGCAAAGAATCTAAAATAGCATATAATGGCGGAATCATATGCGATATAGGCGACGAGTCGGAGATAGATAGCAAAGAGGAGACAACCGAAGAGCAGAATAAAGATATAGAAGGTCAGCCCGGCGGGTTTCATACTGGCGGGGGTCGTGGCGGCGAGATGACTTCTCTCCTTGTATCTATGGAAGAAATGCCTTTAAAGAAAGAGTTAAGGAAGGCGCTAGAAGTGGCGCGCATGGGGGTAAAGATATCTAAGCATAAGTCATCGGGGGAGAACTTTGTTACAAGGAAGTATATTAGCGTAATTGCGAATGGGACAGGACAGCCATTTAAGGCGCGTGAAAGGGAAAGCATACATGGAACGAAGTGGTACTTTTTGCTGGACGTGAGCGGTTCTACTTTTTCGAGGTGGGAGTCAACGAGAGCGGAAAATTCGATTGGGGAGAGTACAGTATTAGCGATGGAGATGAAAGTAATGCATGAGTTGACAAAGATGTTGCCAGACGATGCGATTGTAGAGTCCGCGACTTTTACAGATGGATATGTTCCTACGAGAAAGGGCGGAAAGACGAAGTTTACGCCGAGGCGTCATACACCAGCATTTATTAGTACAGCGTTATCAAGAAATTTGGGCGGCGGCACAGAGTGGGATGAAGATGTTGTAAAGCATTTATGGGAACATATAAAGCAGGGATACGAGTGTGTGATACTTACTGACGGCGAAATAGGTTATCCGCAGAAAATGCAGTCTCTTATTCAGAAAATGTTCTCTAACATAAGGAATAAGCCATTACTGTTTTTCGTCTACTCGAATTATGGATGGTCTTCGGGAAGTGATTATGTGCCGAGTATTGCTAGTGAGTTTAATCTTGAAGAGGGTAAAGACTATGCTTTAATATCGGAGCATTCTGATGCGATGGCGGTATATAAGTATCTTGTGTCTATTATGTCTAAGTATAGCGGGAGGTGAAAGGAAGTGAAACTCGATTTAAATTTTGATGAGTCGCCTAAGAAGTTAGCGAAAGACTTGAGTATGCAGTTGAACAAGCTCGAAGATACCGGCGAGCTTATTATGCAGGAATGTGCTAATAAGAGCGATTACAGTAACTTTACATCGATGATAGAGGAGCGCGATAAGCGATATACTGATGCGAAAGTGGTATCTATGTCGATGACGCGCGATGGCTCGTCTAATATTATTCCAGCCGGTTATAAGCTTTATACGGGCTATATTATTTATACGCGCGATTTGACCAATACAACGCTATATGTTTATTACGTCGATGCGGATAAGTTTTCGGCTAATCCGAGTATATACAGGGTACGTACTACGAGTAATATTATCGGAAAGCAAATCATTAATAATTTTGATAAGTATAGGACGGATATAGCGAGGTTTAAGGTGGCGGTTAGAACTTCAAATAGAAGCGGTAGGCAATATTACGAGCTAGTGAGGGTGTCATAATGACGGTGCGAGTAGAGTTCGACCTGCTGAAGTTCGTGGGGCGCAAAGACCGGTGGACTACGAAGAGCCTTTCCTTTTATTATCGCGAGAAAGAACTTAATCCGCGTTATTTGCGGTTCGTGTTCGAGGCGTTAGTCGAGGGGGGATTTATGCGGGCGGAGAAGCGTCATGGGCGGTATGCGTATATTTTTAAGGACGGGAAGCGAGACGAGTTTTGCAAGAGATTGGAGGCTATAGAAGGTGATGATAGTGGAGCTTAAGTTGAAGTGGGATAATATGTCGAGAATTGCGATACAAAAAAAGAATAATAAGTTACCAGCGCTTATCGTGGATGTCGATATTATAAGTAAGGCAAAGGGCGTTACAGATTATGTATGTAATCACTGTAAAAAAGTTATAGATAATATTGATGCGTTTATTGATGCGTTTTCACCTAGTTGGAGAAGGGAGATTCTTGTTCGCGATGAAGATTATAATATTGAAGTCAGCGATGAAGTTGATGATTATGGGGACATAGATGAAATGGAATCGGAGTTTTATTGTGGGCATTGTGATACTTTGCTTACAAACAGTAGGGATGTAGCAGAGGCAATTTTATTGGGGTATGATATAGATGCTGGTCGTACTGGTCTTATTTACCCATTGTTGGAAGAGCATGAGGAGGGTGAGCAGGAATGAAATGGTGGGCAAAGATATTTGATATGATAGTTGGGTTGGTTATGATAGGGTCGGCGTATAGTATAGCGTTTCCAAATGCGGGATTATTTTCTATGTTATCGTTTACTATGTTTACAGGCGCGGCTATATTATGGATTGGTGATTTGATGCTAGGTATTGTAAAGGAGATGGTTAAAAATGAGTATTGAAATAGAAAATTGGAATAATAAGTCATTAGATTTGACAGCGAGAAGGAATATCGCAGAAATACTCGCAATAGAAAAGTTGACAAATATTAGTATTTTCATGGATGGCAGGTATGGAATTAGGTGCGAGAAGTTATCAGCGTCTGAATTTGATGATGTAATAGAGGTATTCAGGAAGATGGGGTTTAAGTTGTGTGATATGTCGGCAATTAATGATACGCTTGTCTTTGTATTTGAGGAAATATACTAAAAGTTGTAAAAGGATGTGGTGAAAATGGGCGATAAGTTTTATTCTTGCAAGGAGTGCGGTCATATGGTGGCTCGCTTTGAGGGGGATTGGTATCATGCGAAGATGTATATGGGGTTAAATACGAAAACGATGGTCGCGGATGCAGTGTATGCGCTTGGGGTGGAGTGCGAGGAAGATGATTGCGAGTGTGTTACGCCGGAGCAGGGCGAAGAATGGGATAAAGGTGAGAGTGATGAAGCTTAAGTTAAAAATAGATGATATAGCATGGAATGAAATAAAAAATATAGCCGGTGATAAGCATAATTTAATTGAGTGTGGTGATATTATAGGCGATGAAGATGGTGCTATTAAAGAGCGTTATATATGCAATGCATGCCTTACACCGATAGATGAGGTTTATGCGCATGAGGTAAGATTGCATTATAAAAGTTATTTTCCTAATTATAGAGAGGGCTATATTGATGATGATGAAAGCAATTCGTGTGAGGTAGAAGGGTATGAAGATGAGTATTTATGCCCTAATTGTGGGGTGGTTTTAACGCATGATTATGAAGTGGCGAGATATATTCTTCTTGGGTACGATATAAATTATTGGAGAACGGGGTTAATCAGCGAAAATCCAGATAATGAAAGTGATGATAGCGATGATGAGGATGAGTGTGCTGATGATGTTTGTGATGGCGAGGATGATGGCGAAAAGCTAGATGAATTAGGTGAGTGATGATGGTAGGTAGATTTGGAAGATTGGCTAGGGTACCGCAAAGGTATAAAATGTATACGAGTGAGGAGTTAGATGAGATAAGCAAGATAGATAAGAAGGGCGAAGTAGGAGGCATGCCGATAGCGTTTAGGAAGGCGGAGAAGTATAAAATAAATATGTCGTCAAATAAGCGCAAGGGGTTGGCGATAGATACCGAGACGGGTAGGTTTATGTGGAACTATCCGCACCTATCGAATCGCGGCGAACTACCCGCACAGTTCTTTACCGAGCCGAAGTATAACGGCACAAATATAGGGATATTGCGCGGTGGCATAATACGAACAAGAGGTTCTATCGACAAGTTAAGTTTTACGAATACGGCGAATATAGATATACTCGCGGGAAAGCAGTATATAGGTATAGCGTCGGAGGTGTGGGAGAAGTTTAAAGCGCGGTATGAGCCTATCCTTAAAGAAGGAATTGAGCGGGGATACGTAGATAACTTCGGGTACTTTAAGTTGAACAATATAGTATCGTATCTAGATTCGTTTATGGATGCAATGGTTAGTTGGGATGATAGCGTGGAAGCGGTATTCGGGGAGTTGATTTCGCGGTACAATCCTATTCCAGTAGATAGGGAGTTGAAGTATGGTCTATATGATGCCGAGTGGGAGTATGTAGTCTTTGATATATTAGTTAAGACAAAGAGCGGGGATTATGAGTTTCTTGACGCCATAGAAGTAGAGTTAAAGATGGAGAGCGTTATTAAGCATTATTCTATAGATAAGCATATACGAAGCGTGAAGCATAAGACGGATGGCTTTATAGACGCGTTAGACGAGGAAGGAGTAATAGTAAAGTCATCGGAAGGGTACTATAAGGTTAAGATTGAGGCGGTACTTGAGTATGAGCGCGAGATGGGGCGTATGTCTAATATAGTTCAGTATGCTGTAAACAAAATATTTACAGAGACCGGGTTTACAATGTCCGAAATCGAGGCGGGGGCGTTTTCGTTCGCGGGGGTGAAGAGCATTATAAAGTCGGTCGAGGAGGAAATAAAGGACAACGGTATTTCGCTGGAGACGCTTGACGAGTTCTATAAGTCGGTCGGCGGCGATTATTACAGGACAATAAAAAATATGGTCGAGGAGCAGGCGGTGCTGATAGTCGCGGACATCCTTTTGGATAGCGGGGTGCATAAGGAAGTTCTTTACTTGGAGATACCGAAGTATGTCGAGCTGAAAGAGTCGGTAGAGTATAGCGAGAAGCGGAAGAAGTATATTCCGGTCGGATGGTACGGGAAGTTGGTGTCGCGGGTCATCGGCAAAATATTGAATAGGTGAGCGGGGTGTATGAGGATATATTTATATACCTTACTCTAATAATATATGGTGATGAAAAATGATAACTGATGATATTGATGAGTATAGAACGTTGTTGGAAAAGGTAGATGTATGTGGCGAAAAGTTATGTAATGAGTTTAAAAAAGCGTTGGAGCCGATTATTCCTGATATAGATGTTCAGCTTGGTGGGATAGCTATGGGGTCGAACTGTATATCATTTGACTCCCCATCGCATTCGTATCGGTCTGATATTCGTAAATTAGATGATAGTTTTGTATTTGATAATGTTTTTTCGGAAGTGTTTCCAGAACTTTATTATCTTGTAAATACGGATTTTGGAATGTATCTTTCTACCGATGAGGTTGATAAGGTTAGGGAAGCGCTAAAAAAGTTAAGAATGGGAAATATGTCTGAGCTTTTGCCTTATTGCGATGAGAAGATGGCGAGGTCGATATCGAAGAATATTTCGCAGGATGAGATAGTGGAACTTGTGGAAGTTTTAAAGTTTATAGAGGCGGAGTATCCTGAGTATGGTAAGCCATCTCTTGGCGCGACGTATTATGATAACACTGAAATAATCGCGTATATACTTATAATTATACCGTTATGCGGTTGGGAAGAGTGGAAAAAGGTGGAGAGAGCGGTGCTTGATAAGGAAAATTTGCTGAAAGGTAAGGTAGGGGTTACTTGTTTAGAAGGGTTGAAGGAGTGATAAAGATGGGTGAAGAGAAAATTGATAATGATGATAATTATGTATTATCGTTCGTTGGGTTTGCACGATATTATGTAATAAGGAACAAAATGAGTAAGGTTGATTTATCTATTTTTATGGATAAAGATAAAGCTATTGATATAATGCGTAAAAGAAAGAGCGCGGGGCTATCAGCGGGGGATGAGCTTTTAGAGTGTGTAGTCTCTACCCAGCATGGAAACCTGAATATTTTTAACGATAAGCCGGTCGAGTGGAGAGAAAAGAATACGGTAAAGAGGTGAGTAAAGATGGTTGATATAAAAAGTGTGTATAAGTATGTAGCTAGGGATATGGTCGATATGGATTTAGAGGATAGATATTTAGTTAGGTTTGATAAAACTATGACTAGCATTGAAGTCTTAAAAGTTAGGTATTATAGTGACTCTTCATTTAATGTTATAAATAAAATTGATTTATCTATTATAACAAATATTTTGAAGAAGTATGATTTTAGTTTAAGTGCTATTTACGGCGGGGATTTAATGTTTATTGAAATGCGGTTTGAATATGATGGGGGTAAAAGATGAAAATTGAAGTTGATGTGTCAGATGAGTTGGTAGAAGTTTGGGACAAGCATATCGCGGAGATGCGCGAAGAGGGCGAGCCGGGGTTGACCCGCGAGCAGGACGTTCAGAATGCGATTGCGGAACACGTATCTCTGTGGTACGATACGCGAACGAAGGCAGAGGATGATGTCCTTAAAGACTCTTCTACCGAACCAACGTGGGAGATGAGCGAAGACGTTGATAGTGATGTTGAGCGTGAAGTAAAATGATGATTGAGTTATCGAAGTATGAGTTAAAAATTGATAAGCCCGGCGGGAGCGATGAGATAGATATTTCGATAAGCAATGATAGAGATGACGAGATTTTAGTTGATATGTGGGCAGTAGTTATAGACGGTATAATGATGATGTTTCGGAAAGATGCGGTAGATGAGACGGGGGATAATGCGGATATATTCTTTGATGAGATGAAAAATAGTAAGGTTTCGCCGAACGCTACACAGCGCGTCCATCTTTTTGGCTGGAGCGGGTATAAGCTGATGATACCATATAAGTCAGAGGCGACTCTTTCGGCGGTAATTAGAAATGCGGGTGGGGATGTATTGTTAAAGCAGGATTATAAAATAGATTGCGTGGCGGTGAAGTAAATGATTGAGAGAAGTGAGTTGGAGAAAAAAATAAAGGAGCTGTTTCCGGAGTATATGCGCGAGGATATTTCGTTCGAGGACGATAAGTATATTCCTTCGGGTATATATGGGGTATCTGTTTGGTTGGAAAATGGAAATATTTCGGCGGAAGAGTTGGATAAGATGAGGGTTATTATGTATGAGGCGGAGATGGAGTTATTCGCGATAGATGCGTACAATGACGGGCAGATGTCGATAGCGTTTATTCCTGTTAAGCGGGGAGATGAGAAGTTATGAGCGTATATATTGTAACGGAGGGGGAGTATAGCGATTATCACGTCGAAGCGGTTTTTAGTACGGAGAGCGCGGCGGAGGCGTATGTTAAAAAGCGGGATGGTGTGGACTATATGACGTATCGGGTAGAAGAGTATGACATGGACTTGCCAGATACGGCGGTGGGCTATTATTTTGTGCATATGTATCCTTCTGGATTGATTAATACAGTAACTTATTCGGTGGAAGATAGGTATAATGGTGATGATATAACGTTACCTAATTCGGTGATAGGCGAGAAGCCTTACGGCGACCACGAGAAGTATATCGTAGGGCATCGCGATTATTTCTTTACTCTTCAGGCGGATAGTAAAGATGATGCGGTAGAGAAGGCTACTGCGTTGCTTAATAAGATAAAGCAATACGGTAGAGAAGTAGAGGCGGTTAGAAAGGCGGTTAGTCCGGGCATAAAAGTAAGGTATGATGAGATTAAGAGCGATGAGTTGAATAAGTACGAGGAGGATATTGCGGAAGATGGGCGCGCGAGCGATAAAACAGTGAAGGTGACGGTGTCGCGCGATGAAATAAATGTGGCGGAACTGCCTAGTAATAGCGATAATCTTTATGTTAGCGTTAAGAATGGAAGTGATGAGCCTATTTTGATTTATGTATTTACGGAGCATGATACTAATTTGGTTACTCTATTTGAGGAGAAGATGTATGCTGTAGATAATTTGTATGAGATACCGGTCGGTGTTAATGAAGTTCGGCAGATATTTTTGCATTTTTGGGCTTCAAATGGGGTTATCATAGGAAAAGTTAGTGATGCGTTTATTACTGTAGTATGCAGAAATGCTATGTCTGATGAGATATTTAGAACAAAATTTACTATTAAGGTGCGCGAGGTGCAGTAAGTATGGTACACAATAATTATATACTTTTAATAGATATAGACATGGAGATGGACGAATGAAAATATATGGTTTTGATGATGATATGGAAAAGTTTGTTAAGAAGATGGTTGCGGGGTATAAGAAAAATCGTATGATATTCGAGGAAATGTCATTTGATGATATAGAGTCGCTCATTTTTGGCGCGATGGCGGTTTTTAAGGAGTTACAGCCAGATGAGTTTATGCGATTATTGATTGGGATAAATATGGTCAATATGGAGCCAATCGAGGACGATAATACTGTTCATATCGATTGGAGCGTTCTTGACAAAATAGACGGGGGTGATAACGATTCCGATTAGGCGTATTAACTTAAATGTATCCTTACAGTGCAGGGGACGCATGCACCAGCAATGTCCGGGTTATGTTAATAGGGATATGGCGCGCTTTCC
>JAEHJW020006418.1_pt1 | contig 14224 bp, 6 predicted proteins | sample 9271431 | NCBI WGS metagenome assembly JAEHJW02
CAGTGCTGAGATGTTAGATCTTTGCAAAGAACAAGGTGCGACAACTATACGTACGGAGCATGGTACCATTTCACGCCGTACAACTAAGCAGTATTTCACTACTGACTGGGATTCATTGTTTAACTTTATTAAAGAACGTGATGCGTTTAGCTTAGTACAACAGCGTATTCATAATACAAACATGGCCCAGTTTCTAGAAGAAAACCCCGATGACTATCCGCCGGGGCTACAAGCGGAAGTCAAACACACAATAGTACTTACTAAACGATAGGAGATTTATATGTCAACAGAATTATCAATATTTTCAAAAAAGCCTAGCTACTTAGCTAATGTTCAAGATGAGGCTACTAACGCCTTAGCAGGTAATACTGCATCGTCTATTAAAAAGATTTCTATTAAAGGCGGTGTATGGCGCATGGTAGTAGGTGGTAAAGAGATTGCTAAGAACGAAGATCGTGCGATGCATGTAGTTATTGTTAATGCTGCACCTGTAGGTAGAGCATACTACGAAGGCGCATATCAAGAAGGTGGTGAAGCTAAAGCGCCAACTTGTTGGTCAGCTAATGGTGAAGTACCAGATAAAAGCATTAAAGAACCACAAGCACGTCGTTGTTTAGATTGCGCTATGAATATTAAAGGTTCAGGCCAAGGTGAGAGTCGTGCATGCCGATTCAGTCAGAAAGTTGCAGTAGTTATGGCAAACAAACTTGACGGTGATGTATTCCAATTAACCCTACCAGCTACCAGTATTTTTGGTGAAGGTGAAAACGGCAAATGGCCAATTCAAGCTTACTCACGTGTTATTAAAGAACATGGCGCTGTCATTTCAGCTGTGGTAACTGAAATGCGCTTTGATACAAATAGTGCAACACCTAAGCTTACATTTAAGCCCGTACGTGTATTAGAAGAAGATGAGTTTGAAATTGCTGTTAAACAAGGCAAGTCTGAAGCAGCATTAAAAGCCATCGCTACTGTTGCGATAGAACCAAATAGTGGTAAACTAAATACCCCAGCTTTGGAAAATAAACCAGCCAAAGCTGAAGCAGAATCCCAAGTCATTGAACATAAAGAAGAATCTAAGAAAGCAACTGCTAAAGTTGTCAGCGATGATGAGGAAATGCCAGAACCTGTTAAACGATCTGCTAAGAAAGAAGCTGATGAGCCCGTAGAAAAAGCTAATATCAGCAATGTTTTAGCAGAGTGGGATGACATGTAATGAACGGGTATTCTCTGCTAACAGCTCACCGTATAAATACGGCTGACAAATCGTTTATAGGAGTTAAGCTTGGCAGGTTGTGCGTCAAGAAAGGAATTCCTGTACGCGATGTGGCAGAGTTCTTAAATGTAAGCCACACAGCTGTTTATGCTTGGTTTAAAGGGGAAGTATCCGTATCGCATAGATATAGAGCGGACATAGAATACCTCATATCTAAGCTTAAAGACTAACACAATTAGGGGCTAGGATTTCCGAAAAGAACAAACCACATGTTCCTGCCCCATTTTTTATTGTGGTAATCGAAGGTAGAAATGGTTATAGGCACAAAAGAATTCTTAGATCTAGTGCTGCCACCACTAGAGGATAATGAAGTTTACTTTGCGTTAGGCATAAGCAATACAGGGGCGATTAAAACATCTGCTGCAAATAGTACAGATGAACTTATACAATGTGGCCAAACTTTTGACACGGCATCGCTTAATGCATTTTTTGCGTTAGCTAAATTTACTGATGCCACACAGGGCAGAAAAGCTGCAAACGCTTCTTCACTTAAGTCATTATTTTTAGACATAGATTGCGGCGAAGGTAAACCCTATGCAACAGCAGAAGATGGTCTAATCGCGTTAAAACAATTTTGCAAAAACTGTAAGTTACCAAAACCAACTATCATCAAATCAGGGCGCGGACTACACGTGTACTGGGCGTTTGAAACGCCACTTGAGCGTAGGATTTGGAAAAACTATGCAGAAGCTTTAAACAAGCTGTGCAAAAACAATAACTTAGAAATAGACCCATCAGTTACTACTGATGCAGCAAGGGTACTTAGGTTGCCCGGAACCCGACATTTAAAGGTGATTAGTAACCCCTTATCTGTTGATATTTTAATGCTTGGGCAAACGCTTACAAAAGATGAGCTAGATACACACTTTGCTCCTGAAGAAGATGCTTTAGCAGTACTTAAAAACAATAAATACAGGCATCGTACCGATGCCATGACACGAGCCTTGGCAGGCTCATCAGAGTATTACTTCAAAAATATTTTTGTTAAATCTTTACAGGGTAAAGGCTGTAATCAGATTAAATATATTTATGAGCACCAAGCGGATATATCAGAACCTTTATGGCGTGGTGGATTAAGTATTGCTTACAATTGTGAGGACAGAGAAAAAGCTATACACAAAATATCTAATAAACACCCAGAATATTCTGCTGAGGCTACACAACGCAAAGCAGAAATGACGGAAGGTAAGCCCTATAGCTGTGATAAGTTTAGAGAAATAAACCCAGAGTTATGTGAAGGTTGTTCTTTTAAGTTTAGCAACCCTATTAAATTAGGCAGAGAAGTAGTTGCTGCCGAGGAAGAAGTAGAAGTACAAGGCGCACTAGCTGATACAGATGCAGAAGTAATAAACACTTATAAGATACCACGCTATCCTGAACCTTATTTTAGAGGTAAGAATGGCGGCATATTTGGTACGTTCACAGATAAAGATGGTGAGGAGTATCACGATGTTATTTACCCGCATGATTTTTATGCCGTAAGTAGGATGGTCGACCCAGACATGGGTGAAGGTATGCTTGTTAGATTGCATCTGCCTAGGGATGGTGTACGTGAGTTTATTATTCCAGTCAGTGTTATACAAGCTAAAGATCGCCTTATGAATTTGACTGGGTCAAAAGGCATACTAATACTAGGTAAAAAACAGGAGAAGTTTATGGACTATTTAAAAGCGTGGCTTGATCATCTTCAAGCCACTATGCCTGCAGCCAACGCACGCACTCAATTTGGCTGGACTAAGGGTAATCAAAGCTTTGTTGTGGGCGATTGCGAATACACCGCAGAAGAAGTCAGATACAACCCACCATCCACACCAACCGCGCCTGTTATGCCTTACTTTGATAAGAAAGGTAATTTAGATGAGTGGAAAAAGATTATTAATGCCTACGGTAGACCCGGAATGGAGTATAGAGCATTTGCATTTTTTGTTGGCTTTGGTTCTATATTAACGCCATTCTTGCAAGACTCATTAAAAGGGTTTGTGGTTAACCTAGTTAACCGAAAAAGCGGTACAGGTAAAACAACTATTCTACGTGCCATCAACTCAATATACGGCGATCCTGATGCACTGTTATTAAACACAAAAGACACACAAAACTTTCGTGAACAGCGCTTAGGAATCATGCAAAACTTAGCTGTTACTATGGATGAGATTACCGATTTAGATAACGAATATGCATCAAGTTTTATCTATAATATCACTTCAGGTAAGGGTAAAGGCCGCTTACAAGGTCAAGTAAATGCAGAGCGTACCAACCACACTACATGGGCATTAGGGTGCGTAACATCAGCAAACCAGACGCTTATGGATAAGTTATTAGCCATTAAAGCTTTTCCAGAAGCTGAACTGCAACGTATTTTAGAAATATCAGTACCTGTAGAAGATCAAGAAGAAGCAAATTGGGCGAGAGCACACTTTGCGAAATTAAAGCAACACCATGGCGTTGCCATTGAACCATATATAAAATATGTTATTAAAGAAGTGCCACATATACCAGATCTATTAAGCGGTATTCAAGCACGTATTGATAAAGATGCTCATGCTAAAGGCACAGAAAGATTTTGGACAGGTATTGCCACACTAGTAATAGGCGGCGCGATTCTTTCTAAGCGTGCAGGATTGCATGATATTGATGTAGATGCCGTTTATAAATATGCTATCGAGTTAATTAAAGGTGCAAGACAGCGCAGTAGAGAGTCCTTATTCGATGTTACTGAATACTTAGGTAGCTTTTTACAGCGTCATTATCATGAGACATTAGTTATTAACGGCAAGAAAGATGTTCGTAATGGGTTAGACTTTGCCCCAATACGCGAACCACGCGGTGCCTTGTTGGTTAGATATGAACCAGATACTAAAATGCTTTTCGTGTCAGTTCAAGCATTTAGAAAAGACTGTTCACAGCAAAAGATTAACTATGACGAAGCCCTACAACCTTATAAGGAAAGCGGTGCGTTAGTTAAAGTATCTAATAAGCGCATGACGGCAGGTACAGTTGCAAGTACACAGGCACCCGATAGAGCACTATGGTTTGATACTACTAAACTAGACTTCTTTAGCGAAGAGGCTGTAATAAATGAACGTGATGAGTCTACCGCTCCACATACATTGGGATAAATTTAAGCCGGGCACATCGTTTTTTGTGCCCTGTTTAGACCGTACAACTACTGAGCGTATGATTAAAAAAGAAGCTAGAAGACTAGGATTTAATGTGGCTACTAGACAAGTTATAGAAAAAGGTGTATACGGCTTGCGCGTATGGCGTATTAGTGTATAATTCTTATTAAATCTCCTAACCCCTGCTCTTTCCTTCGATTAGAGCTTTTGCCCCCAGTCCCCGGGGGCTTTTTTTTTATTCACCTTCCTGTTCTAAATTCCTTAAGAACATTTTGTTTTGTTTTGTAGCTTCCACACCACCTATGATTTGACGCTCACGCTTATGTTGAGCTTGTGCCGCCGTTATCAAACTATTTAAAGGCTGTCTAGTAAATCCATTTGCGGCACGTACATTCTGCAGTTGTAAGAAGTCAGTTCTAGCCTGTGCTAGTGAATCATAATCACCGCTGTGTAAAGCTTGTGTATATTGATGAATAATATTCTTTTCAGTATTTTGAAAATACTGATTTGTTTTATAGGCTTCTTCTGCGCGATATGAACGTTCAGTAAACTTAGTAGGTGGCAGCCCAACAGCTTGCATTAGGCCGTCTGTGAATGCTATGTCTTCAGGTGACATCACCATGTCGCCATTTTTATTTGTAATACCATCATTCACAAAACGATAGCCTTTCATGCTATTGGCTACTATATTAGGCATAAATTTTTCAAGACCTTTATAATAGTCACCCTGCGCCATTAACCCGACACCATCAGCCATATTAGGTAAAAGACCGCCAAAGAAAGGCCCAGTGAAAGCTAAAGCTGTTTTTGCATACCCTGTTGAAGAGGTTAAATCAACATTAGTATAAGGTGCGATAGAAAGCACGTTACCCATGCCTAGCTTGCTAGACATATCTACACCTAATGCAGCAGGTACACCTTCTAAAAGTAGTTGTGCTGAGCTACCTAAATGCTCTCTCAAGTAAGCCTCAAAGTCTTTAGGTTGATCTTTATCATCCCCAAATATACCGTTAATTATGCTGTATGCGGCCGACCCAACAGCCCAATAAGGCAACCCTTTAGCCCCGCCTAATATCATAGAATGGCCTAGTAAGAATAAAGCCTCTTTACGCCCCATCGCTCGTACATCTGCTGACTCACCTTTAAATGCAGCATGTAATTGTTTAGCCAGCATAGTTAGCTGAATAATTTGAAACCTACGGAACTGTGTAACGCTTCTAGCAATAGGGCCTGTATTAAATAGTCTAGGTGTGTTAAATCCATCATACGAACCATGTGTAGTTCTTACTGCGTCATACGCTGCTTGCTGAGCAGCTAAGTCGGCACCCCCATTTTTTTCTAAAGCTAGTCTATAAGTAGCAAGCGCCGTAGTGGCACGGTTTAATACTTCTATCTTATTAACAGCACTACGTAAATTATCAGTAACTCTAGTGTATGGTTCAAATATACCTTTTTCAGTACGCATTCCATGCATGGTTGTTTCAATGCCAATATCAATTAGTCCTGACTTGACTAAGTTATCAAGCATAGCGCGTTCTGCAGGGGTAATAGATTTAGGTAAATTATTAAGATCTATATTGTCATTAATACCAGTTTTACGGAGTAAGCTAATAACTTCCCCATACGTACGCATTAATGCGCTATTAGATTTAAAGTAGCCATATCTAGCAGCCATCCAAGGCAATGAGAAAGTATATGTCTGCAAGGACTGCTGTAAATAAAATGATGGGCTAAACGTTAAGTACCAGTCGCCTACCATGCGGTTAGCAGTATCTAAGAAACTAGGTGTGCGCACTTGCATCGACTGTGCTTCACGAGCTAAGAATTCATTTAAGTATGGGTTAGCTTTAGCTCTATTGTCTTTAGCTTGTTCCTGCATTTCACTAATAGAATCTAAAACATCTTTATTGTATTTTAAGTTAGCTACATAGCGTGCATCAGCCATACCCTGAGTAAAGAAAGCGCGCATCATATCTTGGTTATAACCAGCTATACGCTCACGGGTAAGTTGTGACTTTCTAGCACTTGAATCTGCCAGAGATGTAATATACATCTCATGTACCATCTCATCGAGCTGATCAAATAACTTTTGTTTGGCAGGATCAATAGCTTCATCTGCACGATTAGCTGCCATCAATCTACGAAACTTAGCAAATGCAGTATGTAGCTCACTACCACCGTATAATTTATCTCTAGCTTCTGAGCGCTTAAACGGTTCCTCAACATGGTATATACCTTTTTGAGCAAGCTCATCACGCATTGCATGCGCTTCACCCATAGTATCTGCAAACTGAACTACATAATGATTTTCATCAGATTTAAGTCTTTCTATTTCTTTGCGGTCTAAATTCTTTTCAGCCTCATAATATTCACGTGACTTAGCAACAACAATATAAGAACCAAAACGCTTAAGTGGTGCATAGGGTGTTATATTGTTAATATCTAACACAGGTTTAAATTGTTTAAGTACCGCAGCTTTTTGCGCTTCTATCTCTGCCAACTCTGATGGGTTAGCATTTTTTATACGGTCAGCAAATAAGTCATCAATATGGGCACGAATGGCAGCTTGTTTTTCTTTAAGCATCGTTGCGCCGTGTGTAAACACATCCTTAACAACTTGTTGTGCTTCAGGAGGTAAGGCGTCAAATTTAGCTTCAAAGGCTTTGTCTATTTTAGCGCCTTTAATACCTGAGTCATATCCCCATTTACCTTCATAAGTAGACTCAGCGATAAACTGATTAACAGCTTTTTGTGTAGCGCTACTAAGGCTTCTAAACTTAGGCAATATATGACCCATTGCGTCCTCGTATGCACGAATAGTAGCGCGTTTAATCTGATTAACTTTAATATAGTTAGCTACAGATGGTATATACTTTTGAGCTAACTGTGCTACATCTTCTGTTAGCATTACACCCAATGCTTTTTCATGTAACTTGCTAAAGAACGTTTTATTAATAGCACGTGCTGCACCTTGTAAGTATGGTGGGAGCTTAGCTATATTAGATGGTGCAGTAGCTTGGAAGTCGTCTATTGTTTGATTTAAAGTAGGCTCATTATACTCGGCAGCTTTTCCTTTACCCATCTCGTGTAACATAGCATCCGATTGGAATTTACCGTCACCTTTTATTAGACTATCTAAAGCCTTCATTATAGGAGCATCGGAGTCTAAGCCTATAGCAGATCTTAACTTCTGATATAAACCATACATCCAGTTTTTAATTTTACCTATAATAGACGCACTAGTATTATATTTATTTTTTAAAATACGTGTGGCATTTACTGCCCAAAATTCAGACGGGTTTACATGCTGATAAACTTTTTTAGCAGATACTTTACCATTTTTAATTAAGTCCATAGCTTTTTCGTATGAGGCATCCCCACCGTCACCAAAATACGAATCTAGTAAGTGTTTATAGAACTCTTTTTCTTCTGGTGTTCCTGAGCGCTCACTTTCTTTTGCTGCTCTTACTAAATCTTTAAGCCAAACACCTCTTAGTTCATGCTGTAAGTCCGCAGGCATCATACGCTCCATATGGTGCATTATTTCATGCACTGGTGTTGTATGCGCAGCAGCATCTTTAAACAACTTCATAACTCGTGTAAAAGGTATATATGACCCAGCAGGGGTATTTTCTTTACTGGCTAAAACAGATATGCCTAAGTCGTTAACAAGTTCTGGGTTTTGTTTAATTAGCCATTCAGCAAACTCAGTGGCTCCTCTGGGTAGTTCACCTCGACGCACAGCATCCCGCATTTTAGATATCAGTATGTCTTGCCCACGTACTCTATCTTTGACTGCTTTTAAGCGTTTAGCTTGATTTAGTTTTTTAATATACCGATAATGAAACCCAGCTTGATTTGCAAACTCTTCACCTGTTATTTCACCTTTTATAAAGCGTTTTAATAGGCTTTTTATTTTGTTAGACAAAGATGGATTACGCGTTTTTTCTTCCGCCAAATCATTTACTTCATGGTGGCTAGTAGCATCTAAAAATTCTTGGTCTTCTTTACTAAGTTTATTAGTTTTTTGTGATGGTTCTTCTTCAGCTTCCTCTTTAGGAGCTTTTGCCCGTGCCTTAGCATTTATTCTGTCCGTGCGAGCTTGCCTATTGTAGGCTTCAGTAAGCCTATCAGCAAAAGCAGGCGATGCAGTATTGGCATCATGTGCACCATCCCACTGATCTTTTAACTCAACTGGTAACTGATCATATTCAGGAGCACCTTCGTCTTTCATATCATCCCAAGCTTCTTTAGGTGAAGCTAAACGGGTATCTTCTACTTTAGGTTTAGCAGGTTGCTCTACAGGTGCTTCAGCTTGTGGTTGTTCAGTAGGTTGCTCTACAGGTGCTTCAGCTTGTGGTTGTTCCGCTGTAGGTTCCGCTTCCGCCGTAGGCGCTGCTGTTTGTTCTTCAGCAGGAGGTTGTTGCGTTTCTGCAACAGGTTCTTCTTTTGGTGCAGCGGTTTCTTCTGGTAATTTAAGAATACTATGATTTGCGAGAACGTCATTAAGGTTTGCTTTAACATCGTCAGCAACTTTTGGATTTTTAGCATACTTACCTAATTCAGATCTAATAGCATCAGCATTTTCTGGTGTTACTTCTAAGTCACCAACGCGTTTTCTTAAGGCAGCAGTTTTACTAGCTCCCGCTTGATCTAATATATCATTTACTGTTTGAGCTTGAGTAGCAGGTTCTTGTATAGGCGCAGTTTGCTCAGGAGCTACAGTTGGTTGTGATTCTTCAGCTTGAGCTTCTACTGGAGGTTGTTCTGTTTTTTGTTGGTCTTCTGGAAATAAGTCTGCCATTGCTGCTTTTAAGCGAGATTGTGACTCAACTACATCCTCAGGTAATCTAGGACCTTGATAGGCTTTTTCTGTTTTTGGAAATAAGCTTTTCTGTGCACCAGCATCTTTTTTAGTTAGCTTCCCTATTTGTGGTTGCTCTATATCTTCAGTTGCAGGGCCTTGATGAGTAAAGTCTTCTGTAGGAAATAAACTAGCTTGAGCAGGCTCTTCATTAAGCTCAGACCTTTCTAATCCCGCTTCTTGTATACCATGTGCTTGTAAGGCTATATCTTCAGGGGATGTTGTTGGTTTGACTGTTGTTGGTTTGGCTGTAGTAATAGCAGGTGTCTGCAGTGCTTTATCGCCAGCAGGTTCTATTAACCCGCTTTCAGTTGCTTGGTTAGCGCTAGATGTTTGATTAACATTTTTAACCTCAGTAGGTGGGGTTCTAGGACGCATTACTCCAGCTACAGCACCAAACGCGCCACCCGCAATAGCACCATTAATGGCACCATGCATTACATTTTGCCAATCTTTACTTTGAAATATCTGAGGGTTATTATTTACTACATTAGCAGCTATAGTATTTAAAGCTGCGGAGCCCGCTCCTGCAGCAGCATTGATGCCCGCATCAGTAAGCATTTGAGATGCTACATTTCTAACTAAGCCCGGTTCCATACCAGACTTCTCTAGTACTTGGCCTACTAAACCTATTTTAGCTGCAGGGCTTAGGGCTTCTGTTAAATGCGCAGGAAGAATTGAGTTAAGAGCAGCTGTACCAGCGCCAAACATCATAGCTGCAGCTGGAGCTACTTGCCCTGTTTGTTCGTATATATTTTGTAATTGGTCAGGAGCGGCAGTAGCATAGGCCCCTAAAAATGTGCCAACATGCATACCAGTTTTACCAGCAGCTTGTACAGAGGCTTGAATAGCAGGATCAGCCATTGCGGTCTGAACACTTTTAGCTATAGCTTGGCTTGCGGCATCACCAGCAAGCCCTTGAGCTGCTGCATCGGCAGCTGCTTTTTCAGCAATAGGACGCATAGCCATTCTAGTTGCTATTGACTCAGCACCTATACCGGGAATTAAAGCCGTAAGTAGTCCGGGAACTTGCTCCGCAATATTTTCAGCAGCGTAACCAGCAAACTGCCCTAGGCCATGCACATCGGAAAAACTTTTATACTGTGGGCGATATTGTTGTTCTGTTTGTTGTTGAGCTTGTTGTAATTGTTGAAGGTTTTGTTTAGCGGCATCGGTATCTCCCATAGCCCCTTCAAATAATGCAGGTATACCATACTCACCTGTATGTAATAACCCTAATGCACCGCGTGCTATGCCATGCCCTATTTCCTGCCCTAGAGTTAAGTCAGGCTGCGGAAACTCGTTAGGAAAATCTTTTTGAGCTTGCTCCATTGCTGAAACAGCATCTTGGCCATCAGCCAACTTATAGTAATTCCCACTGGGAAGTTGTATATAAGACATTGCGCCCTCTTATCTTTAATTAACTGTTTTTGCTCCAGCAGGTAGAGTATTTGTTACCATGTTTCCATGAAAACGTAGTAAATAAGGATAATTATTAGTTAAAAAGTCTCTACGTGCCTGATTAACTTTAGCTATAGCAACAGGGTCATAAGGGTTCAGTCCTTGCTGTTTAATATAGGCATTTGCCCCTGCAGCTTCTGGGCTTCCCGGAAACTCATTTGTCATAATACCAGATAACATTTTTGGCCCTTCTGTTTGAAGCGCAGCTTCTTTTGTAGCAGCTGCTATTTTAGCTGCATTATTTCTTTGCTCAAGAACATTATTTACATAGTCCTGATGAGCTTGTTGGGCATTAGTTCTATAGGTATTCATAAACTGATTTTGCTGATCCATAGCTTTAAGTCTTTCTTGATGCCATAGCTGATTAGCAGATATTTGATCTTTTCTAGCTTGCTCCATAACTTGAGAGCGTGCTAAGTTTCCTTGAGCACCTAACTGAGCGGCGATATCACCACTAACGGCTTTGTTTTGTGCAGCAAGTGTACTTATACCTGCTTGACCTGCTTGACTTAAGGCCACAAAAGGATTAGGAGTTTGCGCGCCCATCATAGTAAACCCAGCATTCATAAGGGCTAACCAAGGGGCTTGTTTTTGTTGTGTATCAATATTCTGTTGGTTTTTATCTAATGCATCTGCAAAAGAAGATAAGTAATCGGGCGTACTAGAACTTGCTTGTGCAGGAGCTTGAGTTTGTGTAGAAGTACCTGAAAAATCAGCTGCATCAGGTTTAAACTGACTATAGTCTATGCCACCTGTACTATTTGCAGTAGTATTTTGTGGGGCATTATCCCAGCTACCGTCAGCTATACCAAAAGGTGTATTATCCCAACTCGATTGTTGACTAGGATCTATGCCAAAAGGCGTATTATCCCAACTTGTTTGTTGATCCGTGTCTACACCAAAGCTATTTGGTATTGGCGATGGTGGTGTTTTATTAGTTGGATTCAAGCCTTCATTAAAATATGTTTTGGCTCCACGGCTAGGGCTTGTTAATGCTTGAATGTTAACTGTGCCATCTGGGCTTAGTAACGGATTAGATGGTACATTAGTAGCATCAGTCCAAGACTCTGTTTGATCTGGATTAACCCCCATATTATCAGTAGTATCACCACCAGCTTTAAATGCTACAATCCCACCAGCTGCGTAACCAGCATTATGCAAATAGTTTTGAGTTTCGGTAGGTAGAGCATCAATACCCGCATGTCTAGCTAATAAATGGTCAACTCTCCCTTGGCCTGCATTATAGGCAGCCATAACCAAGGCTGGATTACCTTTATATTTATCAGATAGATCTTTAAGTAGGGCAATACCACCTTCAATATTTTGCTGTATATTGTGTGGATTAACTCCATACTCTTTTGCAACATTAGGCATTAACTGCATAACACCAATAGCACCTGCGCTGGATACGGCACGTTCAGGATGCTTAAATGCTCCTGTTTCATTATGAGCTACGTTTAAAGCTAAAATAGGGTCAACGCCATAATCTTTAGCTGTTTTAACAATTAAATCTTTATATTTATGCCCAACATCTTTTAACTGACCTTTTAAATCAGATAAGGTTGTACCTGCAAAAGATTGGGTGTTATTGGGTATAGTATTAGTGGGTAATCCTGATAACTGCATATCACTAGGCGTACTATACATAGCGCCTTCACCACCAACATTATTGATAGCTTCTTGTGTAGGGTCGTTTGATTGAGCTAAAGCCTGTTGCATTGTACCTGCTACATCAGGGCCTTGATCTTGTGCATAAGGATTAGCTCCTTGCACTGTATTTAAATCCTGCGCGTCTTGATAAGATGCAGGATCTTCTGGATCAATAAACATGCCGCCATCAGCAAAAGCTACAATGCCCCCACCAGCCATAGTTTTTTCAGTAGGCAAATTAGATTTTAAGTTATCTATGCCCGCAGTATATGCTTGGTTAGCTATCTGTCCTAAAGGTGCTGTTTGCGACTGCTGCGCTTGTTGTAATACTTGCTGAGCAATAGGAGGCTGCTGCGCTTGTTGTTGAGCCGCTTGCGCCTGTTGAGCTTGAGTAGCTTGCTGTTGTTGACGCATTCTGTCTTGGATTAAAGGAATGCCAACGTACGCTGGTAGCGTACCATCTTGAACAGCTTGTTGAAGCTGCGGTATTGACAGGTTATTAGCCTGAGACATTCTGCTAAGTAAGCTTCCGATCATAAGGCACCTTCTCCAGCAAGCATTTTGTAGTTAACACCCTTATAGCCATTGTCCATAGTGAACACAGCTTCTGGGTAAAGCTCTTCAACTTCGTCAGCCATAAATCCGATTCTAACACCTTCACCGCATAATGGGTGAGATTTAAATTCGCTCTTATATTCAAACGCATATAAGTTAAGGCCGTTGTCGAGAGGGAATAGCAATTTAATATTTTCTTTAAGTCTAGGATCTGACCCACTTGTGGCATTATATAAACCAAGTCCTGCGATACCAGCAGTACCTAACCCCCCTAGTGCGGCAACGCCCGTAGGAGCTGCTTGGTAAGACGAAGTTGTAGCTGACTGCATTGGTAAGCCATGAAGCAAGTTAGACATGTTAGCCAACTGAAGCATCGGGTACTGTTGTTGTGTTGCGTAGTTTTGAATAGCTTGATTAAGCACGTTTTGCTGCTGCGTTTGTTGTGCAGCACCTTGCTGAGCTTGTGTACCGATAACACCTTGTTGAGCTGCTAATTGTTGACCGCCAATATTAGCTAAGTTTGCGGCTTGCCATCCTGCTTGACCCAAACCAGCCAGTCCATACTGACCTGCACCAATAGCATTAGAAATACCTTGAAGCCCTAAACCAGCACCTTGCATACCTGCTTGAGTAGCAGTATTCATTTGGTTTTGAGCATTAGTAAAGGCAGTATTATAGGCGTTACCAACTAACTGATTCTGTGCCAGCATCTGATTTTGTTGGTTTAAAGAGTTCATCAACGCTTCACGGCTTCCACCGAAGCCACCAGTTTGCGTAGCTGCACCTTGCTCTTGTTGCCCTGCGATGCCATATTGTTGGTTTAATAGTTGTAATTGTGGAGCAAGAGATGCTTGCAAGTATGGGTTCATGTAAGCTTGAACCGCAGCAGGATTGGTAGACTCCGCAGCTAAATTCTGTCCAGTAGCCGCACCCAGTGCGCCATAGCCTTGAGACTGAGCACCAAGCATTTGACTTTGTGGGACAGCACCTAATGAGCCATATCCTGACTGCATAGCTAAACCTGTTGCAGGGTTAAACTGTCCGGGCACTTGAAGACCAGCTGCTTCTGATTGTGCTTGTTGTTGTAGTGGTGAAAACCCAGCTACAGCTGATTGAGCTGCATTAAGCGCACTGGGTGACAGCCCTGCTGTACCCGTAGCCGTTTGGGTACCAAACGGTGTGAACGCATTAAACCCTGTAGGCACAAAGTTACCATTAGCATCAGTGGATCCTTGAAAAATCTGAGACTGTGCAGCTCCCAACATGTTAGTCACATAAGGCTGTGCATATGTTGGCAGGTTA
>JAEHJW020001302.1_pt1 | contig 14218 bp, 27 predicted proteins | sample 9271431 | NCBI WGS metagenome assembly JAEHJW02
CCGGAACAGCGGCGACTGGAACAGCGGCGACTGGAACAGCGGCTACCTGAACAGCGGCTATTTTAATTCGATTACGCCGGATGTCCTCCTCGTTTTTAACAAGATCTGTTCGCGGGATGCTTGGAATATGGCTCAGAAACCCGATTTCTTGTTTTTCAGTCTGACGGAATGGATCGAAGAATCGGCTATGACGGAGGATGAAAAGCAGGCGAATCCGTCCTATTCGGATATCGGAGGCTATCTGCGTGTGATGGAGTACAAAGAGGCATGGAAGCAGTCTTGGGATAATGCCGATCCTGAAAACCGGGAGCTAGTGCGTAAACTTCCTAACTTTAATGCGGAAGTGTTTTTTGAAATCACCGGCATTGACCTTCGGGGGAAATAACATGCAGTTCAAACGCTCAGAACTCGACACCGCGTCCATGATTATCGCGAAGCTCGACGGCAGTAATCTCTACGCGGAATTTCTGGCCGGAGCCGCACTGTACGCTACGCTTCGCGGAGACCTGGACGCGGCGAATGTCTTGAACGAAAAGTGCCGGCGCGTTATCTCCAACCGGGAGGCACATCTGGGACGAGACCAGACAACGGGCACTCCTATCATTCAGCGGGCCTGGCGTGATCGTCGTACTTCGCTGGATTCGGGGTCCGCTGAGCAGGATTAAGATGCTGTTGAGGGCCGCAAAATGAAGAACAAGAACCAAATGCCAATTTGCCCCTACTGCGGGCAACACTCGAAATTGGTAAAAGGTGATGTTATCTACCCGCACCGGCCAGACTTGGCGCAAAAGAATTTTTATCTGTGCGAGCCTTGCGACGCGTACTGCGGGTGCCATCCAGGCACAGTCAATCCGCTTGGCACACCGGCCAACAAAGAGCTTAGACTTTTGCGGTCCAGAGCGCATCTGTTGTTCGATAGGATTTGGAAATCTGGCCGCATGTCTCGAACTGCGGCGTACACGCTTTTAGCATCCCGACTGGGTATCGACGTACAGAAATGCCACATCGGAATGTTCGATGCCTATAAAACGAGACGGACTATAGGTATCAGCGACGAAATCATGGAGATGCAAAATGAACCGCAAAATCCAGTTTGAAACGCACATCCAAGGGATTCCCTGTCAAGTGCGTGCAATGTGGTGTGAAGGCCATCGTGGATATTGCGAACCCGGAGGTCAGCAGATCGACCCGGACGAACCGGACGGCTTTGAGGATATCGAGATCCTGGATCGAAACGGACGGCCTGCGCCGTGGCTTGAGAAGAAGATGACGGACGCAGACTACGACCGGATTGTGGAAGCTGGGTTTAAGTGGATGGAGGATCAACGATGAAATACCGCAAGAAACCCGTTGTTACGGAGGGGGCGTCTTCCGATAATCGCTCAACCAACAATGATTCCGGACGGCCGTTTCGTGTTCCACCGTGTTCGCCAGCATCCGACCGCGAAGCTGAATACCGGCGCGTGTTTCTGGAGGTGGCGATGCGTGCCTATTGCATCAGATTGCCAGACAGCATATCAGCCGTTGACGCATTACACGAAGCAGAACATTTCATCACTCGCCTGCGCAAGTGGGACAAGAAGGAGGGGAAATGAGCCTTTCATGCTGCGCTGACGAAATGCCGCCTGGTTTTTATCGTTCAGAGACACGGAAGGCGCGCAAATCGCACATATGCGAGGACTGCCGTCACTTCTACGACGAACTGGAGGATTGCGAATGAGCGAGGCCAGATGGGTGAAGTGCTCAGAGAGGATGCCGACGCGAGAAGATTACTATCTTCGAAAGGCTTACTTGATTTTGGTGAGCGGTGACACTTTCGACGGCTTTCTGCAGCAAGGCGCCTATTACTTGGGCAAGGGGGGCGACGAAAATTGGATAACTCTTGATGACCACAGTTATCACCGCAAGATATTCGGCGTTGTCTATTGGCTCGACGGCGTTCCGCCGGTGCCGGAGGAATAACATGAAATACCGCAAGAAACCTGTCGTCATTGACGCGGTGCAGTGGTTCAAGGCGGGGGATCACCCGGATGTGACCTCCCCAAAAGCGCCATCTGGAACCATAATCCCCACCGCCGTAGGATTTATCAAGACACTCGAAGGATGGATGAGCGTCAATCCGGGCGACTGGATAATAACTGGCGTTAAGGGCGAGCACTATCCATGCAAGCCGGATATCTTCGCCGCCACTTACGAGGTTGTTGATCATCCGTATGATACCATCTCCGAACTTCCCGCCGCCGCGCAACCGGCAGTTAAGTCAGACTGCTCAGAGCAGCTCGCCGAAGTAACTAAGAAGCTGCGCAAGGCCGAATCACAGCGCGACAACTTCTCCAAACGTCTTGCTGCCTCGGAGCAGCGCATTAAAGACGTTGAGAACGAATCGGCTGCATTGAGAGCATATCGGGACACGCTGCAAACCGAACTCGCCGCCGTGCGGGAAGAACTCAAGATGTGCAGGGAGAAGGCGCTGGAGGAAGCCGCCAGAACGTGCGACGCAGAAATTTCTCCCTGGAGAGATCTAGCAAAGATGGAGATTCGGTATGGATTTAATAAGGGGTGCGCCACATGTGCCGACAAAATACGTCAACTCAAGGAGCCAAAAGAATGACTACTATTTCTGAATCTGTATCTGAACAGAATTTACGGCTTTTTAGTTCAGAGCGTTTATGGGGAGAAATTCGACGACGCAATAACCCCGAAGTGTCCGGCGCATTGAGAATTGTGGTGGATGTTTGTCATGGGCAAGCTCGCAAGGCTGGCTGGTGGAACGATCTAACAACCGGAGAGGATTTGCGCGACAAGCGCAACGTGGGTGAACTGCTCTGCCTGATCCACAGCGAAATCAGCGAGGCAATGGAGGGCCACCGCAAGTCATTGATGGACGACCATCTGCCTCACCGTTCCATGCTTGAAGCCGAACTCGCTGACGCCCTGATCCGGATATGCGATGTTGCCGCAGGGCTCGGGCTCGACCTTCCCGGCGCGGTGGAAGAAAAACTGGCATACAACGCCAATCGCGCGGACCACAAAAGGGAAAATCGGGCCAAGCCTGACGGCAAGAAGTACTAACTGAAAGGAGCACTAAAAATGACCATCGACGATCTGTTTGAAGGCGTGGACATGCTTGACGACGCCGAGCAGGTCATGCTACTCACCGCTTGCCGGAATGGCGAGGCCGAGGCGGCTGGCAAAATTCTGATCAAAGCGCACGAACTCATGTTGATCGCGCTCGCAAGCGACCCGGAAGCGCCGGATGGACTACCGGCATTCTGCAAAAAACAGGCGGATTGAGAAATGACACCTAAAGATAGAACACCAGATCGCACAATCTTGCTCTCATACAGTGAGACTAGCGGAGAAATCATGGCTCGTTGGCCTAACGGTCGAGTGGAGTTTTTGTCGGTCTGGACTGCCATCAAGCTGGTCCTGTGGTGCGTGCGCCAGGGCATCGAAATTCAGCTCGACGAGTGAGGCCAAAAGACATGAGAAAGCTCTATCACCGCCTCAAACTCAGGTACTACAAATCCCGCGAACGCAATGCGCGATTGGCGGCCAGGGAAATCCATGTGCTCCAGATGGAGCAGGCCGCTCGTTCATCGCGGGAAATCATGGAAGCGCAGCGGAAGGCGGAAGGCTATTTGCGCAAGGCGAACGCGGAACGCGTCTGGATCGGGATTTTGGAGTAACCAACGGAGGCACTATGAAATACATACTTTTGTTTTTGCTTTTCCCAGTCGTAGCTTTTGCCCACCCAGCGGACTGGATGATTTACAGTGGTTTCACCCATCTGGACTCGATGCGATGTTCTTCCTGTGTCGGAGGAACCGATTACTCACCACATGACCCCACTTCATCGGTCTATCAGGTGGACGTGACCACCTATCTCGGGCACAGTTCGGGAGGTTATCCGTACGGAATGACCATCGGATATCTTAATCTAGGCTCGGTGGACAATGTAAAGCCTGACGGGATCTATATGCTCTACCATGTTTCCGGCGCACAGCATGGCACACGATGGACCGGCGGCGTAGGCCCGTATGTCTACGCCGATACCGAGACAGGTGCGGGCGGCTATCGAAATACCTACCATGCCGCGTTGATGATTCAGGCGGGGGTTACCCATTCATGGGGACGTTTCAAGGCTAGAGCTGTCTGGGAACGCCTAACCACCTTTGATTCGTTCGATCAGGACGTGTTTCTGATCGGTGGCGGGGAGTCATTCTAATGAAAAATACTGCTACCAGCATACACATTGCCAATTACATTCTGGCGCTCAAGAATGGCGGTACCTACCTTATTTCCAAGGTAGACTTGGCTAAGCAGCTCGCTGCGGCTGCCGATGATTCAGAGCGCTTGCGTATCCTTGCTGAGATCAACCGTAGCAAAGAAGCGAATCACCAAGCCGCGACGCGCTATGGCAGATACCTCGAAAGGCAGCGGATCGGCAACAGCAAATATTCTCCACACCAAGGCACGCAAGAATGCGCACGCAGACTGCGGCGGTTTAAAGCCGCATGAACAACGGGGAGGCACGCCGAGAGGATCGCCCCCGCGCCACCTTGCAAAGCGCCTCGGTGGCTGCTGTGACCAGCTATCACGGGAACCGCCTTTCGCCGGGCCGAGAAGGCCAGCCTCCCCACCTTTTGAGGAATAACGATGATTGCCAACTCAATCGTATCGGAGCCGTTCTGGATCATTTTTCTGATAATCTTCTGCTTCGGGTTTTCCTGCGGGGCGATCTGGGCTGGGATATATCTAAGCAGTTGGCGCGTGACGTACACTAAGGTTTGCGACGACCGGAGATCCCCTGGTGAACTATAGCTACAGCTCGATCAAGCAGTACCAGAACTGCCCCAAGGCGTTTTTGCACCGATACGTCAAGCGGGATGTCAGGGAGGACAAAACCACCCAGCGGTCGTTCGGCGACGATGCGCATAAGTCGTTGCAGGCGTACTCGGACTTTGGAACCGCTCCCATCGCCGGGACGGATTTCTGCAAGGGGATCATCGACCGGACCCGCCACGCCCCGCTGCGCTTCGCCGAGAAGAAAATGGGGTTGAGCAGCGCCTTGACCCCTGTGGAGTTCCTTTCATCAACCGCATGGCTGCGCGGTGTCGTGGATTATATGGCGATCAAGGGAGAATCCGGTCTGCTGTTCGATTGGAAGTTCGGCAAGCGGCGCCCCGACAAACTGCAATTGCGCCTGATGGCACTCCTTGTGTTCCATAATTTTCCCGATGTGCAGGCCATCCGCGCCGCGCTGGTGTGGGAGACCGACCGCGCTTTGGATCTCATCGAGCTTACCCGCAACGATCTGCCCGCCTTGGCGCGGGAATGCATCGACCTGACAAACACGATCGAGGTCTCTGTCCAGCACAACAACTGGCCTCTTACGCCATCGGGGTTGTGCGGATGGTGCCCAGTGGATAAAACCCGCTGCCCTTATGGGCGCGACGTACGGACCGTGGAGGATACCGATGACGAACTCTAAATCGATCACCGAGGCGAAGGTAAAAGTCGATATCCGCGCGAAGCTGCGCGAGTGGAAGGCCCTTGGACGCCCTATATCGTGGTTCTGGCCGCTCGGTGGGGCGTTTGGCAAGTCCGGAGTTGAGGACCTGGTGCTGTGCGTCAATGGGCAATACGTGGCGGTCGAGGTAAAGCGTCCCGGCGGCAAGCTGACGCCGCTCCAACGCACCCGACGCGACGCGGTGCAGCAATCCAACGGCATCGCCATATGCGCGAGGGACGTGGATTATTTCATCGCCGTGGTTGAGCCGCTGTTCGACGAACCCGAAGGAGACTCCCATGCCGCTCGCTAAAGGCAGATCGCGCAAGACCATTTCCCGGAATATCGCCACGGAGATCCGCGCGGGCAAACCGCCAAAACAGGCCGCGGCAATCGCCTACCGCACGGCGCGCAAGTCGAAGAAAAAGTGAGGGAGTATGAAGGAACGTCCAATAATCTTTAATGCGCCAATGGTTCAAGCCTTTCTGGAAGGCCGCAAGACACAGACACGGAGAAGCATAAAACCTTCATGGTCCCGCTGTCTCGATTTAGATGAAAGCGAGGATCGGCAAAAAGCTATTTCCGGATGTCCGTTCGGCGCTCCAGGAGACCTTCTATGGGTTCGCGAGAAATGGCGGATTGGCGCATGGGATGAGAATCGCGGGGCCTTCGCGGTGGACTATTGCGACGGACCTCGCAAAGAGTGGTTGTCGTATCAAAATGACGAAGACGGCGACAAGTTTCAACGATTGTGGATTGAATGTTCCGACGAGCTGGCAGCATTAGGCATTATGCCTGACGCTGATGGTGATTATCACTGGAAGCCAGGTGAATCTCCGCTGCGTTGGAGATCCCCGCTTTATATGCCGAGAATTGCGTCCCGGATCACGCTCGAAATTACAAACGTGCGGATTCAGCGATTGACGGAAATCTCTGTATCGGAAATCGCGGCAGAAGGATGGGAACGTCGCGAAGATATTACGAACAATGAACAAGTCCACGCGGAGGCCGCTCTTGATTGGTTTACTGATTTGTGGGAATCGGCCCACGGCCCGGATTCTTTGAGTAAGAACCCATACGTCTAGGTAATCGAATTTGAGCGTAAGACGAGGGAGCCGGTGGGCCAAGAATCACTAGGTGTAGACTTTGAAAAAGTATTATACGAAAACCTTTGGGGTCTTTATGAAAGTTAGAGTTCCGGCGGAGCAGGTATGACGGCATATTATAACGAGAATGATCCGTTTTCCGCCGCATGGCTTCGGGAGCCCATCAAAAAATAATGGGACATCTAATCCGCAAAAATCCGGCGATCATTCTGTCGGATGACAAAACCCGTGTCGCCATCGCCGCCAATGGGGTCGATCAACGCCTCGGGGCCATTACCGATGCGCAACTGCTGGACACCCCCGCCGGAAAAGCGTGGATCATGCCCTATACAGTGCCTAATTTTGTCGCCGCGCATAAGCTGGGAATCCCGCTCGAATCACCGATCCGGCACCGATATGACTGGAAGGGGCGCTTCACTCCCATGGACCACCAGCGCACGACCGCCGCGTTTTGCACCCTGTTCGACAAGATGTTCATTCTTAACGGCCTGGGTCTTGGAAAAACGCTGTCGGTATTGTGGGCGGCGGATTATCTGATGAACGAAAAAATAATCCACAAGGTCCTGGTGCTATCCACCCTTTCGACGCTGATGCCGGTATGGGGTGTCGAGATTTTCCAGCACTTGCCCCATCGCCGCTATACCATCCTTCATGGCGCGGGCAAAAAGATGCTCGACGAACGCGCCGACTTTCTGGTGATGAACCACGACGGGCTGCGCGACGGGGCATTGCTCGCCAAAATTATAGGCGACCCGACGATTGACCTTGTCATAGTCGATGAGTGCGCCCTGTTGCGCAACGCCCGCACGCGCAAGTACAAAGCCCTCTATCAGCTTACCCGCGCGGTGCCCCGGGTATGGATGCTCACGGCAACCCCCACCCCCAACTCGCCAACCGACGCATGGGCGCAGGCGCGCATCGTCAATCCCGTGGGAGTCCCAAGGTTTTTCAGGGACTTCCAGAACATCGTGATGACCAAGCAGGGGATGTACCGCTGGACACCGAAGTCCGAAGCCCCCGTGGTGGTTCATCGCGTCATGCAACCCGCCATCCGGTTCACCCCCGAGGAATGTCTGGATCTCCCGCCCATCACCCACATGACGCGCTTCGCGCCGATGACCGACGAGCAGATCAATGCATACGAGACAATGCGCAAGACGCTCGTGGCGGAAGTCAACGGCAACCAGATCACCGCCGCCAATGAGGCGGTCAAGACCAACAAGATGCTGCAAATCGCATGCGGCGTGCTTTACGACGACGGCCAGAGCTACGCGATCACCGCTAGGCGCAAGATTGATATCCTGTTCGAGCTGATCGAGGAATGCGACGGGCCGGTGATCGTGTTCGCGCCGTTCAAATTCATCGTGGGCAGCCTGATGAAACACGCGGGCCAGATCAGGGTAAACGCCGAAAAAATAGACGGCGAAACGTCGCGCGGCGCGCGCGACCGCATCTTCGGACGATTCCAGAAAGGCGAAATCAAGGTCATCATCGCCCACCCGCAGACCATGAGCCACGGACTGACCCTGACAAAATCCGCCACGATGATCTGGTACGCCCCGATATGGAGCAACGATATCTACGAGCAGGCCATCGGGCGCATCTACCGCAAAGGACAGACCCGGCATGTGAACATCATCCATCTGGAGAGCTGCCCGGTGGAAACGGAGATGTATCGCAGGCTACGCGACAAACAGATGATGCAGGGTCTTTTGCTCAGCATGTTCAGTGGAACTGCGATGGTTGACAACAGGTGAATTAAATGTATAATCACCAACAGTCGTGATAAAACAGAGGGAAAAATCATGAGCACCAAAGTCGAAGATGTCGTCCATGCCTACGTCGGCAAGCGGGACAAGCTGCGTGCGATGAAAGCCGAGCACGATGCCCAGCAAGCGGCGATAAAGGCCGATCTCGAAGTGATGGAAGCATGGCTGGGACGCGAAGTTCAGCGCATCGGCGTGCAGGCGCTCAAGACGCCTTACGGCACCGCCTACACCACGGTGACGGCCACGGCGTCCGTCGAGGATTGGGAGCAGACGCTTGCTTTTATCCAGGAGAACGAGGAATATTCTTTGCTCGCGCATGCGGTCAATAAAACCGTTGTAAAGGATATTATCGAACGCTACGGATCAGTGCCTCCGGGTGTCCGATACGCCGAAACACGCGGCATATCAGTACGCAAGTCGTAACACAACCATTCAGAGGATCATCAAATGTCGAACGAATTTCCTGTCGCTATCGCCCGTCCTGCCTATCTCGCGCAGGTGTCAACCAAGAACGACGATTTTCTCGCCCCCGTCGGTGGCGGTCTCGGTGTTCCGCGTCTGTCGTTTCGCGGTGGCCACTGGCGCATTCTTTCCGCCGATTCGGAGGAACGTCCGATCATGGACAAGGCCGGTCACCCGCTTACCTATGTCGAAGTGATTACGGTCGCCGCCAACCCGGGCGTGTACAAGACCTTTTTCGACAAGGCGTATGACCCGGGCGCCGAGCCGGAAGGCCCCGCATGCTGGAGCAACGACGGCGTCTCGCCGCACTACTCCGTGACTTCGCCCCGAGCGGCGAGCTGCGCGACCTGCCCCAACAACCAGTTCGGGTCCAAGATCAACCCCAACGGGTCCAAGGTCAAGGCATGTTCGGACAACAAGCGCCTCCTGGTGCTCGCTCCGGATGACATCGAAGGTGATTTTTACGCCGTCAACATGCCGGTCATGTCGCTCAAGGAGTGGAACAGCTACTTGCGGACCTTGGATGCCCACAATGTCCCGGTCGGCGCGGTAACCACCGAGATCAGCGTCCATATGGACGACGGCTACCCCAAGCTGAACTTCAAGTTCGTGAACTATCTCAGCGCCGAGAACTTCGCCAAGGCGCAGGAGCGCCGCAACGACCCGGTGGCCATTGCTTTCAGGGAAGGGACGACCGCCAGCACCGAGGCTAAACCGGCCGCCATAGCCGCTCCAGTAGCCTCCCCGGCACCCGCCGTCGCTCAGGCCCCCGTTGCCCAAGCTGCTCCCAGTGCGCCCAACGTAAGCCCGCTTAAGAGCGCACGAAGCAAAAAGACCATCATCGCCCCGGCACCGGATGCAATCCCGGCTACCGCGTCCCTCGCCGTCTCACCCGATGCCCTGGATGCCGATCTGGCAAAAGCCCTGGAAGGGTTCTAAGTGGCGGAGGATCTTCGCGCTGAACTGGAGAGCGCCCTGGAAACAGGGCGCATCTCTCACGCAGCAGCCGCGCATTATATCGGCGTGTCCCGGGTGGTTATCCTCATCTGGCTGACGGACGGCTCACCGATCCGTGACATCTACCACATGCCCATTCGCCGGTTCTGCGTAGCGGTGGCCCGCGCGGTCAAGCGCAAGGAGCTGCCGTCCGACAGCACGCAACGTCCGTTGGGCCTTCAAGCATTGAAGCGGATACTAGGCACGATTTGAGGGTGGCTGCATGTCTTTCCTGCAGACGGTCTGGGCGTCGGATGGGTGCCATTGCGTAGTCACAATAAAAAACGGGGTTGTCCGGCACTACTGGGACACCGCCACCGACCTTAAAGCAGCCGTTGCCGCGTCGGTCCGCGCAAACGCAGATGTGTATTTCGCACCGGCGACGTTCGCCTCGGATTCCCGCGTCCAGAACAACATTCACTCAATCCAATCGTTCTGGCTCGACGTAGATGTGGGTATCAACAAGCCCTACGCGACCATCCCCGATGCGCTGAACGCGCTCAAGCATTTCATCGATCTGGTCGGCCTGCCCCTCCCATGGATGATCCAAAGCGGGCGCGGCTTGCACGTCTATTGGCCTTTGACGCAACCCGTCGTCGGTACGCTGTGGCTTCCCGTCGCCAAGCGGCTGAAAATGGTCTGCGAAAAAGCGCGGTTTTATCCCGGCGCGGAGCGCACCGCGGATGCGGCCTCCATCATGCGGCTGCCGGGAACATTCCACCACAAAGATGCCGACAACCCGTTGCCGGTGCGCGTCCTCAAGGAAGGGTTAAGCAGCGACTTCCTGGTGTTTTCCCGCGCACTGGAAAAATTCTCCCCCGACGACAAGTCCAAGGCCCCATCGCTCACCCGCTCGGTGAACGAGTCCATGATGGCCATCGCGGTTACCCGCACGCCGTCGAGCGCCGAGGTTATCGCGGGGAAGTGCCAGCAGTTGGCTTACTTCCGGGCGAAGAAAGGCGAAGTACCGGAGCCGTTCTGGTATGCCGCCATCCAGTTGTTGCGCTTCACCACCGAGGCGCCGGGCATCATCCATGAATGGTCCAAGGGCGACCCGCGTTATGACGAGGCGCAGACCAACGCCAAGATCGCCCAACTGGATGTCAAGCAGATCGGTCCTACGACATGCGAGCGGCTTGCCGTCATCTCAGGCCACGGCGAGCTGTGTACGAAATGCCCGTACTACCGGAAGATCCCCACCCCGCTGCAACTGGGCATCCAGCTCGAACACGCGCCCGCCAAGGCGCAGTACGCCGCGCTCCCCGCGCCTTTTTTCTACGACGCCGAGGAACGTGTCGGCATACGCAACCCCTCCACCCACGTCGAGGAACTGATCTATCCCTATCCCCTTCGCGTGACGGCCCGCTACAAGGACGGCAACCAGGAGTTCGTCGCCATAGAGTGCCGCTTCCCGCAGGAGGGATGGCAGACGATCCTGCTGCCCCTGTCGTCGCTCTATAGCCGTAACGGCATTGCCGAAGAACTGGCGGCACGCGGAGTGCTGCTCGACATGACCTATATCGACACCATGGCCATGTTCATCACCGAGTGCGTGCGCGCGCACCAGGCGCTACGCAAGGCCAAGACCCTTGTCACCCAACTGGGATGGCATGCGGAAGGTTTCGCGTTCCCCGACTGCTGGTACACGCCCGAGGGCGAACAGGGCGATATGTTCCTCCAAAACCGGTCCTCGACGCTCACCAAGGGATTCCGCCAACGGGGGGATATGGTGGCATGGCAACTGGTTTTGCAGCACTACGTCAATGCGCCGGCCGAGTGGCAACTGGCATTTCTCTCCGGCTTCGCCGCCCCCCTCATGCACATGACGGGATTTGGCGGACTCACGGTCAATCTGGTGGGGCGCACCGGCACCGGCAAGAGCACCGCGCAACGCGCCATCGCAGCGCTTTATGGCGACCCTTCCGCCATCGTAGGTCAGAAGCATGACACCCCCAACTCGCTCATGCACCGGCTCGGGCTGTACCGCTCGCTTCCGCTGTGTGTCGATGAAATGACCAACATCACCCCCGATGAGATCAGCGATTTCGTATATCAGGTGTCCCAAGGTCGCGAGCGCAGCCGCCTGTCCTCTGAGGCCATTCTTAAAACGGATAACCCATGGAACACGATCGTAATATCGTCCAGCAACGCCTCGGTTATATCGCGCCTCATGCACGGCAAAGCGGACTCCCGCGCCGAGACCATGCGGGTATGGGAAATCCCGGTCGAGGTTTACTCCACACACGCCGAGCTGGATGCCGTCAACGGCACGGTCAGGACCAACTACGGGCGCCTTGGGCGGCAGTTCATCGACTACCTGGTGCGTAATGAGGCGTCCGTGCGGACCATGATCGGAATAATCCGCGCGCGGCTGCGCGCCGAGTGGCGCATCACCACGCAGGAGCGGTTCTGGGAGGCGTTCGCCGTCCTCGTCATAGCCAGCGCGACGATTCTCAGGGTCATGGGCATTGCCGAGTTCAACATCAACACGCTGCGCAAGGGACTGCTCGATGGCATTTCGCATATGCGCGAGGCGGCGACAGGTGTCGAGGTCATCATCTCCGATGTGCTCGCCCGCTATCTCAGTGACACCGTGGCGGAGCGCGTCATATTCGAGCTTCCGGTGCGCCCGCATACCGTCATCCCCATGCCCCCGCATTTGCGCGCACTCACATCCCGGTACGATGCCACTGCCGAGATTCTTACCATATCGGAAGCGCACTTCTGCGACTGGCTTGAGCGCAAGAAAGGACCGCCCTATATCGACTTGCTGCGGACGTGGGGTCAGGCGGGATTCAAGCCTACGCGCGGGCGGCGCAATATCGGCGCGGGGATACAGGGCGCATGGGCGTCCATCTCAGTGGTGATGCTGAAAGTCCCTAAGATGTACGTTCAGATTGTTCCAACTTCAGAAGCGCAGAATGAAGTCGTTGAAAACTGACCAGTTCCACCGGCGTCACGCTTTTCTGCCGCCAGATTTTGCGGAACAGGAACTCGGTCATGGTACTCGGAAGCGCGCCGGTTTTAAGCCCGACGCGATGGACCCGCCGGATGGAGAATCGGGACAGGTCGTCAATGATGTATTGGGGTATTGTCAAGGTGCGTTGCGAGCGCATAGTACCTCCGTTTTCGGGATTATGCGCATACTCGGTGTCCCGATTCAACCAGGTGCGGCGGCAATTCCCCGCGCTCGTAGAACAGCATCCCGTTCTTGCCGCACGGCGAAAGGAACCCGTGCCCCGGCAGCTTGCCGAATACCCCCATCTTGAACAGCCGCCGTCGTCGCTTGAGTACCGCCGTGAAGTAACCATCGCAAAAATGGACCGCCCCCCGGCGCGCCAGAACGACCCGATACCACGCATCATAATCGTCGAAAAATAGCGGATCGACGATCAACGTCCCAGTTCCGCGCTCAGGAACGGAAACTGCCACCGGATGTACTGCCGCAACCGCCTGACGTGTCCCATCCAGTCGTCGTGGAACACCATGAGGTGCGGCGTGGCCCGGATGAGGTTGTTGTACCAGAGCACCCGCCGGTCGAGGCAAAGACGCACCAATACCCCCTCCGGATGCTTTGCCGCCTCGATCTCCACCCAGTCGGACCATACCCCCGTCTGTTCCAGCCGCAGCGCGTCCTGAAGGCCCTTGATGGCTTCCGTTACCCCGTGACTCGCTGCCCAGTCCATATGGCAGCAGGCGAGCGCGGCTGGGAGGTAAGGACACCCCGACGGTTCCCAGTACCGCGTCCGGTATACTTCCACCCGCGCAACGGGATCGGCCGGCAACCCCGCGTCACCGCTTTTTTCCGACAGCGCGAAGTTGACGGCAATCTCAAAGGTGTTGGAGAGTGTAGGCGTGGCGTCCATCAGCTTACGAATTGGCCTAATTCCGCCTGTCTGCGCCCCGGAGAACCGAAGATCGCCAGGCTGTTGGCGTTAGTGACGTACTGGTAGAACAGCGTAGCCGCTTTGTTGTAGTCGCTCAAGGCCAGCACCGCGGGGAACAGCGAGCGGTTGAACGCCTGGCAACCCACGTCGAAAATAAAATCGACGAGCGCGGCGGCTTGGCCCGCCGTGAGCGGCACGGTGACCGCTGCATTGAGGCAGCTAATGGCATAGTTGAGATCGGATTGCAGCAGCGTCAGGGCCGTGGCTTCGCTGATCGCGGAAGGAAGATGATCCGTGGGCTGGACGATATGCCCCCATCCGACGTATATCTTGTTGCCGACGTAAGGGGTTTGTTGAAGCAGCAGGACGGTCTGCCCCTGAACGAACGCCTGAATCGCCGGGGTCAGATAGATCATGGACTAAAAGGTAATGGCTTGCACCGCACTGACCGTCGTCGCCGCCTGTACTTCGGCCATTTTAGCCATC
>JAEHJW020001733.1_pt2 | contig 14213 bp, 11 predicted proteins | sample 9271431 | NCBI WGS metagenome assembly JAEHJW02
TATTGCAGCGAGGGTATTATTAATCGAAGGCATATGGGAGACGTGTTGGAGCAAAGTGATGACTGGTGTCGGGTTGTGGGTTGGGAGGTTGGGGGTGGGTTGGGTGGGGGGGGGGGGAGGATTAAACGGTTTTCTTCCCAGGAGGTAACCTTTTTACTCCGGATTTGCAATAGAGAGTGGCCCCGGGGTTCCATTGTTCCTCTCTACTCTAATTTCAGGTCTGGAAAAACCACCTCATTCCTGTTTTTTTGCCAGAAAATACCGTCTGCCGTTATTTCAGTCAAGTATATTGTATGGCCCCCCGAAAATCATTCTTTGCCGTATATAACGACCGAACCGCTCAAAAACTTTAGATGGTTGTTGAAAAAGCCGTAACGATTTCGCCAGGATACTTTTTTCTCGTGGTGCAATTTGGCTCATAACCTGCCGATTTTAAAGGGGAACTATCCATGCGCAGGTTTCGGGCCGGCGGACCGACAAGATCTTCTGCGAAACCTCCCCGGAGGAAGAAATGTCCGACCGTAAAAGGTACCACGTCGTCCCCGATTCCACCGATGGAAGCTGGAAGGTTAAGGGCGAAGGATCGTCTCGCGCATCGAACGTCTTCGACAACAAAGCGGATGCGGTTGACCGGTCCAGGGAACTTGCGAAGGCCCAGCCCTTGGGCCAGGTCATCATCCACCGGGAAGACGGGACCATCCAAACAGAACATACGTACGGGAAGGACCCGTATCCTCCGAAGGGATAGTCGCGGATCGTCTACGCTGAAGGGCCGCCGTCAGGTGGTCCTTCAGCACCCAGCATAACCACCGCCCCCATGATGCACCCTGTGCTCCCGCGTCAAGAGATTATGCTCCCTCTCGAGCCCCTCGTGTTTCCGCTCGACCGTGTTGAGTCGCGCATCCTGTTCACCTTCCTTCTTCCATAGCTCTCGGAACGCGGATGCAGTTTCCGCCTTGAACTCCGTGAACGACTGCCGCAGGAAGGAGACCGTGGCGATCGCCCCGCCTACCGACACAAGTCCCGCCACGCCCCCCGCGATGATCGCGCCGGTTACCATCCCCGAAATCGACTGCTCCATGGCGTCCTCCGCCTACTTCTTTACGAACTTGAGATACATCCTGTCCCCGAACATGAACGAGAACACCGACCCCGCAAGGTTCCAGATCGCCTCGAAGAGCGCCGTGTCCAACTTGGGCATGTAGAGCGTCGAGACCGCGCCCATGATGATGACCCCGGCCGCAATGTAGCGGAACGACGCCCGCAGGTCCGCCACCCACGGCGAGATGTTCTCCGCTGGCTTATCGAGTTCCGCGACGGCCTTGAGCCGCTCGTTCTCTGCAGCCATGAGCTTGATCTGCTCCTCCACAGACTGGGGCTTCGCCCCCGCTCCGCCCGTGAGCCTCCCAAACACACCCCGAATCCCGTCCGCCAGCGCCGGAATCAGCGCCGGAATCACCAGTGACAGTACGCTTGCCATCGAGGCACCTCCCATATCTTTCTTTGCACAGCACGCAGACTTCTTCCACCGTGAACGGCGGGAACCACCCGTCAAACCCGGGCCAGCACAGACCCCTTGTCATGCGATCCTGAGCTCGCCGGAGAGCATTGCCCGCAGCGTTTCCATCGGAAAATATTTCCCCGGGCAGCTCTTGTACTCGCCCTTGCGCCAGTCGAACCCCGCCATCGCGCCGACCTCCCGGTGGCCCAGGACGGCGTTCACCGGAATCCCGTACTCCGCGATCTTCCGCTTCACGATCTCGGCGAGGAAACGCATGACCTCCAACCCCGGCGGTGCCAAGTCGAAGTTCCCTACGACGCAGATCCCCAGAGACTTGCCGTTCATGTGCATCTCTTTCGTGTGCGCCCCGGGTTCTGACTCCGGTCTGCCGACCTGGAGAAGCAGCCCCTTCCCGACCCGCTCGATCCCGTAGTGGTAGCCGATGTCGGACCACCCGTTGACCTCCCGGTGATATTTCCGGATCGCCTCCCAGTCGACGACCTGCCCGTCCTTCGTAAGCGAATGGTGGATGATCACGTACTGCGGGTTCATGAGCGCACCTCCAAATAAAAACCCCGCTCGCAAGCGGGGCCGCGTGTGGATCGGATCGAAATCGGCTTACGACGCCATGTTCTTGAGGACCATGAGGAACTGCGCCTTCGTCATCTTCGGTTTCCCCTCGAGCTGCCGGAGCCGGTTCTCGTAGGCAAACAGCAACCGCGGGAGGAGCCGATGATTTCCGCCCGGGACCAGCCCGAACTCCTGCCGCTCAAGCATCGCCGGGTCGGGAGCGGGAGGCTGAACGGGCGGATGCTCGTCGGCAAGCTCGTAGGTAAACTTCCCCGACTCGAAGTCGTCCTTGAATTCCAGATACCCGTCCCGAACCAGGTCGCGCACCGTGTCGAATGTGGCGTCCGCGAAGAATGCAAAGAACTTTCCATCCCGGAAGACCGATATCCCCATGGCTTCTCCTTACAGCGCCGGCTTGACCGACGTGTCGGTCGTCGTCCCGTTGGCGTGATCGATGTCCCGGTAGTTGGAGGCGTAGTACTTCCGGTGGTTGGAATCGCTCACCAAAGATGCATTGACGCCCCACCATGGATAAGAGCTGCGGACCTGGAACCGAAGCTGCTGCGGCCCCGAGAGCCCCGAGATGTCAAGGTAGGCATAGCCGATCCCTCCACCCCCGTAGCCCGACACGACTTCAGTTGAGTACCTCGACCCGATCCTGACGCGGGCATACCCGTACCACCAGGTTCCCGGGTCCCCTCCGTCCCATCCGCCGTTCACGGATATCTGAACTGCCATCCACTGCAGCCGCGAGGTGTCCGGGAGGTTGATGTTCCAGACGCTGCCCACGTCCACGTAGTAGTTGTAGTAGTTGGAGACCGACCCCTGGTTGATCGACTCGGATACGGGGAAGGTGATCCCGAACCCCTCGATCCCGATCGCGTCGAACCAGACCGACCCGGCCACGTTCGTGTCGCTCTTTCCCCCGATGAACCGGAACTTGACGTACTCCGCCCCCTGGTAGGTCAGATACACGTTGCGGATCACGGAGAGCGCCCAGCCCGGTTTGTGGGAGACCGAAGAGTAGATGACCTGGTCGCCCAGGTACGCCTTGTTTTTGTCGTAGACCCGGGCGACAACCTCGATCTTCAAGTTTGAGGCGGAGGCCTTGTAGGCAAACCAGATCGGGCGGCAGTACAAGAAGTTGGCGAAGACGTAGTCGCTCTCCAGGTACCCGCCGCCGTTGTTCTGTCCCCCCGGGTGGACGAACTTGTATGACTTCGTCCCGTGGACGTAGTCGGTCGTGTCGTACCCCCCGGTGCCCCCGGGATAGAAGAAGATGCTCCAGTTGTCGGGGACCCCGTCTCCGTCCCCGTCCGCCTCCAGGGAGCCGTTCAGGATCGTCCCGATCAAGCCCGGATCGCCCGTGCCGCCGCCGGAGAGCCTGGCCTCGTGGTCCTCGAAGTTGTCCTTGATCTTCTGCATGAGCGGCTGGGAGACCGGCTCGCCGGCCTGGATCTCCGCGTCAAGAATCGCCTGGTACGGCATCCGTTCACCTCACCAGATGTGGTATCCGGGGGACTCGTCTTCCATTTGCCCCCGGGCATCGGTCACAAACCCGTACTCCCGCTCCACGTCGGAGGCGGCCGCGTAACCTGGCGTCCCCGCCGGGGCGATGAAGCAGACCTTGCGCTGGGAGAGCCGGATCAGGGACACCGCGATCCGGTTGTCCTTCACTTCGCGCTTCACTACCTGGTAGATCTCCGCCCGAACGGGGGAGCCGTCGGGACGCACGACCTCGTCGGTGGAGAGCCGCACGAATTGGCCGGTCTTCAAGCTCCCATCCTTGAGCCCCAGGGAGGCCGCGATAATCGGCTGGGCCGTGCGGTTCCTTCGCACCTGGCGCATCGCCAGGTTCTTGATGTAGCTCTCCGCCGCCTCCTCCTGGACGGTCACCGGATCGATCCACCTGCAGAAGAGTTTCTTCTCGGAGGTGTCCCCGTAGGCCTCTTCCGCGTCGGCGTCGACCGCAATGTCGAGCCGGTCGTAGGAGGAGGGGTCGTCCACCTTGCCCAGGACCTTCTTGTGCCAGTAGACGAACATCCGGGAGAGGCGGGACTTTTCGTTTAAGTCCACGGCGGTGGACCCGTGGAGGATGTGCGAGTCGTCGGTAACCTCGTAGTAGAGCCGCCCGGGTTCGTTCTGGATATTGCGCCTGACGGTTATCCGCAGGTCCTCGGCCACCCACGCCTTGGCATCCAACAGATCCACGATCTCGAAGAAAAGCTTGTCGAGCTTCTCTGGTTCCGAAACGATCCCCCGGAAGACGATATCTCCCCCCGGCCACTCCTTGGCGTAAGAGAAGGAGTCCGCGTCGATGTACTCTCCCGGGATACCCGCATCCACCTGCAACATTTCGAGGAGGATGTCCCAAGGGTTGGCGGGGGCGAAGTAGCGAACTTTTTGGACCTTGTCCTTAACCTTGTGGTCGACGGCCACGGTACCGAAGTGCCCCCGGGAGAGGATCTTCAGTTGCTTTGTCGGGACGTCCAGGCTCTCGTACCGGACGATCTCGTCTCCGATCCGCACGTAGCCGGAAGCATCCAGACCGGAGACATCCGATACGGTTAAGCCCTCGGTCTGCGCGGCCGGAAGATCGATCAAGAGCTTTATGTCTAACTTCGGGGGAACCTCGATCTTCGAGAGGTCTTTCAAGAGGTCCGAGGACTCGACCTTCACCACGTTTCCCTGGAGGGTCACGTTCTCGATCTTGCCGACCCACTTCTTTACAAACTCCTCTTCCCGCTGCCCCAGGAACCCCTCGTAGACCTCGATCAGCCGCCCCTTATAGTTGGGGTTGCGGGAGAGCATCCGCTTCCAGAAGGAAGCCTTCGTGATCCCCCGGGTTGCCACGTACGGATCGGTGTCCACGTCCGAATCGGGCTCGTCGACGAACTCCACCGTCACGCGGGCGTTGACCGTCAAGTTCGTCTTGATCTCGGTGGGGAGGTACTTCACATTCCGGACGTATGGACGAGGGCCCTCGAACGGAAGCGAGACATCGGCCGAGGAGAACCTGTAGACCCGGTCCGTCTTGGCAAAGGCCGCCGGGTACCGGCAGGTCGCCCACGTGTTGAAGCACGGCGTGCCGGTAGCAAGACACGGGGCGACGCCAAAAGTGCGGGTGCAAAAATCCAGGTGGAGGAGGACGAGCTCCACCGGGAGCTCTTTCGCCGGGGCCCGGAGCTGGACTTGCGTATAGATCCGCACTCCGGCCGCGGTGAGGCGACCGCTGGCAGACACATCGATCGGCGGGGCCCGGGCCTCCTTCCGGACTACGACGACAAGACGTCCCCCGCCGGGGATATAGGCGTCGTGCGGGTTTCCGCCGGTCCGGACGTACGTGGCGGTGACTTCGCCCCGGGCCGTTACGGCAATGGCCGCCACGGCACCCTTCCTGCCGGCGATGGCCACGACACCGGTGCCCTGGAGGACGACGCTCTTGGCTACCCCGGATTGACCTGCCGCGGCGACCGTTCCGCGGCCATGAACGGCGGCGTCCTGAAAGGTCCACTTCCGGCCGAACGCGGAAGTGGTCCCTCCGCCGTGAACAACGATCCCCAAAACGCTCTCGGCGACGGCGAACGTGAAGTCGTCAACAGCCGCGTTCGGGGAGGCATACGTCCAATCCAGCCCGGCGTACCCCGCGTTCCCCGTGAACCTCCCGGCGTCGAGGTACTGCCACTCGAGCACGCCGTTTCTGTAGATCGAGACGACATCCCCTAAGACCGTGGCCTTGATGATATCTCCGGCCGAAGGCTGGGGCCGGGTCGTGCTCTCCCACGCGACGTTGAGCCGGTCCCCGTTTTGGTCGTAGCAGACGATGTTCCATCGGGAGACGGCGGGGTAATTGAACTGGACCAGGTAACCGCCCTTCGGGGTCTGCGGTCCCCATCCGAGGCAGCCGAGTTTAAGGCCTACGGCTGCCGGGTACCAGACAGCCCCCCCGTCCCTCGAAATGACTCGATACGAGACCTCCTGGTCCGCGGCGATTCCGCGTCCCTGCCAGTAGCTCCGCTCGTTCGCGCCGAATGCCACTTCATAGAGGGACCGATTGGCGACGACGACCGGTCCGTACAGGTTCGGGTGCTGTGCCCATCCGTTTCCCGGAGGGCCGTCGGCGCGCTCGAAGTCGTCCACGTACTCGGTCGGGACGATCGTATGCCCGACGGCGTTTTTGCTGACGGCGCACACCGACATCCCGCCGCCGGAGACCGCTCCCGCCGACCGCACCCCCTTGTTCCCGGCGGCAACGACGCTCCCGCTCCCGGAGATGTTGCCGCCATCGGGGGTGACGATGCCAAAGGCAAAGTCGTCAAAACCGCCGTAGGTTCCGGGGTCCCAGGTGGCCCCAAGGCCGGGGTACCCATCGGTGGCGACAGGGTTCTCGTCCACCGCGTCGATGCGTAGCACTCCGTCCATCCAGACCTTGATCCGGATCGACGTCCCTTGCGGGAGCACCTCCATCCTCACGACGCCCGTGTAGAAGCCGTCGGCCGCCCCGATGAGGTCGTAATCGAACCAGGTCCCGCTTCGGTGCCGGACGACCTTGAGGGCGTTGGGCGTAAGGAACATGTCGTTTAGCAGCCAGTAGCCGTACCAGGCGTCGTCCCGCTGAAGGAGGACCGGCCCGCAGAAATACGGCCCAGCGTGCATCACGCCCGTAACGAACTGCCTGCCTGCGCGAAGGCCGTGGCCTTTGTAGAGAGAGAGCGAGACTCCGCCGCCTCCCGCCTGTGCGATGGAGCCGTTCGCCCACCACACGGTCGGCCCGGGAGGTCCGGACCCCCATGGAGGCGAGTTAATATTCCCGTTCCAGTTGAAGTCCTCGGTGAAGAGAACCACTTCCCCGCCGGCGGAGGTCGCCCCTTTGGCTCCGACGATGGAGAAGAACCCGCCGCCGGAGATCGCGGCCGCGCCGTACCGGGCCCGATACCCTTGTACCGCAAGCGTCCCGCCGGCAAACCAGCCGTCCAGGGTAAACTCGGCCCACTCAGCGCAAGGGAACGAGTAGGTCCCGTCGCCGCCGATTCCCGCGTACCCACCCCGGAAGAAGAGAGTGTCGTCCGCATACTCGAAGACCAGGGAGTCGTTGTGGAGGAACCGGTAGGTGTCCCCGTCGACTTCAAGCCTTAAGCCGTCCCCGGTGGCAAACGCCCGGTGGTTTAGATACTGCGGCCCCCAGTAGCCCGAAATGTTTCCCCGGAACCAGTTCAGTTGCCAGGTCTGGCCCGCTCCTCCCGGCGGAGTGCTGACGTAGAGGTAGACGCCCTCCCCCCAGTCCCAACTCTCCAGGCTGCGGCCGTACGAGGGGTTCCCCCGGACGAAGAGGAATAGGGCACCACCACCGGTGTCGTTTAGATACTCGGCCGCGACGGACTGCAGGTGCGGCGCGTTGCCCGGCCCCAGGATCCTTAAGTGGCAGGCGACGTCGCTGTAGCCGGTCCGATACTTTCCGTCCGCCTGGGCGATCCCCGCGTCCCAGGGCCCCGTGATCCCCATCGACCGTCCGGTGAGATACACCCCCGTGTCGCGCAACCAGGTGAGCGCCCCGTAGGAGAACTCCTCCCTGGCCGACACCCGTCCGATCCGCCCATGGCCGCCCTTGGCCCCGGATGCGGCGAGGGTTCCTCCTCCGGAAGCGGCGACGGTCCCCTGCGCTCCCTTCTTTCCGGCGGAGCCCACCGCCCCGCCCCCGGAGAGACCGGACGAGGCGTAGGTGATCGCGAGGTTGTCGAGCCATCCCTGCATCCCGTACTGCGCCCAGCCGCCGATTCCGATCTTGCCCGGCACGTCGTATGCCGGGTCGCCGGAGCAGGCCAGTCGCTCGATCCCGTTCAGGATGAACCGGTAGGTGTTCCTTATGAGCTCGAACCCGATGACGTTGCCGGACCAAGTGATCGAGCTTGGGTGGGTGTATCCACCCTTGAGGTACCACGAGCCGTTGAACTCGTAGATGTACGCATACCGGTCGGAGACCTTGAGCGCGACGAACTGCCCGCCCTGGTACCGGGCGAACAGGTAAACGGCCGCCGTCCAGCTCTCGTTCGTGCTGTGGACGTACTGAAGGGAGAAATCCTTCTTCTCCGCGAACGACTCCTTGGTGTAAAAGGATGTCGCGCCGGCGCTCGTGGTCCAGACCAGGTCCCAGTAGTAGTGCATCTGGCCGGCCCACTGCTTCACCCACGACGGGTCGCCCTCGAGCGGCGTCCCGTTCGGGTAGCCGTCGAAGCTGTCGGTGAGGGTGACCTGCCACTTCGCGGTCCCCCCTTTGCGAGCCGATACGGCAAGGGAACCGCCGCCGGAGAGGACCGCCGGCCGGGCCTTGACCCCCGATGCGGCGACCGCCCCGCCTCCGGACAGGACGACCGTCCCCGCGACGTCTTTCTTCCCGCCGCCCTGCGCGACACCTCCTCCGGAAGCGGAGGCTGTCCCCGTCCCGGCAAAGAGGTTGTCGGAAAACTCGGCGAACGCTGCGATGTCGGGGTTGGAGACCTGCTGGCCGTTGGTATACGACTCGTTCGTCCCGTCGTGTCGAACGTAGGCGGTGTAGGACTGCCCCCGGGTGTTGTCCTCTCGGACCCACAGCTCGATGACCACCCGGTCGCCGGACTGGAGGGTAAAGTCGGACCCGAGGGAGAGGGCGTGGACGTCCCGGTGGACCAGGAAGTTGCTGTAGACGGAGACTTCCGTCGTGCCTTGGTCGGATAGGAGGTCCTTGACCTTCCCAACTCCCGGGCGCCAGACGTAGACGAAGTACCAAAGCGCGTAGTTCGCCTGTCCGCTCGACTCCGCGGCGGCCAGGTACGCCGTCACCGTCTGCCCGTTGCGGATGACGGTCCCGCCCGGAAGCCCGGGGGAGATGAACCTGCGTAGGTGGGTGGTGTACTGGACGGACGAAGAGTTGGCGAGGATCCCGCCGGAGGAGATCTCCGTCGCGGCCGCACCCTTCGCGGTATCGAGCGCAAGGACCGCGTTCTTGTCGGAAGGCGTCCCCGGGTCGTAGTCCGCCCACGACGCCTGCTTCGCAAGGGGCACGTCGCCTACGGCACTTACGTTTCGCAGGAACAGGCGGGTCGGCAAGCGGATACTCCTCCGGCAAAGATCCTGTTATTGCAGCTTCAAGAGGCTTTTAAGGAACTTGCGGATCAGGCGTTCAGATCGAGCTGAGACGAGGTGAGCGTGTAGGTCCCCTGGGAGGCGAACGTCTCGTCGGTGACGTCCGCATACCCCAGGAACGTCCCGCCCGAGACGGCGGACCAGAAGCCCACATGCGTCACCGTGGTGCCGCCGGGCACGTCGAAGACCGGCTGGTTCGTAGCGGCGATCGCTCCCCCGGAAGCCGCCCCGAAGGTGACCGCCTTCCTCGCGTAGGCGGGCGATCCTCCCGTCAGTTCGTTGGCTCCCGCCTCGCCGGGGGAGGCGGTGTGGAGCGAAGCGTAGGCGACCGAGACCCCGGGCGCCACTCCGCGCAGCGCGTCGAGCATGAGGTTCTTTCCGGCGTTGGTGTACGGCATGTCTTCTTCCTCCTTCGTGTTTGGGATTTACTCTTTCACCCCCTCCATTTCGAGGGAGAGGGAGTCGTAGTGGGAAAGGATCGAGACGGCCGGTGCATATGAGTAACCGCTTACGACCCGCACGAACCGCACGTCCTCGGGGTAAGCGGAGAGGTCCCACGCCCACAGAAACGGGTGGAGGTCGGAGGCGTATTCCTCCCAGAAGGGAAGGAAGACCGACTCCACCCACGAGCGCTCCAGGAGCTTGAAGTTCGCCTGGACCGTGAAAGGCTTGAACTTGACGAAGTACCCGAGCAGGTGTCCCGCCTTGCTCCTCTGCGAGACGGTCTCCACCTCCTCCTTCGCCGGCACGAAAGGCGCCTCGGGCCGGTGCGGGAAGGTCATCCGCACCCCCAGAAGAGCGACGGCAAGCTGGGGCGCTACCGACCCGGGCGCTGCGATCCTCATCTTCCAATGCCTGGCCGAGGCGACCGTGAATGTCTTTAAGAATGCCTTGCCGGAAGAAGGCGTAAACGCTGCCAGCCGCTCCGTCCAGAGAAGCCCGTCGTCGGAGCTCTCCACGGAGAGTTGCGAACCGGTGGAGCTGAGGTTGTGGCGGACGATCCCGAGGGAGTCGGCAGCCTTCGAGACGCCGCAGTCCACCGAGATGTACTTGACCCCAGGCGTCGCTCCCTTCCAGAAGGTGTAGGTCTTAAGATCCGTGATGTTCAGGACGCTGTACCCGGGCGCCTCGTCGGTGGCCACCGGGATGCCATCCAGAAAACGGCTGTCGACCAGGATGACGGGGTTCACCTACCTCACCCCGTCGCTTTGCGCCTTCGTGATCGCAGGAATGAGCTGCCGTGCGAACTCGTCGTGGTCGACCACGTTTCCGTAGATGTGGACGTTGACGACTTGCGTGGTTCCCTTCTTTTCATCTTCACCGGTCGCGGGCGTGGAGGAGCTCGGAGCTGTCGGGATCGCTGGAGTCGAGACGGACGCGCCCCCGCCGCCTCCCGATGCGCCTCCCCCCGGCTGCATGGATTGGATCGATTTCACGCGCGCCATGCCGAAGGCGATCGCCGCTGCAGCAGCCGCAGCGCCCAGGATCGGGCCGACGTACGGGATGGACGCCAGCGCCGAGAACGCGCCGACTGCAGCCTTGTACGTGTCGATGACGGTCTGCGCAATAGCGAAGGCCTTGTACGCCTGGAACGCCGCCTTGTTCTTCTGGTCGGAGAGTTGGTAGACCGACTGCGCGATCGAGGCCATCGTCCTCATCGCAGTGGAGGCTATAGCCAGTTTCTGTTGCTCGGTGATCTGAGCGCTCTCGGCGTCCCACTGTCGGTAGGCATCCAGAAGCTCGGCCTGCCACTGCTGCCTGGCGGAGAAGAGCTCGTCCTCAGTGGCCCCGGCGGCCGCTTTCGCCTCGAGTTCGGCTTCCGCCTGCAGGCGGATCTTTTCGAGCTTCTGCTGATGGTAAGTGTCGAGGTCGGCCAGCTGCTGGGAGTACGGGTCCGTCCCTGCGGCGAAGCCCCCAAGATCCCCGATGGACTGGCCCAACCCCTCGAACCCCGACCCCTGCCCAAGCTGGTTCATCCCCGCGAGGAGGGCGTCCATCTTCTCTTTCGTGTGCTCTCGCTCGGCGTTTGCCCGCTCCCGGGCCAGGTTCAAGAGAATCGTCTCCTGCTCGATGAGCGTGTTGTTCAGCTCGTCGGATTCCCTCCGGCGGGTGTCGAAGAGGGACTGCTCGAGACGGGCGTACTCCTCCTCGTGCTTGAACTTCTCGGCTGCGGTGATCCCGGCCACCTGGGAGAGGGCCAACTCCTGCTCCATCCGAAGGCGCAGGACCTCCCGTTCCCGGTCATACTTCGCCCGGGTGGCTTCGGCATGGGTAGTCAGGCCGGCCTTCAGAGCCTGCTGGTCGATGGACTCGAGGATCGCGTTCTCTGCTTCCTTGTTCCGGATCGACTCCTCGAGCTTTGCCTTCGCAAGCTCCCGGGCGTTCTCGATCTCCTTGGCCTGTATCGCGTAGGCCCGTTCCGTCTCGAGCGCGTTCAGATCCCTATTTGTCTGGACGATCTGGTTCCACAATCCAGCCTGCTTTGCCGTGTTCCGCTCGGAGAGGAGATCAAGCGACAGCTTCTCCCGCTGAACTTCGAGGACCTTTGCTTGCGCGTCGTACTGGGCCCCGATGGCGGCCAGATCCGATACCTCGCCCATCTTGCGGCGGAACTCCATAACTTTAAGGGCTGCCTGGATGTCGGAAGCAGCCCGTTTTTCCGCGGCGTCCCGTCCCGAAGACGCGATCTCCCGGTCGATCTTTGCGATCTCCGTGGCCACCCACTGCGCGACGACAACCTTCGAGGCGCCCTGGCGTTCGTACTCCGCCGCCTGCCGGCGGATCGCCTCCAGATCGGTTTCCGTGTTTTTCGCGGACAGCTCCTTGATCTGGCGGTTGAGCTTTTGGACCTCGCCGGATACCTGGCCGATGCCCGCGGCTGCAAGCGGGGCACCCTTTGCCAGGCTCTCCGTATGCTCGAACACCGAAAGGATGTTTCCCCTGGCTTCCTCCATCGACGCCACGAGGTTGTCGGACATCTCCTTGGCGGTTTTCCCCCACCGCTCCGAGGCGCCCGTCGAGATCCCGAGCCAGTCCGTGGCAAGCGCCCCGACCGATACGAGCTTGGCGAAGGCTCCCGCCAGGCCGTAGACGGTCCCGATCGCAATCTGGAAAGCCCCGATGAGCGGCTGCCCCACCAGAAGCAGGATCTCGCCCAGGTAGTACTTGAGCTTTTCTATCGAGTTGGAGAACCGCGTGAGCCGGTCGGCAGACGAGAGCGCCTCGTCGCCCAAGGTCTTCTGGACGGCGGTCATCCGCTCGGCTGCGATCGTATACATCGCCTGGGCTTTTTCCGCCTGGGTCATCCGGGAGGCAAGATCCCCGTACTTGCTCTCCAGGTCGACGATGCCGACCATGGCTTTCAAGCCCCGCTCGCGGCCCGTGGCGATCGATTCGGAAAGAAGCTGGAACCCTTCCCCAGCCGAGACCGCCCCGCCCTTGATGTGCTCAAGGGTCACCGCCCACGATGCCATCTGGGTAATCTGCTCGGGACGAAGGCCTTTCATCAGGGCATCGCCTGCGATACGGGCCGCGTCCCCCATCCCGATGAGCCCGTGCGACGCGACCCCGATCTGCGTGGTGAGTTCCTTGGCGGTCGTCCCGTACTGCCGCGTCAAGGCATCCAGTGCGGCCATCGATTCGTCGATCCTGGCCGCCCGTTCCATCAGGTCCCACATCTGCTGCAAAGCCTTCCACGCCGCGTAGACCCCGGCCGAGATCTCCAGCCAGTTCTTCTTGAAGGTCTCGTAGTACCCCTTCAAGCCCGAAAGGATAGATTTCGTCCCCTCGGAAAGTTTCTGGTTGGCATGGTCGACCGCGCCGGTGGCGGCCACGGCTCCGGACGGGTCGCCGGTGATCTCGATGTGGATGCGGTTCTCGTCAGACAAGGGCCACCTTCATTGCGTCGAAGTGCTCGCGCATGATTCCAAGGTCGATCCACTCCTCGACCGAGAGGTCGTTCTTCCCGAAAGGGTATCCGCCCCGCTGAAGCAGAAAGAGGTACCAGATGTGGGAGAGCCACTCCGAGGGGCGCTTCGCGCCTTGATGCCTATCGCAAACGGGACAAATAGATTCGGCGACAGCCGCACCCGGGGGGAAGTTCTTTGAACACTCCGCGATCCGTTGCGGCGTGCCCGGGCACTGTGAAGTCCAGCTTTTCAGCTCCTCGCCAAAGGGAGCGTCTCGTCGCCCTCCTCGGTGGCCAGGATCTCTTCCTGGTCAACCTGGGCCTCGGATACCGCCTCAAAGACCCGGAAGGCGAAGTTCGCCACCGTCCCGGAGAGAACCTGCCTGAGCAGGGTCTTCCACTCCGGGTAGAAGTCGGGCGACGCCGGGTCGCTGGAGACGGCCTTGCCGTTGAAAAAGAACACTCCGTCCTGGACGCCGGTCAAGATCCTAAGGCCCATCTCGATCCGGGTCGGGACCACGTTGTTGTGGACCTTGCCGTTCTTCTTGGTGAAGAGCCCCTTGTTGTAGGCGATGATCTCCTCGGTCGTGGGCCGCCGGTAGTAGAGGTCGAAGGTGATGTCCTCCCCCTTGTGGTTCTTGGCGGCCACGGGGAATCGGTTCTTCTCGCACGAAAGGTCAAACATCTTTTCCTCCTGTCAGTCGAACTTGAACTCAATCTCGTCGTTGCCCGCCGCGCTCGGGTTGATGAGCAGCGGCAGGGCGTAGGTCAGCCGGTTGTCCCGGTCGGCGTACTTGGGGACGTCCAGCTGCACATTCGGGCAGGAAATCCTGCACCGGTTCCCAGCGCTCTGCCCGATGGTGGCGGCAAGTGCCACCCCGGCCGAGCCCTCCCACATCTGCCAGAAGTTCTTGGTCGAGAGGGTCACGGCCTCGGGATCGATCTCGCCGGTGACGGCGCGTTCCTTGATGAAGTACGACAGGATTCCGGTGGGGGAATTGGCATCGGGGCGGGTGGCGAGCTCGTTCTTCACGTCCACTTTCAGGCTTTCGATGACGGCAGCGTAGCCGTCGATCGCCACCTGTGCACTCTTGAACACGAGCGGGATCGCCGTGG
>JAEHJW020007832.1_pt1 | contig 14213 bp, 16 predicted proteins | sample 9271431 | NCBI WGS metagenome assembly JAEHJW02
AGCCGGTTAAGTAAGAAGCCAAGGTCGCCGGTGCGTAGACGTTGCACCCGATCAACTGGGTCAGGGGCGAGTAGCCGAGGAGCGTCTCCGGGTTCGCGCCCTGATCGTCGGTGAACGTGGTGGCGACGGAGCCCGCCTCCAGCTTTAGTCTCCGCCATCCGAGGTCGGACCCGGCGATTCCTGCGTAGTAGAGGATGACCTGTACGTAAGCCGTGTTAGCTCCCGTCGTGAGGGTTCCGGAATACCTCGTCCATCCCTGTCCATTGGTAGCCGCGACGTAGACGGTGTTCACCGTCGCCCCCGCGCTGGTGTACGCCTGAACCTGAGCATTCACGCCGCCTGCGGTGATGCCCGATGTGTACATGTCCGCCGACAGGGTCAGCGTGGCGCCGGGACCGACGGGGATCCTTGCGCTTGTCGTCACTATAAGGGTGCTCGTCTGAGTGGGGCTCGCCACGAACAGTTCCGAGCCCGAGCCGACGCTGTCCATCTGGATGACGCCGCCGTTCGCCACGGCGGTCCAAAAGGCGTTCCCTTGGCCGAAGGACGGGTTCGGGATGAGGTTCGGGTTGGGCGATACGTAGACTTCGGTCCACGCGCTCCCGGTCGAGATGTAGAGGGTACCGGCCACGTCGATGAGCGTCCCTGTCGGGCCGACCGCCGTCGGCACCGAAGCCATCTCGGGAAGCTGCACGACTCCTGCGTAGGGGCGCGTATCGGTGACGGTCGCGATGTTGGAAGATGCATCCGTGGTGACCGTCGCGATGGTGAGATAGCCCGTCTGCGTGGAGTGGCCCGTATGGAACGACCACGTTCCGTCAGGCTGAAAGTCGAGGTAGTACGTGGCGCTCGCCGACGCTGTGGCGAAGGTCGCCGCCGAGGGGGCGTAGCGCTTCACCGATCCATCCGACTGCACGAGGTAGGAGACGCCCGAGGTCACGTCGAGCTGGCTTGCGGTCGTTCCGTCCTTCGACGCCACAAGGCCCGAAAGGACGAATCCCTGTGCGAATAGGTCCTGCGCGTAGGGAAGACCCTCCGTGAGTGACGGCGTCACGGCTCCCGCCGCGATCTTCGCCGATGTGACGGACCCGGAAGCGAGGTTGGTCGCGTCAATGAAGCCGTTCACTACGTTGGATATAGCCGAGAAGTTGGCGTCGACCTGAGACGCGTCCGCCGTCTCGCCGTTCGTGAACGTGTTGGGATACACGATGTCGGGCATCTAGTAAGCCTCCGCTCTTCCGAGTGCAATCCAGGTGAACGTGACGATCTGTGTCGTCGATGAGAGTGCATGGAGCGTGAATCCCGTCTTCGAAGAACCCGATGCGCCAGACTCAACGGCGGCGTCGGGCGAGACGAGGACGATGACGGGGGGAGCCGAAAAGGCCGTTCCGAACGACACGGCCTCGGCAGGGTCGGTGTCGGCGGTGAGCGACACCGTGACGCTTCCCGTCTGTAGGAAGAAGTGCGTTCCAGACGTGAAAACGGCCCGTGCGTACACCTGGTCGAGGTTGTGGTCGAGCGCCGTCCGAAGTCCCGTGATGTCCTCGACGCCGGGGAGCGGGCTTGGCTTCTTCACGCTACTGGAGCCTCGTCTTAACGAGAACCTGAATGGCGATGCCCAGGAACGTGAAGGGCTCTCCGGAGGCGTTATTCTCGACCCGGAACTGGATGTAGCGCGCCTGTCCGTTGATGCCCTTCGTCTGGGATATCGGGTTGGACTGTCCGCCCCATGTCGCCTGACCCCACGTGAACGAGCCCCACTTCGATCCCGAACCTCCAAGATTCAGCGTCAGGACCGTCGAGGACAGCGAGAAGTCGAGCGTCGCCGTGACGGTGAGGGTTCCGGACGACGCATCCGACAGGGCGTAGGCGAAGAAGCGCTTGAACCGTTTGTAATGCTCGGGATAGGAGAAGTCGAAGTTCTTGGTCAGGAAGTAGGCGTCGATGGGCGCAGAGTTGTCGGCGTCGGTCGTCGCCTCCTCGTACACGAAGCCGTCCCCGGCATCCCCGCCGTAGAGCGTGGGTGCGTCTGTGGAAAGCTCGGGACGCATGACGGCGAACGATGCACGCTTCAGGTCGTAGACGGTCCACGCCGGCGACAGGTAGTGATAGAGATACAGGGCGTCGTTCGTGCTGGAAAGGCCCGTAGGCACCGACAGCCAGTACTTCCATTGGTACACCGTGGCCTCGGCATTCCCGATGTCCTTCCAGTTGAGTCCCGTATGGCCGCCCGTACCGATGAGCGAGGGGCCGATCTTGTCCGAAAGAAGCGTCACTCCCGTGCCGTTGAAGGCGTACACGCCGTCCTCGGAAAGAAAGACGAGGTTGTTGAGAACGTTCTGGATGGTCCAATGCGACACGCACCCGACACCGGCATGGGCGGCGATGAGGGTGTAGTAGGCGGGGTCGGCGCCCTTCAGAACCCATATGGACTTGCGCTTGAAGATCACGACGCTGTCGAGCAGGAGCGCCAGACCCGTGATGATGTCGCCGTCGTTCGTGTCGATGTCGATGAAGCCGCCCTCGGTGCTGGTGGCGTTCCAGTCCGTGGGGTCGTCGGCTGTCGAGTAGTAGAGACGGGACCTGGCCAGCGGGTCGCCAGCCGCGTACATGCGGTTTCCCGACACGACTGCGTAGGCGCAGGAGCCAGGAGGATAGGAGAGCGCGCCGAACGTCGATCCGTCCCACGTCATGGGCGTGTCCACGCCGTTCCACAGGTACAAGACGTCGTTATAGACTGACCCGGTGAACTTCACGCCATTTCCCGAGAGTCCGGTCTTGATGGCTGTCCACGCCAGAGCGTTCCAGTCCCACGAGTAGACGGAGGTGCCGGAGCACGCCACGAGATAGCGCGATCCGTCCGACTTCTCGAACGGGATGAGGGACATGATCGCGTTCGAGTCGATGTGCTGCGAGTTGAGGGGTATGAAACCCCTGCGCTTCACCACCGCCCCGTTCTGATCGAAGTTGACGTTCAGGAGGTCGGGCGACTCGTTGTCGCCGATCTCGTTGTTCGAGTACTTGGTGTTGAGGCCGCCGCCGAAGTTGAAGAGCTGGGCGTCCTCGTAGGTCGTAGCCGTCTTGGGCAGGTGCGGTATCTTGGCCTTCGGAAGCTTCACCGAGAGCTTCTTGGCTACCGTCCTGGCCATTAAATATCATACTTCCGCACTCTGGACCTAGGCGGACGGTCACGGTTGAGGGACGACCTCTGCTGCTGGAGTCGCTGCTTCAGCACGTCATACTGAGACATGAAGTACTGAGCCGACTGCCACTCTTCCACCGACTCGTTGGCCCGTGCCACCGCGTACAGGGACAGCGCCTCGACGAAGGGATAGGGAATATCAGAGACGTCCGTGAGGTTGGAAAGGTCGGTGACCTGTCTGTAGTAGCGGAGGGTCATGTCGTTCGAGCCGTCCCGAGTGGGGACCGGAAGGATGAGCATGTTGGACCCCCACGTGGTGTAGTAGAGGATGCCCTGATAGATCGGGCTGTCTCCCTGTGGCAGACCCATAGCGTCGTCCTGAGCCTCCCACTCGTCGAGAGACAGGTACTTCACGCTCTGCTTGCCCTGCGTAAGGGTCTGGGTGAGGGAGCGGGGCTTGAGACAATCTGATGGGAGGGCATACGACTGGACACCGCTCTGCGATGAGAATGTGTAGGTGTCCTGGACGTTGGCGTACTCACCTAAATCCTGCTGGGCCATGTTCAGCCACAGGGTGAGGTTGGCCTGCGACGCGAGCTGGTAGTTGGTGTCGCCCAGACGGGCCTCGCAGTCGTTCAGCAGGTCCTGAAGCGTCACAGGCCGATCCCCCTTCCGCTAGACACTCGATACGGTGATGTCGCCCGCCGTGGTGCCGCTCGTGACGACGGTGAGGCCCGTCGTGAACTCGACGTCGTACTCCAGAGAGCCGACGAGCGAGGGCGTGATGGTGGCGAGCTTTGTTCCGGATCCGGACGTGCTGTCGTAAACCGTGATCGTCCACGACGATCCGGGATTGTTGACCGTGATACGGTGCAGGAATCCTGCGCCGGACTTGATATTAGTCGTGGTGTTGGTCGAGACGTTGGTTGGCGTGCCGCCTTCATACGGCACGCCGTTGTCGTCGTGAAGGAAAGCGGTTGCCACCTATCCAACCTCCCTGAATCCGTCGAATGTCCAGCTGGTGCGATGGTCGGGCATGCCGTCGAGGTCGCGCACGTGGTACTTCCACCGCTCTCTCGCCGCGTAGCCGACCTTGTCCTCGAAGTCGCGTCGCGATGATTCCAGGCGGGCTTCCTCGCGCTCCTCGACTTCCTGGAGCATGCGGTGTGACGCCGTGTTCATGGCGTCGGCCCGGCTCAGCCACATGATGAGGCGCCCGTCTGGCGGACCTCCCATGCGGCCTGCGTCCCAGCGCATGACGCCTGCGCCGTCGTAGAGCACCCGCCATACGCCTCGCCCACGGTAGACAAGGGTGAGACGGGGGTCATATTCCCGCACCCGATCCGCCATCCCGTACAGGTCCCCGAACACCGGCATCTAGACCATTCCGAAGGCGACGAAGTGCGCTGTGACGGTGTGGAGGTCGGTCGTAGCCGTCTCCTCCACCAGAGGACCGGCTGCCGCTGCCGCAGGCATCACGTAGACTTGGATCTTGTCCGTGGACGAGTTGTAGTCCACGACGTATCCCAGCGGGGAGTCGAACAGGACCACGGAAACGGTGCCAAGGCCGAACTTCGCAGGCGAGAGAGCATAGCCGCCCGTCGGGTAGGACGCGTCGAATGTGACCTCGCCGTGGACCTGACCGAAGGCCCCCTGCATCTGCGAGACGTTGAGGGCGTTGGCGGGTGCGGTCGATTCCGTGAACACGTCGTTCTTAGACGTGTCCGTGTAACTGAAGGTCGCTGCCAGGATCATTCACCCCCATAAGGAGGGTCGGGGACGAGGCAGAAGCCCCGTCCCCGCCGTCATTTTCGTCCTTAGCCCTCGGTGATGTTCTGGTAGGCGAAGTTGGCCGCTCTCTCGGTGGTGGCGATCTGTGAGTACCAGCGGAAGTTGGCATACACGGAGTCCGTGCCGTCCAGGGAGCGGTGGACAACCGTGCCGTCGTCGTCCTGCCAGTTGGGCTGCTCGGTCTGATAGACGCCCCAAGAGGGCGTGTGCAGGCCGAAGAGCGTGTTGAGCGTGCAGTCCGTGTCCACGATGACCTTCTGGCCGTCGAACTCGAACTCGTCGCCCGCCAGCTCCTGATTCTGGCCCTGCGAGAAGGGTCCGAAGCGCCGCAGGGACTGAAGGTAGCGGAACATGGCACGACGGACGCCCCGTGTCGTGATGAAGGTCTCGGGGCGCATGGACGTGAGGTCCTCGCAGGAGTCGGCGCCGAACTGGAGCGTGGTCTCGTTGATGTTCGAGAGCGAGGAGTCGCCCACCAGAACAGATTCCCACGCCGGGTAGCTCGACGGGCTGACCGAGAGGTACGACGAGGTGTTGTCGATGATGGCCGACTTGAGGCCGATGACCTCCTGGTTGTACGATCCCGAGATCACAACGGTGTCACCGGCGGTTGCCGTGATGGCACCCGACAGGACGGCGGCATTGGTCACGTTCGGTCCGTAGGGGGCGCCAGCCTTGGTCACGGAGCTGATGGTCAGGCCCGTGCCGCCCGAGACGGGAGCACCGGCGTGGATGACGTCCACGACCTGGCCGGGGAACACATACTTGCTAGCATCGAACGTGATGCTCGCCGAGGACGCTGGCGAGTTGGTGAGAGTGGCGATGGTGCCGGAGCCGTCTCCGTAGAACTGCCGGTTCACGTTCTTCCTAAAGTCGTTGACAAGGCGCGTGGCCTCCTCGCGCATGGCGCGGGCGAAGGCACCCTCACTCGTCTTCGACATGGCGATGGACTGGCCGGTAAGCCGGTACTGGCCGTAGTTGTAGGCGGTGTTCACGACGGCGTCGATGTAGACCTGGTTCGTGGCCGTCGGAAGCGTTCCGTTCTCACCACGTGCGCCGACGCCTGAGTTACGGGCGACGTGGAGGGCCAGAACGACCTTGCGACCGGAGAACGGAGCGGGTTTCTTCTCGAACAGCCTCAAGAGTACGACCTCGTTGTTCAGCTGCTCGTTGATCGTGCCGACGTAGACATCCTTGAGGATGGCGTCGATAGTGGTGAGGTCTGCTCCTGCCAACGGTTATGTCACTCCTTACGAGGTCGGCGGGGACACGTTCTAACGTCCGCCGAGGAGGGCCGATGCCCTCTCTTCGGCTTCCTTCCACAAGTCTCGGGCCGACCGTTTTCCTTGGGGCTTGGGGTTTGGTTCCGGTACGGCTCCGGCGCCGCCGCCGCTCACGGGGGGCGCCTTCTTTACGGATGCCTGGGCCTTGGCCTCTTCAAGCGCCTTCTGACGCTCGCGCTCGATGATCTTGTCTCGGTTGGCGATCAGATAGGCGTCGTCGAGGTTGTCTAGGCCCTTCCTCTCGGCGAACTCCAGCATTTCGGTCACGAAGTCGCGTCCTTCCTTGGACGCCTCCGATATCTCGTCGGCGTGGGCCGCCTCGAAGGAGCGCAGGTGGTTTCCGAACTCGATCTCGGCCAGGATGTCAGCCTTGATCGCCTCGGCATCTGGAGCGCCCTGAGCGGCCGAAATGATCTCCTGTCCCTGGCTGGGAGTCATGGTCCCCTGCTGGTAGGACTGGAGTGCCGTTGCTACCTGCTGGGCGGCATTGGGATCGGTTCGCAGGAGTTCCACGAGGGGCTTGAACTGCTCAAGCTCCTTGGCCTCTCCGAGCGCCGCTTCCAACTGGCGGCGTTCCTCGGCGATGGCCTGCGTCTTCTTCGTGTAGTCCTGCTGGCGCAGGTATCCGCCCTTAAGTTCCGACAGCTTGACCACAGAACCGTCGGGAAGCGTGATCTCCTGGTCCTCGACGGGCGTGGTTGCTGAAGATGACTGGGCGTTTCCCTCGTCCGGCACGGGTCAGTTCCCCTTTCGCAGTCCGAATACGCCCTTGCCGCCGTGTGGCGGGGGCGTCCGAGTGTTGCATCGGGTCACGGGACGGATCGGAAAATCATCATCCCGCCTTGCGGTGGGAGGCCGCCATCTTCGCCATGCGCGAGGCCCCGTACTTCCTCATGCCGATCCACGCGGCAAGCGCGCCGGGATTGGTGACTCCCTTGCGGCGGGCAAGTTCGCGCTTGAGTGCGGAGAACCGCTTGCCGGAACCGAGCTTCGGCTTCTTCATTTCGGCCAAGTCGTCACCCCCTTATCCGCTGGGACTTCCCTCGATCTGGCTTTGCAACTGACCGTTCCCGAGGTGCGCGGCCTTGGTGACGCCGCCCATCGGGTACTGCTGGCGCCCTTGCGCCGCAGCACGTGCCATGCCCTGACCGCCCTCGGTCTGGGGTTCGGCTGGTTCCTGAACCCCCTGCTCCTGAGCCAGCATCTGCTGGTGAGCGGAGACATGCTGGGCGAAGAGGTTCTTCACCACAGGGGATGATCCGTCGAACGAGTCCCGCTTCCGAACGGAGTTGTGCGCCTTGATGTGCAGCTGGTGGTTGTCGTAGTCGTGGACCTCGCGCTCGCGTCCGGCAAGCATGTCCTCGTTCTCGTGGCTTGCTTGCAGATGGTCCTCCTGGATGTCCTGACCCATCGTCACGTCCGACAGGCCAAGAAGCATCGCTCCTTTGTCCGGGTCGAGCATGCCGGAGTTGACAGCCTGGAGGACGTACTCGAACCTCTGCTGCTTGTTGGCCGGTAGGGATGACGAAGCCTCGACCGACACCTCGAACTCCTCGGGGATATCGGCTGCCTTGAACTGATGCGACTCCCACGTGTTATCCGGGCCGACGGACCGGATCGTGCGGGTGTCATTGTCCGTGTAGTACTGATGGCAGAGCTTCAGGGTGTGCCAGCCCCAAGCCTCAAGCGCCATGTTGAACTGGTTGATTGTCGGACGCATGCGGGTCTCGTCCTGTTGCTCGATCAGCATGACGAGTGCCAGGGAACGAGCCCCGGAAGGCATCGCGCCCGGAACAAGCTCGTGCATGGCCGTGATCTCGGCGAGGTCCGAAAGGTCCTGCTGCTTCGAGGTGATGAGAAGCGGGTTGATCGGCACCGGCGTGATGGACTCGGGCTTGCCGAGCTGAGGGTTGTACTCGATGAAGCTTCCGGGCTGTACCACCATGGCATCCTCTGCCACGGAACCGGAGGGAACGATCCAGAACTGGTTGTTCGAGTACTCCATGGACTCAAGCTCGCGCGTCGCCTTGATGTTGTAGGACTTCTGGATGCCGATGATAGGCTCGACGATGCCCATGCCCCAGAAACGGGCTGGCATGGGGAAATAGTCCATCTTGACGAACGGCAGCTGCCCGTGCTGGTACGGGTTCACGTCATCGTACAGCACCTGGTTCGAGGTCACGATCATGAGGCGACCATCGGGGTGCTGGTTGGACGGGCGCTCCCAGTACTCGTGGACCATAGCCACCGGGTCGTCCTCGTGTTGCATGGGCGAAAACGGGGCATATCCTGCCGAGTTGAGGTTCAGGATGCGCAGGTTGTAGAGGTCCGCCGTGCCTGGGTCGGCGTCTGGCGTCACCTCGACGCCGAAGACCTCCTTGATCCATTCCACCGTCCTCTGGCGGGAGTGGATCATGTAGCGGGCGTCATCGACATGACGGGCTATGGGGTCAACGCTCACCTCGAACGGCGAGCACACCGCCGTGTCGATCTCGCCAGCCCGGATGGGTGATCCATCGTCGGACGTGAAGATCGGGGCGCCCTCGGAGTCGTTCCAGGTGACCTTAAAGAGGGCAGAACCGCATATCGCCGCCCAGAGCAGGAGGTCGTTGATCTTGCGGTCCATATGGAGCTTCCTGAACAGGTGTTGCAGCAGCTTCTGGGAAGCGTCCGCCGCGTCCACCGAGCGGTCATCACCCGTAAGGGGCATCACCTGGAGGGTCGGGTCTACCTTCACGATCTTGCCGATGGCGTTCTGCACCACGGGAAGCACGTGGTTGACCGTGACGCGGGGGATGCCGGGTTCCTGCGGCGTGATGTTGAATCCGCCGCGTGAGCGGTCCCAGCGAAGCCACTGGTCCCCTGCGTAGAAGGCCATGTTGTAGACCCACTGCTGTAGGAATGGCTGCTTGAACTGGTAGTTCGTGAGCGAGTGGATGCGCTCGGCTACCGAAAGCTCGCCCTTCTTTGTGGCCGTGACGCTTCACCGCCTCACATGTCGATGTTGGGGAACGGAGGTCGCAGGGAATCAGGGCTGATTCCCTCGCGCCTTGCGATGACGCCTGCCTTGCCGTCTGGCCCCTGGTGTATGGCCCGGGTGATGATGCCTTCGGCGGCAGCCCTCTGGGCGGCGGCTCCCGGCGCCTGTATGCGGTTCAAGAGATCCGAACGCTCGACGTCCCACCGGTGCTTCTCGTACTGATGCAGAGCCTCACGGGCGATCCATCCCGCAAGCGCTCCCACCAGAAGCCATGTGATCGTCGCCTGTCGCCTCCGTCCATGTGAGGAACGAGAGCGTCGCAAGGTTCTGGAAGATCACTGCAGAGTGGAGCAACGACAACTCAACCGGCTGGTCCTGAATGACATTCCAGCCGGAGCGCTTCGTCCATATCAGACGCACTGATATCCACACCGGGTGCCACGTCTTGCGCAGGAACCGACCTCGCACGGCTTTCCTCATGCGGGCCGCTCCCTTCCGTACGAACGATCCTCTCTAGCGGGGCCCCTTGCAATGACGGAAGTGGGCGGCGTATGCCTGTCGGGATCCGAAGATTCGACCGCATCCGCCGCACTCATGCTCCTCCTGGATGGGGGATTCGACGGCGACGGGCGGATCGACCGCACCGGATTTCTCGGTCTCCAGGACGGCGGTCCTCATCCCATCGGAAATAATGGAGAAGTGCTGGGCGATGTACCGACCGACTTCGGCATCGTTCGGATCGCGGTGAATCTCCACCACGCGTTCCTCCACGCCCAGGAGTCCCAGGGGCTTGGCCCACCTGGAGATGCAGTCCGTGCAGATCTGAACCCTGTCTCCCGACTCGGTCCACTCGTCCGTCTCGATGAACGGGGATGTGGTCCGTCCACACACCAGACATCCGCCGGGGGGAGAATCATACGTGTACTTCACGTCCCACGCCGACATCTACCACAGGCTCCTTTCGGCCCGCCGCCGCTGGATTCTCGACTGGGCTTCCATAAGGCCCACGACGTTGTGCGTCAGGGGATTGGGTCCCAGACTGTCGTCGAACTGCGTCCTCGGTGCCGAACGCATGATGTCCACCTGGTACGCCATGGCGTCCAGAACGTCGTCGTGCGCCGACCTCGGATACCTGAGCATCTCGTCCTCGAGGTCTCCCGCAGACCCGTCGTTCGGGTGGAAGACCGACCCCGACTCATAGAGCGGGATGAGCTGCCGTATCCGGTAGTCCTTGGAATCTCCGTGGTCAGGCTTCAGCTCGACTACCGGCACCATGATCCCGGTCTCAATCATCTTCTCCATCAGGAAGTGCTTGAGAGAGCGCTGGTACGCCACCGTCTCCACACCGACCGCCACCGGCCGATGCTTCAGGCTAAGGCGCAGAATCTCGTCAATGAGCGCCGTGGGGTTCATGTGCCGTCGAACGATCTCCACCACGAAGCGCCTGTTTCTCGAATCCACCGCGCAGGTAAGGATTACGGAGAAGTCGGCGGACTGTCTCTCGCTGATCGCCGGGTCCACCGTGATGAACTTCAGGACGCCCTTCGGAGGGTCGGCGTAGTAGTGGAACCACTCGCTCCGGAACACCGCGTTCTCGTCGGACGTAGGTTCGTTCAGGTATTGCGCCGAGAACTCAAACGACCCCTTGTCCCGCTTCAGGTCCGCCAGCACACGCTCGTTGAACCTGGACGGGAACAGGACGTTCCCCTCGAGGTCGATGGCGCGCTTGACGTCCACGAGCCACCTGTCGTCTGCGTTCGCGATCAGGCGTGAGTAGAGATCGTCCCAATGCCACCGGGTGCCGATGACCAGAAGATCGCCCGTCGGCTCCAGGAGGTCCAGAAGGTCCTTGTAGTAAAGCTCCGTCTTCTCGATCTGGTCCTTCGTCGTCACCGACTCGCGGTTCACGATGTCGTCGGCGATGATCAGGTCGTAGTGCTGAGAAACCTTCGAGGTTCCGACAGAACCGATCTGGACCGTCGGCTCCTTACGTGGACGCCGACGCGTCTTCACCTCGATCTCGTCTTCCGTCCACTTGCCCTCCAGGTTCGTGAGGTCTCCGAAAAGAGCCCGGAACGTCTCGTTGCTCTCTATGTGCCCCTTCGCCTCACGCAGGAACTTGATAGAGTTTCGGAGCTCCGCACTCGTCACCAGAATCCTGATGTCCGGGTCCCTCACGATCCTCCATAGCATGTAGGAGATCGTGGCAATTGTGCTCTTGAAGTGACCACGAGGGTAGAGCACAAGCTTCCTCTTCCTCGGGTCCATCACCGTGTCGCACAGATCCCGGTGCGGCACATCCTCGATGTCCTGGTAGCCCAGCACGTGCTTCGCAAAAACGTAGAGGTCCGAGAGCGCATCCTGCTTCGTCACGCCAAGCGACGAAACCACATCACGCTCGGCAAGAGCCGATAGGAAGTCCTCCTTGGCCTTTGCCGCATCCGCAATCTTCGGCAAGCACCCTCACCTCCCTAAGACACGGGCAGGACCGCCAGAGGGGTTGGCGACCCTGCAAATGTTCCAGGATGCCGATTGTCCGACATCCCAAGATTGTGGACGGCGCTTACTGCCCCTTTATCGCCGTCCTCGGCCTGATTTCCACGTCGCACCGCGACGCCCATGGGATTTTCGGGGGCGCAGGCCGGTGTAACGCCCGGTATGCCTATCCCTCAGAGGATCGCCATTCCCGCAGGTGGCGTTTCGGCGATGCCGGGCAAATCTATATGCTCTGCCAGAACCTCCACAGCGCCACGCCGCTGCCAAACGCCACCGCGATGAGCGCCATGATCGCATGCAGCCACGCATGCGGAAGCGTCGTGAACCTCGCTGTCGCATAGGACGATGAGACGCACAGAGCCGCCATCGACACCGCATGGACGTGCAGGAGGTCCCTCTGCCACCACGGAGCCTTCCTGTAAGCGGCGAGCACCTCACCACCCCCGGCGGACATCGGCACTTTTGGGAAAAACATGGTGGAAATTTTGAGACGCCTAAAAAATTTTTTGATCGCGCCCGTCGCAACGCTTTCTGCGGCCGCCGACGCATGCGCGTGCGCTTGCGTGCTCGCTCGTGCGTGCGACGCCCGGCGCGCGCTCGGGGTGGTCCTGCGCGCTCGATGCGCGCTCGATGCGCGCTCGTGCCTGGTCGATGATGACGTAGGGTGTGCGCCCGAGAACGTCCGTTTGCGTCCGATAAGGTCCATTATGTGTAACCGGACGATATCCCCGACACGCCTTGCCACGACTGCGTTTGCGGGGCGTCGCCACGCCACGCGGGTTGACCGATACCGCCTGGCGTTGACATAACACGTCGATGTGGGCCGTTATCCGGATACCGATGTGCGCGTGAGGGCTGCGTCTCTAAGACGCCTGCGGATCGTGGCCGCGACATCCGGCGCACACTCGTCGATCACGCCTATGACGATGTCCTGCCACGCCTGCACCCGCTGCGCCGAGTGGATCGTCTCGTACGCCCGGAGCGATGTGTCTACGTACCCGCGTGCCTCGCCGAGCGCCTTAAGCAGCACCTCAGCCATGCGCGGCACCTGCTTACGATCCGTAGCATCGAGCTCCGCCTCCAGGCGACGGGCGATCTCCAGCGCCTTGCTGTGCCCGCGCTCCAGATCCGTGAGTAGGTCGCCGGTGCGCCGCAGCAGCGTGTCGCCGTCACGACGATACGGACGAGATCCCCTGGGCACGACCAGCGGCGTCACGGTACGCGCAGACGCTGCGGCCTCGCGTCCGTGCGACAGAACCCTGTCGAGCTTGCCGCGTGACCACCCCAGCTGGCGTGCGGCGGCCGTCTTGGTGCCGTTGATCGCCATGGCCTCGATGGCTAGCTGGTACAGCTCCACCGGGGGTCTTCTTCCGCTCGCCATCCCGGTCCCCTTCATCATCCAACGCGCGTGATCCAGGGGGCACGCGTCGTCCCGTACTCCGCGTCGCGCTCGGTCCGTACCTGGGTCCGCCGACAGGCGTCAGCGGAGCGGCTCTCGTCCCTCGGCCCCCTCCTCACAGCAAAGCGTCACCCGTCTGGCGACAGGTGACTGGGTGTATCGTCCGGTAGCGGTGTCGTCCTCGCTCCCGGTGGGAGCCGGTCGCTGCGGGAGCAGCCGCACCTACGCCCTGGCGGGCTGCGGTGCAATCGGAGCCGGTCCGCTCCGCGTCCCGGAGGGGTACGCGGGGGACCGTAGACATCATAGCGCAAAAGTAGTGGTCAAAAGTCCAAAGTTTTTTCCGATCCCGCAAAGCCGCGCCAGCAGACGTGGCTATACATATCATAGCGCCAGTATGTGGGAAAAGTCTTACAGACTATGGCAAATGTCGGGGTTGACAGGGGCTCGTGTCGAATCCTGTCGAACGAATCCTGTTGCTGGACGCATGCATGCATGCTATGGTGTGGACGTGGCGAGGCGCCAAGGCGCCCGTAAGAGATGGAGGAGGCGGTCGCGATGGTCTCGGAGACGACTACCCGGCACACCTGCGGAGGTCCCGCATGGGGTCGGCTCACGGACGGGTGTCCTCGGTGCGAGGAACTGAGGTCGGGTGCGCCTGCCCGTCGGCAGACGTGGCGGGAGTCGTACCGGCAGACCCCCGAGATGCCCATGCGGGATCGGTACTGCTTCTGCTCCAGCACGCCTCTGGGCGCTCAGGTGTGCCCGATTTGCGGCCTACCGCCCTACTGCGACTGACTCCCGCCTGACGAGGCCCGCAGGCCGAAACCCCCATCCGGGGGTCGCGGGATATCCCGCAAGATCGAGAGGAGGGCTCCAAATGGCCAAGAGGGATGAAGCGATCATCGAAGCGGCCCTGAAGGGCGATCCCGCCGAGGGATGGGAAGCCATCAGCCGACGCCTCATGGAGCGAGTTAACTCCGAGAGCTTCAAAGAAACCCATAACGTCACGGGGGACGAATGGATTCGCCTCTACGATGCTGTAAACGGCATCGCCTACGGGATGGGTACCGGTAGGGTGGGCACGCCAGCGGCAATCAGGATCAAAACGATGGGCCGGGAAGA
>JAEHJW020000798.1_pt1 | contig 14206 bp, 25 predicted proteins | sample 9271431 | NCBI WGS metagenome assembly JAEHJW02
CGATCTAATGTTTACGTTTAATGGTATTATTGGGTGTAAATGTAATTATTGTGGTTTAGTGTGATTTTTGTGCTTAAATCGTAAGAATGGAATTGTGTGCGTTTTGGACGCAAATTAAAGGCACACCTTTGGGTGTGCCTTTTTGGCGCGGGTGATTATTTACATTAAATTACAACTTCATAGTCACTTGCAAGTTGTGCAGCAGAAACAATCCATGTATGTGAAGAGTCACCAGCATTTTGAATTACAGCATCACCATTCGGTAAAAGTTGGATTAATTCAAATCGTGCCTTTAGTCTATATTGAAGCATTGGTGTTCCACCCCTTTATTTATTTGTCAATATAGCATATCCACCAATATACTGTGCTACTGCATTATTACTCCACCCCCATAAACCATCATCAAAGGGTATTCCATTACCAAAGTATAAGTCTTCATGATACGAACTGTTTGCTGCGACAGTCGGGCTTGCCAATTGCACACCATGACCAGGACCACCAAAAACAGAATAAATAACAGAACTACCTGTTGTGTTTTTAAAATCTACATGAAGTTCCTTTAATAGTTTGGTTCCATCCCCAGCAACCATTACCGAGGTAGTAGTATTGAAATTACCAGTTGCAGATATCATTGAATCCGCAACTGGTTTATTACTAACACTGGCATACTTAATGATTATATAAATTGTTAATGTATCAGAAACAATAGTGCTACCAGACTTATTAGTGATACTAAACATCGCCCTGTTAGTGGGAAATGGATATGCTAAATCAATTTTATAGTTAGCTGTTTTGTTGGACTTGCTTATAAATTGAACATTTCCATTACCTAAATTTGAATCAGGTATAGTGTTATATGCGGTTATTTGATCTACTGTATAAAGGCTAGTCGGGTCCGCTAAAGACGAAACTATTATTAATGATACTGAATCCGCCAATATGAGAGGTATTGGGATAACATTGGGAAAAATATTGAGACTAGTATTATTCGCTAAATTAGAAACCACCTGCTGCACCCCGTTAACTATTAACACAGAAGGATTACTACCTATCATGGCATTAGTCACAGTACTATTTAAATTAGCATTCTGAATTGTCGCATTAATAGCACCACCAGTAATATTAGCCTGAACTGTTGGCATTGTCCCAACATTCAAGGTTCCTCCTGCAATCGTTACAGCTGGCATACTGGCAACATTAAGGTCATTCGCTACGACAACATTCTGCCCACTCTGTGCAACAGCTGCTGGGTCAAAGGCTGCAGCATAAGACGTTAGATTAATATTAGCTACCCCTGGACCACCCTGGAATACATACAGATTCTTTAGTGTACCATCCCACCCCCACTGCCTATTGGAAAGCGGTGGAACCGTGAAGTCATAAGAGGTAGCACTAGCACCAGGATACCTAGACACATAAAGCTGTTGGTTTGACTTGTTATAAATGACAACATAGTTTGGGTCTGAGTCGATAAAGTCAATCTCAAATGACTGATTAGCTGGAACCTGGTAAGGTTTTTCGCGCCAGGATTGACGTGTAATACTACCCACTTATAACCCTCCTTACTGGTTAGCTAGTGCCATTGCAACAGGTGAAAGGTCTGCTTCATAAGATAACACCTGAATGGTCACACCGGATGCACAGAACAGATTTACAGTGGTCTGTCCAACACCAAAAACACACTGAAAGCGCTTTCCGGTTGCGACACTATATTCAAAGACTGTTGCTGAGACATTGGCACTTCTACCCACAGTCACGGTGCTACCTGAACCGTTCGCAATGACAATATGATTAGGTCTGGTGTCATTAAAATTTAAAGGGTATACGACACCAGCAGCTAAAGTAACACTCTGTTCTCTAAAGGTCTTTTCAGCCTTTGGAACAATGGTTTTTTTCTTTAACTTCACAGAACCACGACACGACAAAATATGTTCTTCCACGTTTTACCCTCCTTTATTTAGCCCATATTCGTACAAAAAAGAAAATTCCCACCAGCGCCAGAATCACCATAGTTGCAAAATATGCAGTATTCCCAGCATTGCTGGTCACTGACTTAACTGTACTCACTGCACTACTCACCTGCCCATATAGTGAATTATCTTTTGTCAGTGCTGGGTCCCTGGTATAACCAGAATATATGGACCATACCGAGTCTGCCCATGCTTTGGCGTTTGCTGCGGATGATACAGGGTCCGAACTTGCACCAGGTTTCCAGGAAGTCAATGCAAACTGATATAAACTATCCGGTGTTACCTGGTCACCAGAAAAGAACTCATTAACCTTTAACCCACTGTAAAATAATTGATTGTCCAGACCTTTATACATGGGGTTTCCTTGTCCTGGTGCTGGATACCCATACCCTAGTGCATAACCTTCCTGACCAGCACCCAGGGTACCAAACTGCGTTTCGTGCTGTGCAATAGCTGCAAGCAAGTACGGATCAGCGCCAGCACTTGTTGCAGCATTTACATCCACAGACCAAAAATTATCTGGTATACTTGAATTTGCTTTATCTGTGGAACTAGACAAGGGATCACCCCCTTAAAACATTGATAGCTTGCTGCATAAGGTTAATGGCTTGTGTATTCTTATCAGGAGAAGTCACAGGACTAGTCTGGACAGGTGCAGCGGATGGTTCCTTATACCCAATACCAAAATAGTCACAGATACCCTTTGCATGGGCAACCACAAGCGTATGAAGGAAAGAGGTGTCTTTTAATTTGTTGGTGTCACTCACTGAATCAATAAAACCATTTTCAGTAAGCACAGCAGGACAAGCGGTTTCTCTTAATACCAACACATTTTGTGTTTTTACACCACGATTAGCCCACCCACCAGCAGCTAAAAGATAGGGTAAAATTTTATTAGCTGCCTTTTCAGCATTACCACCCAGTGCTGAAATAAGTTCTTCTTCTCCGGTTCCACCACCAGCATTAACATGGATTGACACAAACAAATTAGAACCATAAGCATCCGAAATTCTAACACGTTCGTTCAGTTCACCGTTAAGATCGTTTTCCAGGTGTCCTGGGGCATAATCCCCTGAACGTGTTAAAGCAACACCAATACCATTAAAAACTAACAAAGGTGCAAGCTGCAAGGCAATTGCCAGGGTTATATCTTTTTCCTGGATACCATTACCCACTGCACCTGGATCATATCCACCATGCCCAGGATCAATTGTTACGTTAAACAAAATATTCACCCTTTCTAGTTAAAAAGGGTATACACACGGTACACCCTTCCAACATCTTAAAATCTGATACTTTGAATTAAGTTTGCAGTGTCTTGTGCTGTGTTTCCTGCCACCCTAACAACACCAGTACCGTTGGATACATCTTGTGACACACCACCACCAGCCTTTACACCACCGACAATTAAACCGTTTTGTCCTGCTGCTCTAAGCTGGTTTGCAAGAACAGTCTGGTCCATACCTTCTGTGTTCACAAAGTTGTAACCAGGTTGACCACCAAACTTTGCCATTGCACTGGTAAGGTCTGCACTAGCACCAAAGATAGTTTTAACCACTGGTGCAGGTGTTGGTGCTACATAAGCAGGTTGTGAATAACCATTACTTACAGCGCTGGGTATACTTTTAATTAGACTTGTGATACTAGCAAGTAAACCCTGCTGCTGGGTGTTCTGATTATTCACCAGTGTTTGTTGGTTATTTGCCAGGTTTGAAGTTGCCTGGGTTAATGCTGCAATATTATTCATAACACTGGTTTGATTATCAGCAGATTGTTTAGCCATTGCGGTATCTGCTGCTGCCAAACTACCAATAGAACCCACTATAGTCTGTTCGTTTGTCAGTGCTGTGTTTAGCTGGTCTTGCAGCGACTTAATTTGTGTTGCCTGGTCCGTAGTCTGTGATGCAATGGCGCTTATTCCGCTGGCAAGTGTTGCATTACTTTCGTCTAAATGATTTTGTAATGCTGCGTTCGATTGCTGCATAGAACCACCAAGCGCTGCTAGGTTTGCTGCTGTGCTTGAATCACTGGTTCCAGTGATTGACGTTACACCACTAGACCTGGACCGTACAACCAGCGCGACCACCACAACAGCACCCACACCCACCGCTAAATAGACACCCTTTTTTCCCTTAAATACTGTGGACACACCACTGGATACTGCTTCAATTTCCGACATTAGACACCACCCAGCGGATCACCGAAATAAGGTGTTTCGGATGTGTCCAGTTCTGGAATCATACTTCCATAACCAGGTAGACCAAAATAACTACCTTCCTGGATTGTTGAACCATCGACCGACCGCACAATTGCGGTGGTCGATGTGTCAAACTGGTGAAGTCCTTCCACACTTTCAAGTGACTCGAATGGTGCAATTCCCAGGTATACGGAAGGAACATCCACACCGACCAGCACACTTTTCAGCGCCACTGCGTTTAAATAGGGTTTGTATCCTGGAATCATTTTACCTTACCTCCCTTGAAGGGTCTTAATACTTTCAATTGTAGGATAGGCAAGTGCATTAATCACCTGTGCAGTTTTATCTGAATTAATGACTAACAGATAAATCGCAATTAATACAAACACACTTCCTGCAATTGCCATAAAACCACGCATATTCTCACCCTTTCGGCAATAATGCCTGTATTTCCTTGATATTAAAAAGTAACTGACCGAGTAGGACCAGGACCAGGAACCAGAAAGTTCCTTTAGAACCCACCGTCCAGTACATAACCAGTGTTAAAAAGATGAACACTGCCACATAAATAAGGTGTGTTCCTATGTAACTTACTGCTTCACCTGCTGTCTGTGCCTGGTATGCTGGTCCATGTGCTGGCATGAATTGAAGGCTGCTGCGCCAGTCTCCTGTTGTACCACGTGGTAAGTTATCCACCTATGCAGCACCACCAAACACACTACCTGTCATAGCCTTAATCCATTCCCTGGATTTTGGATTAACCAGCAACCATAAAATAATGATGGTCAACATCAGAAACACTAATTTTGTTTCCATTACTGCGGAACACTCCCTCCTGGTGGAACCGTTGGAGGAACTGACTGACCAGGTGCTTGAACCGGAACTTGAACAGTAGACTGTAAAGGTGTTGGTGTGGAAACCATATTAACGGGTGGCTGCTTCAATAAGGTATTAACAGCACTTTCGTTAGACCGCTTTGTGAACCAGAAACCAGTAACCAGCGAAATGACACCACATGCAAACTCCGAAGCTATCCCCCTATAAATCATAAATCCGGCACCAGCAATGATTAATAGTGATAGCAAGAATTCAAAGAGCATGTTCAATCCCTCCCTCATTGAGTCCTGCATATATCCCCCTTTCCTGTCCTGGAGTACAGGACATCCAAATTATTTAATTAACCCAAAGGCAAAGAGTACCGCGACAATACCAATAACTGCAAAGATTGTGTGACCTTTATCCTGGGTGGTGATCAGCATAGGACTTGCTTCATCAGCTTTGATATAGACCATCTTCTGATCATCCGCTGGCACCGTGTTATCCACGGTGCTTTGCACATTGTTAAAATCTGGATAAAGGTCTTTAATGGAGTATCCAGCACTAGGCATAGTTTACACCCCCGATAATCGTGTTAAAGTCTCACTGACAACTTGCAAGTTTCCAGTCGTTCCAGGGATGAAGGACACCCAAAACTCTGTGAGTCGTTCAGTGTCGATAAGGTCACGACTTCCACCCAGGTTTGCCAGTCCCTGGTCAGACATATCCAGGGCTAAAACACCAGCAGGAAGGGCAGTACCATAACACTTAGTGTTAATTTTGCGAAGTACATCAGCAGGAATAATATAAGGAATGTCTGCCTGATTGAAAATAAGGGAAATGTCACCGATTTGGGTGTCAGTCATAGCCACGTTTGTGGATGCTTCAAAGTTTAACAGGATCTTTCTATAGGTCTGACCAACTGGAAGTTTCACAATTTGTGTGGAACCAGAAGCAGGAATATTGAAGTTTTGTTCAGCAACCAACTTCAATACGGAAAGGTCTGGAATAGCATCTGGTGAAGCAGGAACCGTGTAAGTTTCTGTGATCGGTGTCACGTTGATTGCGACTGCTGAAGTGGTAATAGCAGCATCAGTAAACAAGCTTACAACCGTTCCAAAGTCAATGCTGACAGTGATCACAGTTTCCTGGTTCTGTGCAAGGACTAACCCAACAGGGTCACGATCATTTAAAACATCAGTAAGGTCCACAAGAATGTCCAGGGTGTTAGATGTACCACCGACACTGGCAGTGTTTCCAAGGGTGGTAATAGCATCCATGACATTCTGTGCAAGGGCTGCACTGTTGTAGACATATACACCTTTTCCTGACACCTGGTAAGGGTTAAAACCATTGTTGACCTGTAAACGAATTTGTTTAATCAGGGTCCAGGGTGCCATACGTGCCTTTGTCAAAGTGGTTAGCGATGCATGGGCAGCAGTAAAGGTTCCAGAAATTTTTAACCAGGTACGAGATAACAAACGTGCTTTAGGAATCGTAAAGGTCACAGTGTTATTTTCGACTAAGGCAGCAGCAGGAATCTTCTGCCAGTTCTGACGTGTGGCTGCTGCAAACATAGAAGCCTTTTGCGCTGGGGTTAACTTTTGTTTACCACCTTGGGCTGCTTGTGTTGCTTGGGCTGCTTGTGTCATTTTTAATTAATCCCCCTTTAAAATAAATTTAAACTGCTGCCACAACAGGAGTAAGACCAGGAACTTGATACTTAGCGGTAATAACCTTCATAACAAAAATGAAGATTAACGCCAACAGACCAACAACCATAAAGTTCCGAATACCTAATTTAACTTGTCCTTCCATTGTTCAACAATCCCCCTTTTAAATTTTGGATAACATTCATTTTTAAAATACATTCCTATTCGCCAGAATTGAATGTATCCTTAAACCTGCATGTTTCCTATGGTTTCCAGTATAAAGTACAATTTTAAAGAATACAAATGAGTTATTAGACAATTTAAACTAAAATTTTAACCCTTATCTTCTTTTAATTGTGCTAAAACAGCACGGTCACTTTTAACATTGTAATACCAAAATTTATACTGACCAGGTTTACTATTAAATTCATCAGCACCACTAACGTCTGCAATTCGTTTTCGGTCCTGTGGTAAGTTAAGATCAAAGACCATTAAATGACTTGCTTCACTGATCGGTAGTAAATTTATACCGCTTGGTCTTTGGGTCAAACTCCAGGCAGCCACACCCAATTCTCTTCCCCTGGTCAAAATAGCCTTATACCAGGAAGGAATACGCTGGGCATTGGGTGTCACAGACATAACTTCATCAATCCAGCAGATAGTGTGACCGCGCTTATACACAAACTTAAAAAACTCGTTATAAAAATCCTCGTTCATTTCGTCCCAGGTTGGTCTGTAAATGCACTTAGGGGTCCTTACCCTGGATAGGTCTTTCAAATGCTTTACGATGGTTAATTGGTCCTTTGGTACTTCATCCCAGGTGGTGGTGCTTTTGGTATCCAAGCAGAACACATTTTCATAACCAGCTAGATATTTTCGCGCCAGGTATGTTTTACCACTTCCGGTCCGTCCTGCGATAAAAACATGCTGGTCTGCTGGGATATACATACCCTGAATTTTACCCACCGTTCACCCCTTCTTCCGTGCTGCATGGACCTAATAAACAGGGTGCTTTTCGCGGTCCTTCCACATACGATATAAACCCATTAATCACACCGCAAATTTCAATCGCCTTTTCATCAGAAATCGACGCTGTCAATAATCCCATATAATTCGTTATCATTGGTTTGATGATCATGCCCTGCATTCCCTGCACCTGGGGTAGTAGCCCATCGACTATTTTCTCCGCTACCTCCACCAGTCTGCTGGCTGGGCTTGATTGCTGTTGGTCCACTTTGTTTGACCTCCTTCTTTTTAGTGGTGACATTAATCACTACCCTGGGTGCAATGAGCACACCCAGTGCAATCAGCAGCGCTATTGGGTCTGAATACTTTGCCATCAGGTCACTGTCCATATACTTTGCCATGATGTTTGCAGCAGGGACCGCAATTCCTTCTGCTTCTTCCGGTGATAGCTGCCAGTGTGGTCCTAAACGCCCTGCACCTACTGCAAATACACCTTGAATTACAGACTGAAACAGAATCACAGTTTCGGGTGCAGCAGCGCTGTCTCTGGACCTGGCTGGGGTTGGAGTTCCAGACTTGTGTTTGTTGTAGGTTAAACCTGTGGGACGCTGTTTACGCTGCTTAGGTTCTGTGCCTGGTGGTGGTTCTACCAGAGATAACTCAGGAATGATTTTGGTTTGGTGATCACTGCTGCTGGGTTCGTTTCCTCTGTTTTTGGTGGTTTGGGTGGTACTGGAATTGTTACTGTTGGGGTTGCTGTTTGGGCTGTGTTTTCCAGGGCTTTGAGACGTTCCAGGATCGGTGTTAGTGCTTTTTCCCATGCGCTTGGTTCCTCCCTATTTGGTGGTGTAGTTTGGGCTGGTACTGGGGGTGTTGTGCCTGGTTCTGGGGGTGTGGTTTCGTTTGGTTTTGCCATTTGGTTTTGACCTCCTTATTAATTTGGTGGACACCCACCTGGTTAGGTCTTTGCAGCCATTGCAGGGCATACCTTGAACATAGAATTTTGGGCATAGTTTGCATGGTCTTTCTAATGTGATATTCACATTTTAAACACTCCTTTAAAATTTAATATTGGAATTAATTAAAATAGTAACATAGGTTAAAACAAAATAAAAACGTGTTTCCACGTTTTTATTTTTAAGTTTAAATTTATCTAGTGCTGTAATCATCAATGATAGTTATTTGTGTGCATTGTTTGAGAATGATCTTTTTCATTTTGTGCCATTCATCGTAAAGGTAGTTAATTTGTTTCCGGTTATGGTCAAATGCAACGAATTTACCGTTCGATAAGATGTAAAGATTTTTAATCATTTTAAATTACCTCCTTCTAAAAGTTCTTTTGATAAGTAGCTTTGAAGTCTGCTGTTTCCCATTCTGACTTATAATTTTGCTTTGATTTAACTTGAATGGTTAAAAGGTGTTCATTAATTTCACCGTCAAATTTGTCTCTTAGATCGGCAAGGATTAATTTTTTAATATCTTCCTGGGTGTATTCAACATCAATTTTCATTTTTAAATTACCTCCTTTAAAATATATGGTTTTACTGTTCCGTCTTTTAAAACTTCACCACCTTTATAAATTCTTGCCAGGTGCTTAATGGTTGTAATGGTTGCATATTTGGTATATCCACCCTTACGAAGTAAACCGCTTTGCTTAGGCCATTGCATACAGTGATATTCGGTTTCTTTCGTTTTAGGATTGACCACAATTTTGTCGTTCTTACCGACACCCTTCATGGTGACTTTATCGTCAAGCACATAGTCTTTGGCACCGAATAACCACATTTCTTTATGTCTGCTTTCCATTTTCAATTTACCAAGATCATTGGAATGGATGCAGCCAGCAGCCAGTAATTTTTCATATCCTATTTTGTTGGTGAAAAGGCTGTCTGTGTCACAGTAATAAACATTTTCACGACCTGCAATCTCAATGTATACTGCCAGCATTTGACGTGCGTAACTGGTCACGTGGGATGCAATAGCACAAAAGGCATTGTATGCTTCACTTGGTGGTTCATGTTCAAATACGGAACCACCCAAACACTTGATAGTTTTCTTTGTTCCATCAGTTTTACATGTCGTTATAATTTGGAATAGTGCAGGGTCACATGTTCCGGTTAATAGCCAGTTATCACTTTTCTGTCCAAATTTACCATAGAGTGAATTTAGAAAGAGTTTGAACATATTGGATAGCATTTCGTCAAAGTTTGCTTTTGCTTCATCACGTCTAGTATAAAAGAATTCTACATAATCTTTAAAAATGTAATCCATTTCATAAACAGCAATATCATAAACTTCTAAAATGATATTTTTATCTAAACAATATTTAATCTCTGGTGTGCAAAGTGAAACAATGAATTCACCACCAGGGAAGAATAGCTTTTCTTTTCCCTGGTATGGTATGTGTGGGGACGTGGTACTTTCTTTAATTTTAACCGTACACACGACTCCAAGGTCACGTCTAATGAAATTTTTGAGTTGTCGAAGGGTGCAGCGCTTTCGATAGAACTTTAATTTTGTAGGAAAGCGCTGGGAAATCATAGCGCTGGGGTACATAGAATTTACATCATTTTTATAAAAATCACCAGTGAAATGTCCAACTTTGAAACATTCAACACGTCCACCGTGATAGGATTTTCGTTCTAATTGTGTCGCATTTTCGTTATCATGAATGAATATTGGTGTCTCTGGCATAAATTTATAGCAGAATGTGGCGAACGCTTGACCTGCAATAGTGGGTCGCATGGGTCCTAGATCGTAGTCTGTGAGCAGTTTTCTAAATCCTTCCATTGCTACCTGGCAAATTTCCACGTCTCTTTTGCAATAGGGGATCGCTTCAAGGAAGGTTCCTGTTTCAAAATTAAAGGCAATCTTTTCTGGAAATCCAAAGGTCTTTGCAATCTTTTCTAACTTACCAGGGAAGTAATTTCCGGTGTTTAGAAAGGTAATGGTCTTTTTCTTTTTCGGATTTTCAGCGTTGACCATTTTTAAAATGTAGCTCCCTTTGTCAAAGGCGCTAACTACTGTGTAACCGAGTCTTACCATGTAGTCAATCGCGTGGGTCACGTTTATGTCATATCCGACATTGTGAGCATAGACCACTGCTGACTTACCAGGCTTTACAAAGTTGTCCAGGTCTGACCAAAAGGACCGTATTGGTTCATAGTCTGATATTCTCACACCATCCCAAAAGCCTGGTGCAATTGGTATGCAGCTTGTGTCATTCTCTGCATAGGTCCTATGCTGCCCTCCGTGCTTGTTTGTTGTGTCGTAGCGTACAAAGGTAGCGCATAGCAGGTATGGTGTATGTATGAGGGTTCCTGGATCTTCTGGTGAGGGGCTTACATTACTTTCAGTGTCGAAGTATACGCAAAAATTTGGCTGTGTGTCTGTGACTAGCTGCTTTAGTTCGTGTTTACGTCTCTGTGTTCCCCCCACCTTTGGACCTCCTTCTAGTCACGTAGATAGGCACCCACTAGCTGGATACTGTTTGTGACAAGTTTAGACTGATATGTGCTTATGTTTCCAGGGTTCGTACATTCTCGTTTTACAAAGTCTTTTAGTTCCTTTTGGGTCATTTTTTCATCCGGTAAGATCGAGAAATAATGTCTGGTTTCTACACCGTTTCGGTCCACTGTGACATAGGTCATTAGGTATGCAATGTCATTATCAAAGGGTACTGGTGCATCTGTCATAGGTTTGTAGTCACCTTTGGTAATTCGTCCTTTGATCGGTGGATATGCTGGTGGTGCTGGTTGGAAACCGCTTTTTCTTTGGTGCCTAGTGCCTTGTCCACCCCCTGCACGTGCATGTTTTTCGCTTAGTGGTTTTATATCGCGGAATCTGTTTGGTGTTGTGTGAAGTGCTTTTTTGATTGTCTCGTTGGATGCTGAACGTAAACGACTTGCTTCTTTGGGGGAGTATCCTGCTTCACGTAGTTTGGTGTAGTTTACTTTTAGTTCTGCTTGACGCTGCTTTGATCGTTTAGCCATTAAATCTTCACCCTCTTTACATCACGCCAGGTAATCCCACCATTGCATAATTTACAGGTAACACGATCTTTATGTTCGGTCACATCAGTTTGCAATGACCAGGCAAACAATGGTTTTCCGCAAACAGTGAAATTCTTTTTATTGGGGTCTTTAAAGTGAATTTTCTTCATCGTTTACCCACCTTTTCTGCCTTTGGTTTAGAGTTCACTGAAATTTTACCAATAACCTTACCTTTCCATATTGGGCATTTTGGTGCTATTGTGAATTTTTTAATGTTACACGCTGGGCATCCTTCCAGGCATATGTCGTTATCTGTGCAGGATGCACAAAGGCAGGTTTTACCCTGCCCATGTATGCACTTACTTGTTTTCAATTATTTACCCTTTGCAGCATCCCTGGCTGCTTTGGCTGCTGCACGTCCTGCGCGTGTTGTGGGTGCTGGTGGTGCCTGGTCTGTAATTGGTGGTGTGGTTTGTTCTGGTGGTGTAGCTGGTGTAGGGTCCTCTGCTGGTGTGTTGATAGCTTCATCAAGTTCGGCAAAGGATACATCAGAAGGTGAACCAGCGAAGTCAACCAGGCTTGCATATTGCTTCATACCACGTTTGGTTTTAACTTCACAGACCTCCATAAGTAAGGGGATAGGGTAAGGTCCCTCGCCCAGGACTTCAATAAGTTCCTCCGCTTTGTCAACCGCTGCCATGTGAAAACCATCTATTGCTGTACCATCAGCCAGGGTAAAGGTCACTTTGTCAATTACCAGGTTTTCAATCTCAATACCTTCGGTGATGTGCATCCCTGTAACAGTCATCATTTCACCAACATGATCACGTAAATTTGCATTTTGACCAGAAGCGAGTTGAACCTGTTTAGCTTGTGCCATTTTAGCGCGAAATTCTTCGATAACATTCATTTTTAAAATCCTTCTTTCGTTTTAAATTTTTAATTAAAATTTTAATTTTTAATTTGGGTGTGATATGGAAGTCCTTGACCACTTGTTAAGCAAAACATACATCGTGTGTGTTGAATGGACTTTTGATCGAATCTTAGTTTTTGAAGTATACATGTGTTGCAAGTTTTAGAAGTTTGTTTGGGTCTGAATTTTCGTTCCCACCACCTTAAAATTATTTTCTCCTCCTTTTCGTTTTGGTTTGACTAAATTGGGTATGTGACCACAATATACCAAAACTTTCACTAATAAAAGTTACTATATTCCACAAATGGGTGATATTAGGATAATTTCGCGATATTTTTTGCAAAATTATTTTTTCTGTATAGCAATTTGCTATATACTTTAATATATCATTCTGCTATACTGTAATAGAGAAGGGAAGTTTTGAACGAATTGCATAAGACGGTGCTTGTATTAATCAGTATTGGTCTTTAGGTATATTCAAAATTTCCCTTATATGAAGGAGGATTAAACCATGGATAAGAGAACTTTAGTTAGTGAAAATTATCAAGTCGATAAGAATGAAAAGATGGAAAAATTTATGGCTGCACTTACTGAGGGTATTAAGCTAATTATTGAGAATGAGAAGAAAGAAAGTGAAGAGAATGATCCCATTTAGATACTGGTCACATGATCATAAAATGTTAGTCTATCCTAGTTTTAAAGAATGGTTATCAGTAAACAGATATAGGAGGATTTTACGTGGGTAAAATAAAACAAGTACAGCAGCGGTTTCCAGAACCGCTGCTGTCTGCTATTGATACCTGGGCTGGGGTTAATATGACCAGGACCGATGCTGTAAACCTTATGTGTCAGACATTCTTAGACAATTTGGAAATTGAAAGGTTGCGATTGGAAAATGCTGAACTACGTCAGAAAGTTGTTAACCTGGCTATGGGAAGGAATGAAGCATCAGGACATATTCAGGCTGTGAATAATTAGCAAAATGATATATTGTATTGTTCGGTTTACCTCTCCCCCACTCCGGTAAAATGGTCCTCCTGGACGTTTTCAGACCGACACCAACGCGATAGGGGAAGGGAAGTCATGCAAAATATCCGAACAATAGAGAAGGACCACCAAGCTGCTGACCTGGTGGTCCTTTATAGAAAGAGAAGGAGGTAAGTTAAGAATATAACAAGTACGTTTGTATTTCAAACGTACTTGTATTAATATTCTGATAGAAGGAGGTGGGATTAATGAGAGACTATACAAACTACTTAGTTTGTGCTGGGTGTGGAAAGTGTTTAACAGGAGAAGAGTTCACAGAATTGGAAGGTAAAAACTATTGTGAAACCTGTGAACCTATTCCGGTTACACCTGTTGAGACAAAGACCGTAACACCAGCACCAGCAGTGTAAAGGATGGTTGAAAATGATTAATGAAGTAACACCAACTATTTAGAAATATTTTAATTTAACACGAAGACACCCAATTGGGTGTCTTTTTAATTTGCGTCCAAAACGCACACAATTCCATTCTTACGATTTAAGCACAAAAATCACACTAAACCACAATAATTACATTTACACCCAATAATACCATTAAACGTAAACATTCAAATCTACGAGTTACATTAAATCACATTATTTACATTTAAAGACAAGAACCGATGAATTGTCAGAATTGCGTGAATATTACAAATCTGGTGTGTGCCTATCATC
>JAEHJW020009324.1_pt1 | contig 14191 bp, 11 predicted proteins | sample 9271431 | NCBI WGS metagenome assembly JAEHJW02
CCTGCATTCGGGAAGCTGCGTCATCCAGAGCAGCCCGCGCATCGGCCGCTGTAGAAAATTTCTTTGCCAGTTCCGGCATCGCGCTTAAAGCGGACTCGTGCGCCTTCGCCCATCGCTGGTAAGCCGACACATCAAGCGTGCCATCCTTGCCCTCCGCAGCCTGCCGCAACGACCATGCGGCATGATCCTCCAACGCGCGGACAGCAACCGGAGAACCGTTCGTGTGCCGCATGAATTGCCCGACCGCCTCAGCGCCGCCAGGGCCAGACCGAAAATAGCGCAGCGCGATTTCCGCGTTTGTCGCGTTCGGCTTGATCGGATAGGTCTTCGCCAGCGCATCGCGCCGCGCAACTGCCTCATCCATCGCCTGCCGAGCGCCGATGGCAGAATCAAATTTATCCGCTAGGTCAGGGAACGCGCCCATGACCTCGGCATGGTTCTTGCGCCATGTCGCGGCCTTGGCGGCGTCAATCGTGCCATTCGCATCTTCCGCCGCACGGCGAAAGCTAAAAGCCGCGTAATCCTGCAATGTTTGGTGCAGCGAAGGATCAGCCGCAGCGGCTTTTTGAAATGCCTGGATACGTTCAGCGCCCGCTTTGCCGGACGTGAATAATTCAGCCGGAACCTTGGACGCTGACAGCGCGAATTCGCCGGGACGCGCGCCAGGCTTGAGGACGGCACCGACACCGTGGACTTTCTGCCCGTATGTCTGCATCCGTTCGGCATGTGCGTCATCAGCGGCGCGACGCCGGGCCAGGGCTTCGGCATCGAAGTTGGGGGTAAGGCCGGTTTCAGGGACACCGAGATCGGCTTGCTCGGCGCTGGGCGGTACGCCGGGACGCCCAAACGCGGAGGCTTGCGCGTTGCGCTGCAAGGCGGCGTCTTCGGTGCTGGCGTATGCCTCGCGGATCGCATCTTCCGCGTGCAAGCCCTGCATGTGCAGTTCGGTCGCGTGATCCCGGACTTGCGGCGACAAACGCCATCCGGCCTCATCGGCGAGGCTATTGACCGCATCCCGCGAGTTGTACCGGGCCTCGTCGGTCTGCCACGCCTGTATGCGGTCCCGGCGAAGTTCCGCCCCCACATGGGCATCTTCCGGCCGATACACGGGAGTATCGGACAGCATCGCGTCCCGGAAATCCCTGATATCGGAATTCTGCCGAAGAAAACCCTCATCCGCCAACGCTTGGCGCATGTAGTCTTCTTGCATACCGCTGGCATTATTGATCAGGCGACCGCCACCACGGTGATGGATTCTATCCAGATCGGCGGCGGCAAAGTCGCCGCCCTCGTCCTTCACCCCACCCAGGCGGATAACGGCGTCGTGAAGGGTTTCGGCTTTACGGTTCGGTCCTGGAAGGGGTGCTATTCCATCTGCTGTCGAAGGCGATACGCCGCGATCGCTTCCAACCACGATTCCTCGATTTCCACCCGCGTATTGTCCCTCGACAGGCGAGCCGTTTCCATATCCTTCCGGGCTCGCCACTCCAGCGCGCGAAGATACTCCAGGCGCCGATCCTCGGTCATTTTCTCCAACCATTGCGGCAGGAGTTCCATTGGATTGGGCACCGACGCGAACATTCGCGGACGTTCCTTGGGTGGCATCTGATCCCTGCTGACTTAACCGGGACATGATACTATCACCGGGAGCCATTGCGCCAGACTTCACAGCATCGGCATCGGAAGCGGCCTTTTCCGCGACCGCCCCCGATAGCGTATCGTCCAACGCGGCTCGCAACTGAGTGAGTTGACGATACGCTTGTGCCATTTCCGGGTTACTGCGCATCGCCGCCATGGCATCGCCTATGCGCTGGCGAAGTGCAGTGACTTCCGAAAATTTCTGCACCGCAGGCTGGAAACGCGCCGTTGCGAATACCGCGGCAGCTTCGCCTTCCAAGGGCTTCGCGTTTTTAGGCCAGGATGCAACGATAGCCTTCACCCGAGCCTTAAACGGCTGCATATTGACTGCAAGCGTGCCGTCAGGATCGACCATCGCATAAAGCGCCGAAACACCTTCTTTGCGTTTGGTATTCAGAGCATCCAAACCGCCTTGCAACTTCGACCCGAACCGCTGCAAAACCGATGCCTTTTGATCCGAGCCGACCGGCGGAGCATTCCCGATAGCCGCAGTCGCATCCCGCGCCCCGCCTGTTGCTGCGTTCACATCCGCATCGGCCGCCGCCAACTTGGGGGCAAAGGCTGTATCGACCGCGCCGCGGATCGTGTCGCCGTTCTGCTCCGGGACAGCTACGCCCCCAGCGTTCGCAAGGGCGCCTTGTGCGTTGCGCTGATAACCAGACAATGCCGCTTCATTCGCCGCATCCATGGCTTGCAGTTGCGAGCGGAACGCCTGCCCGACAGCGGCGGGATCGCCATCGGGTTGCGGCGCGTTGATGGCGTCAATACGTGCGCGGTTCTGCGTATTGTATCGGGCAACAAATTCAGGATTGTTACCACCGGAACCGCCGCCGACAGCGCGCTCTAGTTGCCCAAGACCGTTATCCCCGGTCATCTGATACAAAGTTGGGTCAGAATTATCAACTAAAGGCGCCGGCGGATTATCCAAAGCCGCACGGACCGCAGCGGGATCAGACGCGGCCCCAAGGATACGCTGCCCCACGATGCGCTCACGGCCCGTTTGAGAGAGGGGGGCGACGAAGTTCTTGGCGCCGTCAATGGCAGCGCCGGCAACACGCCCAGCAGTTGCAGCACCAGCGCCAACGAGACCGCCGCCGACAATCTGACCAGCCATGTTTGCAATCGGCTTGTAAGGTTCAGGGGCGGCGTTTTCAGCCATCTGGCCAACAGTGCCGGCGCCTACACCAACGGTAGCCTGGGATGCAGCCGATCCAGAACCAAGAGCCTGTTGAAGTGCGCCCGGAACGCCAGCCAACGCCGGCAATGACCTTGCCGCCGACCAGGGCAGCACCATGGACGCCATTCCTTGGCCAGCCGCGCGCGCGGACTGTTCAGGAAGGCCGGCTGGAACAACATTGCGCGGATCAGCGCCAATCAATCCCTCGGCTGATTTCCACCAATCCGCACCACCCACAGGATTGTTGATCGTCGGGATATTGGTGCCTGCAACAGCGTTGATGCCACGCGGTATCAGATTTATTGCGCCTGTGGCGAGATCGACCGGCGCACCCAGGAAAGATGCAACACCTTCGCTTGTGCCGGCGCCCATATTCGCGAGCACTCCGGTTTTCTGATTATGGGTTGCTGACTGCGATGCTTGAGCGTTCGCCCCAGCATCCGCCGCCTTCAACGCATCCGGGTTCTGGACAATATCCGACAGCCCCCAGCTAGCACCGCCCTTCCCATCCGTCTTAGCTGGCGCGGGTGAAGCCGAAGGAGCCACACCGGAATTGAATTTGGCATAATCGGCATCCGACAGATTCGTGTATCCGCGTCCATCAGGAGACGGATGCGCCGGAACCACCGGATAACTTGGCGCAGAATTCGGATCAAGAGGCGGAAGCGCCGCCGGGTTCTGGACGATATCAGCGAGACCCCAGCCCATCAGTTTGACGCCTGCTGTGGCAGGAACGCCGAAACAGGCATTGGTTTTCCACGCTCATCCATGACCGTTGCATTCGGATCAATGCGAGCGATGATCTGCATTGTCCGCAGTCCCTCATCTTTATTCGCGAGGTTCTTTGACCATGCGGAAAACGGCGTTCCGTTCATCGCAGAGATTGCCGCCGAATAGACTTGCGGATTGTTCTGGTTCGTCCATTGCTCATCGTATTCCGACGATGGCTTATAGTCGGATTGCCCTTGCACGTAAGCGTTGCCGTGCTGGTTTACCCAGTTCTGCAACCCACGCCCGTAATCGATATCCGCTTGATGCGCGACCATCTGCATGTTGATGATCTGCTGGTTTGCGTTTGGCTGAAGATCCAGGTTTGGGTTTGCGCTCTTATAGAGCTCGATCGCGCGATAGCCACCCCGACCGCCGAGAACACCCTTTTCCTGCTCGCCCGCGCTCGTAAGCGCCAACTTGGAAAACTCTTGCCCAAGAGCAGCATCCGGCAACTGCGCGGCTCGTGTTGCCCATGTGTTCGACAGTGCAGGCATGTAGGTTTGAACAAAGTTGGAAATTGCCAACCGCTGATTGCCACCCGATCCTGTCGGGATATTTGCGGCGGCTTGCTTCATAGCTTGCAGCCGCACCAACTGGTTTTGCGATCCATTGATATCGTCCGTTGCAGCATCCGCCGCCTTGATGTCGTTCTTGTATTGCTCATCCATCAAAGGCCGCGAATTTGTCGTTACAGAACTGCCGTTAGGCTGCGATGTGACATGCACGCCAGGAGCGGCCTGATTGATCGTCGGAGCGCCATCAGTGGGAAGTGTTCCACCGCCCGGTGCAACTTGATTAGGAGGCACGACATGGATACTGCCGGGCCGCGCGTCGTAGGGGGTGGATTGTGCCTCTTGAATCTTTAGAGCAGCCTGATTCTGCGGCGAAAGCGTAACCTGCCCACCATACTGCGGCGGTTGTTGACCACCACCCATCCGAGCCTGATACATCTGCGTAACTTGCCCGGCCGTCATGCCCTTTAACTGCGGATTGGCAGCAATAACCGGCGCCATTCCTGGAAGCATCGCCAACGGCGCGTTTGGCTGCGCTTGCAAGATCGTGGACGCGCCGCCAGGGCCGAAAGCATGAGCAAGCGCCACAGTAGAACCATCGACCGGCAATCCCTTTTGCGCCAGGATTCCACCGTTCATGCGGGCGTAGGCTTCCGTTGCGCTATCCGCGAGGGCTGGAATGTTCCGCAGCGGCATGAGTTCCGCATCGGTGTGGCCAGCCGCGATGTCCGGTCGCGTGGCCCGCAGCACGCTAGGCCATGTTCCATTCAGGAATTGCCCAGGACCAGAGGCGGTTGAGTTTGGGTTTGCAGCATTGGGATCACCCCCGCTTTCGCCCGCATTTATCTGTTTCGCCCAGCCCGGAAATGGATCGGCCGGAAGTGCGTTCGGCTGCAATGGCGCACCACCACCCGCTGGCGAGCCATTCTGTGCAGCCCATCGCGGAAGCGGGATTTGCTGCTTGACGACGTTCCCGGTCGGTTGACCATCCGGCCCGAGTTGCGGAACGTCCACGCTCACCGGCTGCTCATACGGCGCCGCTGTATTTTTTTCCGCAAACGTCTTAGCCGCCTGTATCGCCGCCACCATACGCGGATCGGCCGCACCGCCCGGCGTCGGGAAAGCCTGACCGTTGGCGCCCATCGAGTAGCCAGCGCCACCGGCCATCGTGTTGGGCATTCCGTAGAGCGTTGCCGCAGCGCGATCCTGCCCCGTCGCCATCGCGAGATCGGCCAGCATCTTCAACTGCTGTGGGGATGTCAGATACCCAGGTTGCCCCGACGACGCCGCACCAGGAAGCGGCGATTGGCCGGCACCAGCAACAGGAGCGCCAAATGGCGCACCACCGCCGCCATACATCTGCTTGTAGGCGTCCATTAGCATACCGGCGCGTTGATTGGCAATCTGCGCCTGCTGCAACTGCTGGGCGCCCATAGCAAGCGCCTGACCCTGCTTGACGCCCTGCATAGCGCCACCCGCACCCATGCCGAGAACGGCACCAAACGGCGTCGGCATCCGGGTGGGCATCGCTGCCTGAGCGAAGCCTTGCGTCATCCCGAGCAGCGCATCGAGGCGCGGGTCGGTTAGCGCCTGCATGAAAGTATCGCCGGTTGTGTCGCTCATACCGCAAGCGCCTTTGTGTAATTCACGGCTTTACCGATCGGCGTTTCAACTACAGCATCAGGACGCCGCTTCTCGACATCCTGAGCCATGACGCCGATGTGCATCGACATCGGCCCTTCGCCTTTGTAGCGGAACGAATAGAGCGGGAATCCGGAATCGCTAACGCCGATTTTCTCGATGTTTTCTTTCAGCCGGCGGTCGGAAAGAGCCAAGTATCCAAGCATCCCCAACGAACCGAGCCCAGTTGCCGCGCTAGTCACATTCCCCAACGTATTCGAAAAATACGGCTGGCTAGAAGTCGTCGTTCCGCCCGGATTACCCATGCCGGCAATCGCTTGCTCATACATGCTCAACTGGTTGTATGGCAGCATTTGGTTGTAGTTATACCGCGCCATATCGGCCGATATCTGGTTCTGGTTGTTGGTCTGGTTCATCCCTGCCGTTTGCAGAGCAGTCCCGAGATTGCCGGCCGTCGCTTGATCGACCATCGGCGCAACCGCCGCCGCCTTCACCTGGTTGCCCTGCTGCGTCAGGTAGTTATTCGCGGATTGAGACACCGCCGAGTTCTGGATATTCTGGTTCGTGTTGTATTGCTGCTGCGCCATATTCCCGACCGCATCCGTTGCCGCCATTGTTTGCGCCCGCTCAGCCAGCCCGCTATCCGACCGACCGCCATTGATAAAGCTGGCGGAAGTCGCTGGGATTACCGACCCGAGCGTGTTGTTGACTACAGTCCCAAACGAAGGCGAGTTCCAGGGGTTCAGATACCCGGACGACATTTCGTTCGATAGAACGCTGTTGCCCTGCCCAAACGTGCCGCTAGTCTGAGACGTGTATCCAGGCGAGAGGGTGCCTGTCAGGTTTTGATTCGCAGCCTGCAATCCGGTCGTGCCGCCGCCGGTCCCGTAGCCAATCAACTGCGACATGATCCCGCTCTGTTGCGGCGTCAGTCCAGCGTATGTGCTGTTCGGATAATACTGAGGCGTGGCGTTCTTATTAAGGTTCTGCGCTTGAGCATAAATATCCGTCAGATATGGCTGCTCACCGGACCACGGCGAACTACTCTGCGTTGTCGTCGTGCTGCCCGCTGGGGACGTCCCCAGATAGCAAATCCATGGCGCTTGAAATTCGCCGTGTTCATCAAAATGGCGCATCAGCCTAGCACCTTTTCACCAAACCAGTGCGTTGTCCGGTAGCCCGGCAAAAGCGCCGCAAACCGTGGGATATGCACGCACTCCATTATAGCACATCCAAAGTCACGTTTCGCTGATGTTTCGACCGCCGCAAGCAAATGGCGCCACACGCGCGGACGCGATCCAACAAGCCCAACCATCCGCATTGCCCGCAGTCGCGGGTATGACTGTATTTCAGTCAGCATGACGCAAACGAGGTCTGAGCCACGAAGCCCAAGCCACAACTGCATCCGACCCGCCGCGATCGCCGTCAGAAGGTCAGAGCCGATATATCGCCCACCGCTGCTATCCGTCATCTTGGCAAGATGCGGACGCACCCACTCCGCCCAGACCATGAGTTGATCCGGCGTTACGAAGTGCGCTTGCGCGGCGGTGTCGAGGCCGTCAAACATCAGAGGCCAGCCGCACCATTGGCGACGTTGCCCGCAGCCTGCCCGGAAAGCCCGTTCATCACGCCCTGACCCGGGACACCGCCCGCACTGTATCCATCCAGCAGATTTTGCAGCCAGTTGGCTGATCCAGAACCAGGAGAAACGCCGACCTGGCCACCCTTCATCATGGCGAGCAGCGGCATCATGCTTTGCATTCCCGATTGCCCGGCCTGCCCAGGATCAACCGGAGCCGGCGCACCATTCTGCGGCATACCGGGCATCGGATGCTGCCCCATCGCCGCACCGTTCGGGGCGCCAATGTAGTTCGACATCGGCGTAGGACCGCCGCCAGGAGCCATCGGGGAGGCCACGTTAGGCCCAGGCGTGGCCCCCGTCGCATTGCCGGCCTGCATCATCGCCATAAGCTGTTGCAAGCCCATTTGGCCGTTCGGGTTCATCCCGCCCGCGCCGGTTCCCATTCCTTGGCCGCCATAAAGATTGAACATCGGGTTATCCTTGAATCGCTACGGTGAAAGTCCGATCGGCTTGAGTATTATTGGCATGATTGATCGTTGCCACACCCTTCGCGCATGTCGTGTATGTCGTCGCGAGAGCGGCGGCCGCATTCGCGGTTTGCGGCATCAACGAAACACAGGTTTGCAACGAAATCCGCGCGTCTGTTATCGTGGTCGATGCCGCCGAAACCGTGAGCGTGACGAATAGCGTGGTATTGGTATGGCCTGTCATGGCTTGATTGACAGCCCGCGCGAGTTCGCGCCGATGCTGCTTTTCGTCTGGCATGTATTCTTGTGCTAGGCGCCGGCCAGCGGGGTAGGTGGTGGTCATTGTCAGGCGCCCACATACATCAGCGTGGCGACAATCGCGGCAGGCGGGATATTAGCCGAGTTTCCGGAGCCATTATTACTTACCGAAGTTGTTACAGTTGTAGATACTGTAATTCCAGTGGCAGCGGAAGCGGTGTTTTGGCTTGTAGTCGCAGCCGACGAAGCATTGTTTGTGGCCGCCATGTAAGTGCTGCCAATTAGATTATTGGTTGTAACCCCTACTTCCGCATGGCTGTGCCCCGGATCATTAACCGTGCTCGTTGCAGAACTGATTGCGATGTGGCCATGGCTTGTGAGCGATTGGCTACCCCCATAAGCGCCCAAGCTGGCACCATCCAGGTTCGATCCGCCAAGTGTGATTAGGTTGGCTGCCGTGCCGCCCATATTGTCCAACCCGAATCTTCCTTTACCGCGGAAATCCGGCATCGTGTAAGTCGTCGAACCGTCTCCGGTGCCCCAAACCCAGTAGGTCATCTGGCCACTCGCGATCAGATATTGCCACAATGGATCAGTCCGAGGGCGCGTTTGCCCGTAACAAAGCCGCCAGCCAAACGCCTCAACGAGCAGAGCAGAATCCTTCACATCGCCATAGTTGATTCCAGGTGGTAATCCGCTCGTCTGCAGAACCGTGGCTTGCAAATTACCGATCAGCACATCACCCGTTGACCCACTCACCGAAAGCGGCGTCGCAATCACCGTGCCACCGGCATTCAACTGAGACAGAACCAGATTGGCCGGACTTGATGTATCGGTGTTGATGAGCCACGATCCGGTCGTGCCGGAAGCATTCTCGATCAGCAGAGAGTTCCAGGGTTCAACCCCCGTATTCTGCTGCGCCAGCATCGCCATTAGTTCGCGGAACGCTTGCCCGACATTCGCGCCGACCCAGCCAGTATTGACGTTGATCCCGGCAATATCCGTGTTGGACGCCGCAGCGGTCGAGAACTGCGAAATTGAATTCTTTGCCATTACCGCAGCCCCGCCGGTTTAGCCGTCACGTCCACACCCATTGCTTGCGACCAGGATGCACCAGCCGGAATCGTCACCCGCGCCCGATGATACCGACCAACAGATCTTTGCGGGCAATCGCCCATTGCGTTCACCGCGACTTCCGGACCAAACGTTTCCGTATCAAAGTAGTTTTGCCGGGCCGAAACCGCGACGGTAGCTGACCCAACCCCGACCAAAGGGCGAACGCCAGACACGAACGACAAACCACCAGGGTTGATCTGCGCGGCCTGTGTGCCGATCTGGGCTTGAAGGTTTGTGCCGTTGAAGAAGGCCAATGCACCGGACGGACCAACGGCCGCCACTTGCGGAACGGCCCCAAGCCACACCCGGCTATCCAGCGAAAACGGCAGCGTATCGATATTCGTGGTCCCGAGCGCGGGCGTGCTATCCATCGTGATATTGAACGAAAGCGCCCGCGCGATCCATTGCGCTGAAATCGAGGCATAAGACCAGCGGCCGATGTCCCAGCGATACAACAGCATCGTATCCGGAACGCCCAACGGCGACGCATTCGACGGGAACAGCCAGAACACCGCCTTGTTGATCGCGTCCGCCGTGCCAATGACGTTGTAGAGGTAGGATTGGTTCAACTGCCCGAAGAACCACTTATCGACCTTGTTCGTTCCAATCGGCATCGAGTAATTGCCGTCGAACGCATAGAAACCGTCTTCGCCGAGGTAATAGACCATGTTTCCAAGAGGGACGATCGCATTCGACGCTCGTGTGCCACGGACATTCTCAGCCGGGTAGAAGTCAAACACATCCGGCGGCCCAACATAGACCATGCGGAATACCGCGCGCTGGAAAAACACCGCGCAATCACAACCATTAAGGTTCGGCGCCAGACCGGTGATGTCACCCATCGGACCATTCATGTCGTTGTAGTCGGACTGCACCTGCTGCGCGCTGCTAGAGCCTGGCGTTGGCCAGTTGGTGGGGTCGCCGTTCGCCGACCACCAGACGCGCGCCGGGTTCGCGCCGCCCACGCTATCGTAGGTGTCCGCCACGATGCAGAAATTCTTAGCAACCGCGATATGCCGCGCATTCGGAGCGCCGCTCGATAGCGTTGCGAACGCGGTGCTGCTACCCATCGTGAACGATTGGATCGTGTCCGCGTAGTCAGTCGCGAGAACCAGCGACTTGAATTGAGCAAAGCGCCAGTTGTCACCTTGCGCCACGCTGTAGCCGCCCGCTACCGAAACGTCAGCCCACGCGCCCGATGTGACCTGATACAGTTTCGATCCTGTGCCGGCGAACAGATAGATCGAGTCATCGACGTTTTGCGTAGCGATCATGCCCAGGCACGTTGCCGGCAACGCGTTCGATGAATACGCCGATAGCCCGCTGACCGGGGCATAGCTTTGCGGCGTTCGGGCGATGACGTTCAGAGCGATGTTTGTCGCTTCCGCCAGGTCTGGCATGTCGGGGGCGAATTCCGCGAAGGGAATGACTGTCATTAGTTGCCCCCCCATAAGCGCGGATCAAAAGAACGCATCCAATCGACTTGACCAGGATTTGCGGCTTCATACATACGCGCGGCAGCCAATCGAGCGGCGCCGGCATTCGGCGCATTTGGTTGAATAGCCGCTGCCATATTAGGATAGGCATCGCTCAATAAACTGATCTGCCTGGCTAGTTCTGGGTTTTGTGGAGCAATTTGGCTTGGTATTTGAGTAGGAACTTGAAGCGCCTGCGGCTTTCGAAGAACACGCTGGACCGTACCCGGAACAGGCTGCCCAACTCGATCCGCAAGAGATTTTACAACGTCCGCCCAATACGATTCGTCAGATGGGCGGATATCATAATTGCCAGGAGAACCATAAGACGGAGGAAGATCGTGGTCAGAAACTCGAACCTTAAGCGTAGTATCCGGCAATAGGTCATGCTGCAAAGATAAGTACCGACTCGAACTTAAATTCGACGCACTTGGAAGGACATCGTAACCAAGTTTGGTCGCATATCCAGCGATTCGATCAGCTATCGTCGTAGGAGTCATCGCGCCGGCCATTCCTAAAGCTAACGTAGCAGCAATAGAACCGGAATTATTCAACTGGCCATTTATGGGATTTACCGGCCCGCTATTGGTTTGACTTTGCGTTAAAGGGTGGCCGTCAATGCTCCCCACCAAGGGGTCTATAGGGGTTGCGTTTGTCATTACCTGATCGCCAAAGCGTTCAGACCCAACTGGATTAGCTTGAATCACGCGCAAAAGACTAATGATATCAGGATCAGGATTAGGTTGAGATTGAGAAAACCCAAATCCAAAAGGAGACCAATTTGAGCCGCTCATCAGAAGTATCCCCGCGAAGCCCGCAGCCGCCCAGGTCCGCCCGAACGACGCATCGTCTCAGCTTTCAGGATAGCGAGTTGACCAATTTTCCCCCGCATTGGATCGCCGAGAATTTCGCGCTCCATCGCCATGGCCTGGTCGGCATCGCGGGTGATGTTGAGGAATAGGAGCCGCTTGGCCTCGAAGCGGATCAGGGCTTCGGCGCGGTTCGTCCATGGGTTGAAGTCGGTCGGATTGACCAGCGGCGCGAACCGGATAGTCGCGTCGATGATGATCGGGTATGCGCCGTCCGGGACGGGATACAGCCGCAGCGCACCAGAGTCCCAAGCCCAATCGGTGGGCAATCCGTTCCACGAAGTCGATACCGAAGCGTCGTCAATCCAAGATGTCGTGCGCTCATTCAATGGATCACGATTGTTGAACGCCAAGATGAGGATTTTCGAGATATGCGGGAAATTCACCAGGACCGGCAAATCGCCGTTGCCATAGAACTCCTTGCCGAGAACGGTTTGCAGGTCGGACAACGAACCGGTCACGCCGCCGAAACTGCGGATTCGGTTGAAGTCGAAGGAACCCCGCTCGAAAGTAGAGATCGCATCTTGGATTGCGTTCTGGATTTGCGCCGTCGTCGGACTGCCGAGCACTTCATCCGCGATCCGGGCCTGCAAGTCCGCATAGGTATTCGCGGTTTGACCGGACGCTTGAAGCGGAAACCCGTTGGCGTCGAACAACACCTGCCCGGTAACCGGATCGCGCTGGTATGTGATATCGGCGAATGCCACGAGATCAAAGCGCCCTATTCAGGAGATTTCGGGGCATCGCTTTCGGGTTGCGCCGGCTGCTTCTCGATGTCTTCAAGAAGCAGCCGCGCCGCAGCCTCTATCCATGCCGTTTCGGCATCAGTCACTGTCGCGCTTGGCACTACCGTTGCCCGCGTTGCGGTCGAAGTCGGGGCGAACCTTGGACGCCATCGGGCCGGGGCCGATACGCGGGCCGCGTTCCGCCGGAGCACGCCCCATGCCTTCGCCGCTGCCCTTGGTTTCAGTGCTGCGAGGGGAGCCGGACCAACCTTTTGCCATTGCCATATCTCCTACGGGCTTGCCGTGTAGCTGAGCGCGATTCGCATCGTGCCGGCCGCAGCCGTGGCGGCGGCAGCCGTGACAGTGACCAGGACCTGCGTGTTGGTGGCGGCGGTAAATCCCACCGTTCCATGCACGTTTGCCGGCTGGATGCCGCCCGTGCGCGCCGTAGCGTTCCCGCTGGCGATGAACGCCGCCAGCGCCCCGGTATAGCCCGCCTCAAAGGCGATCAGTGGCGTCACGTTGGTGTCCAACTGATCGACATCGACCTTGACATCCGTCAGGTAGCACCCGGCCGGCATCGTCGGCCCAAAGATCGTGTCGCCATTGGCGAGCGCGGTGGTAAGGGCCACGGTGTAGATTTCCGTGATGATGCCGATCTCGACGTATTTCGGAGTTTCCACCGCGCCGGAAAGAACGTTTGTTGCGATCCAATTTGCCATGCCCGTTACCCCTTAGTGAGCGACTGCGTAAGAAGACATGACGATCGTCGCGAAGTCAGACGAGTTATAAACCGTCTTCTTCAGACCGAAGATCAGACCCGCCGAAACGCCCAGCTGGTTCTCGTAGTCGAACAGTTCTTCGACCCATGTGAACTTGTTCACCGCATTGTCGCGACCGAAGCCGATCATCGCGGCCTGAGCGCCGCAGAAGGTGGCACGCCGAACCGAGGAAATCGCCACGTTGCCCGAGGGGTTGTAGCCCTGAGTGACGCGGTAATCTTCGTGCAGGATGACGCCGTTATAGACGCCCAGCGATCCGTCGAAGATCGGGTTGTCGTTGACCATGCCGCCGGTCATTGCGGCCTTCTGGATGTCCAACCACTGGCCCGTGCTGGTGTTCGTGCGCAGGTCGGTGACCTGATACGGATGCAGCCACGCCACATAGAAATCCTTGCCGCCGACTTTCACGGGTCGGATGGCGGGGGTTAGCGTCTTCGCGCGCTCGATGGCCTTATCGATCATCGTGAGCGTGAAGATGTTGCCGCTACCCAGCGTGGTATCGTTCGCGCCGCCCTGAGCATTGGTGTAATGGTTCGCATCCGGGGCGATCGGGGTTTGCAGACCGGTCCAACGGATATCAACCGCATTCGTGGTGCCGTAGGACGTGCCAGACGGACCGACGTTGCCACAAAGCTGGTTAAAGCCGGCAAAGTCCAGACGATCAGCCCACCAGTCCTTCAGGCCGGAAAGAGCCTCATCGCGGACCGAGAACGGAACGCGCTGCTGAGACATGCGGCCCTGGCTGCGGACGGCATGGCGAAGCTGATTGATGATGAGCGCGTCGGAATAGGTCGCGAGGGCTTCTTCGTTGCCTTCAAGCGTGCCATCGCCGAGCGTGCCGTTGCCGGACAACTGCATACGCAGGCCATAAGTGACAGAATCGCCAGCGGACTTGCCGGTTTCGTCCTTCACTTGGATCATGTCCGAAGTGGAATCGCCGATGAAACGGCTGATCCATGTGGCCTTGAGTGCTTCGACCGAAAGCATTTTCGACCAAAGTTTGACGGCCAGCGGGTTGTTTGTGCCGTATGCGGTAGCGGCCATAACATAGCCCCTTGAAATAAAACGGATAACGTCTCAAAAGCCTTGAGACACCAGCCGCCCTATGACGCGGGGCGAAACGGAGACGCGAATACGGTCGCATCGATCCGAAGGCTCTACTTAGAACCGTTGACTAC
>JAEHJW020006462.1_pt1 | contig 14172 bp, 22 predicted proteins | sample 9271431 | NCBI WGS metagenome assembly JAEHJW02
CCGAATTTTGAAGATGCTCGTCATACTCGTTCATGATAGCCCCCATACTGACGGCCCGTACATCTGGGCGAACGCGAGATACTGCCGGCCCCACGGTGTCTTCAGGTTCTGCAAGTCCATCAGCGTTAACTTGTTCATGAACTCAGGGTTGATCAACGATTCGGAAGTGCCCTCGTCGCTGGTCGAACTGGTCAGGCCGGGCACGAAGGCATTGACGCCCAACGTCTGTCGCATCGTGGCGAAGTACGTCTGCCCCGGCTGATCCGACGCAAACCGGATCACATTATCTGCCCCAAGATTGTACACCGCTAAGGTGTACAGGTCGGGAACCCCGGTCAACGCTTGGTTGACGATGTCCAGCGAAATTTGCAGGGCCATCGGAATGACGGAGGAGGTACTGGGCAGCGCCGCCGTCGGGATGCCGACAGTACCGTACAGAAACGTGGTGAAGTCTGTCTGGTTCGGCGCTGCCAGGGGCATGTCTATGCCCTCCGTCCGCGCCGCACCTCCGGCTTGGTCGGGCCGGGCTCCTCGTTGCGCGTCACCCGCACGCCTTCGGCCACAGCCTCGCCCTCGCGGCTGGGGGCATTGCGATCCTGGTCGACTTCGGTGACCGACAGTTCGGCGACGTTCAGGCTGAGGTCGGCACCGGTGGTCTGGGAAACCTCGTTCGCCGCCTGCTCGGCAGCCTCGAAGGCGGCGATGCCGGCCTCCTGGCGCAGTTGACGACCCTTCTCGCGCAGCACATCGTCGTTGTGCGACAGGCCGCGCCGAATGCTGTCGACGCTGACGGGCTTGTCCAGCGAATAGCACAGGCCGACGAAGGGGCGGGTGCGGTCCAGTTCGGCCACCGACACCATGCCGTAGCGAGCATGCTGGCGGATGATCGAGTCCACCTGCGGCGTGGTCAGATCGTCGGGCACCTTGATCTGGGCGCCGGCCTTGATCTCCAGGGCACGCGGACGGGTCAGCGTCTCGGACGAATCCGGGATGCGGTAAGTGAAGGTGTGGTTCTGCTTGGTGCAGTTGGCGACGTACATCTTGGTCATTCTCGTCCTACTCCTTGCTCGGCGGAACGAAACGGTCAACCGTTACGCCGTCTTCATTCATTAGAAACACCTGCCCGGTTACGGGCAAGCTCGCGGCAGGTGCGCCGTCGAAGGTGAGGGACAAGTTAAAACCCGCCCCGTCCCCTTCGATCGCCATTGAAATGACGCGATCGTAAACCTGTCTAGAGCGGCCGTCCGCCCCCATCATTTTCACGATCACAGCGCACCTCTCCCGCTTACTGGTACTGCATGCTGACGATGGTCACCGCTTCCGGACGGATCGCCCAGCCAGGAGTGATGCGCCATTCCGACAGCACGTCCACCGCGCCACCCGGCATCGGGGTGTAGATCTCGCGCGGGGCCGCCATGTCGGACAGCATCAGAGTGCAGGCGTCCAGGCCGGGGGACAGCTTGGCGAACTCGTTGGTGTTCACCTTGCCGCCTTCGGGCTTGGCGACTTCCGGCATCACGATGATGACGGCGTCGGTGCCACCCTGGCCCTTGCCCTTCAGAGTGTCGTCGTACAGCCACATGATTTCGTCCTCGTTCCATTCGAGGACTTCCTTGACCACGCCAGCGGTCGAGGTGCTGCCAGCGCCGGTACGCTGGTACTGGACCAGCTGCACGATGTTCTGGTACTCGAACGCGCCCAACGTTTCTTGCGGGCCGATGATCGCGAACTTGCGACCGATGCCCAGCTGGTTGGTGCGGGTCTTCATCGCGCTGATCTGCGACAGCAGGAAGAAGGCCATCTGGCCGTTGTCGTAAGTCACCACCGTGTCGTTGCCGTTGGAATCGGCTGGCAGGGTGATGGTGTACGAGCCGGCGCCGTTCAGCAAGCCCTCGCCGTTGGCCGGGTTGAACCCGTACAAAGCGGCGTTGCGGGCGAACTGGAAGTGGCCCTGCCGCATGCCGAGGCGCTGAGCCTCGGTGATCGGCAGACCCCAGCGACCGTAAGCGGCGGTGTCGTGATGGTCGTACTCAGCCCGCACCCGCACGAGGTAGGTGGGGGTCGAGATCATCGACATCGCCGTGCTGACCGAAGGCAGTTGATTGTAGGCGGACTGACCGGAGGCCACCTTGGAGCGGATGTCGACCCGCTTGACGTAGACCATCAGGTCACCGTCGCTGAGGCGGGTCATGATCTCGCCGCCGCCCAGCAGGTCGAGGAAGCCCGAAGCCTGCGAGTAGGGCAGGATGACTTCGGGGAGCGTGTAGGACGGGTTGACCGTCACGAACGCCGGAGCCAGATTCGGCATTGGTGATCTCCCTTAGATCAGGATGATCGCCGTGGAGCCGGAACGGTTCCAGGTAGCGACCTTGTTGATGGGGTCCCACGACACAGTCATGGAGTTGCCGATGTTCAGATCCAGGATCCTGACCGGCAGCGCACCGGTGCCGGCGTTGATGACCGGCGAGCCGGTGACCGAGCCAGTGGTGGCATAGGGCGCGGCGATGACGAAGTGCTCGTTGTCAGTGAACGAAGTCACCACGAACGAACCGTTCGCCGTCAGGTTGCCGGTGGCGCCGCTGATGTTCACGACGTCTCCGACAGCGCCGACCAGAGTGGCCACCGCCGCCACGACAGTGAAGCCGGGACCGCCATTCGCCACGGTCGCACCGTAGGTCATGGAGGTCAGGGCATAGGTGGCAGTGGACGCGTCGTATGGCTGCAGAACCTGGTTAATGAAGTCCCACGACACCAGCGAATTGATGCCGTAGCCCTCCAAGTCCGCCAGCACCGGGTCACACGCGACCGCGATGCGGGCACCGCTGCCCAGACGGTAGAAGTTCAGGCTCATGCCCGACTGCACAGTCGGGACCGGCGACTGCGGCCAGTTGATGGCCGAGTTGTTCTGGTCGAAGACGCTAAAGCCAGTCAGGATGCCCGCCGCCTGCTGGCCGCTGGTCGCTGCCGCCACGCTGTTGGCGCGGGTGACGATGGTGCCCAGGGTGGCGGTGTAGCCAGTCTCAGCCAGCGGGTTGCCGGTGATGCCCGAAGGAACCACCTCGCTGATGCCGACGCCACCCCACATCGGGAGGGTTTCCAGCGACGACAGGACGCCGCCAGCCAAATTGAAGCGCGAGTTCGGCGCGTCCAGGGCGGTGCCCTGAATGTAACCGGACGTGTCGATGTTGAATGAACCCGCCGCCGTGGTCGTGGCCATCGGGTTGAAGTTGATGGAAGACGCCATGTTGGCTTACCCCCGATGGTTCAGGTTGAGCTTGGCGCGCAGCCCGCTCGGCGAGCGACGCATCCAGGCGGAAGTGCGGCCGACAAACTCGATCTGCTGATGGCCAGCGGCGGAGGTGGTCTTGATCTCGCGTAGCTGGGTCGGGGGCAGATCAGAAGCGGTTCGGGCGGCGGTCAGAGCGTCGGCCATAACCTCCGACTCGATCAAGCCGAACAGGCTCGGATCGGTGACGGTGCGCAGGTTGACCTTGCCCCACTTGGCCGACTTCGACTGGAAGCGGCCCACCAGCCGGCGGCGGTAGCCCAGCACCGACTCACCCTGCATCGGACGCGGGGTGGTTTCGCCGTAGGCACGGGACACAGCGTCGGCGCGGGACTGCGCGTCGGCCATGGCGGCATAGTCGTCGTCGGTCAGGTCACGGGTGCGACCCTCCAAGGCGGCGAGGCGGCGGCTCAGGCTGTCGTGCCGGGCATCGTCATCGTCGTCCTTGCGATGGCGCTTATCGGCCACGATGTCGCGCGGCAGGCCGGGCTCGTCGAGGTCGTCTTCGTCGTCCTTGCGGCGAGCGTCCTTGCGGCGAGCGTCCTTGCGGCGAGCGTCCTTGCGGCGAGCGTCCTTGCGGCGAGCGTCCTTGCGGTCGTCATCGTCGTCATCGTCGTCGTCGTCTTCGTCGTCATCGTCGTCGATGTGCTCAGCGGTGGCCTCGGCGCCCTCTTCACCTTCCAACTCAGCCTTCAGTTCGGCCTCGCCTTCTTCGCCGTCGTCATCCTTGCGATGGCGGCGACCAGCGTCCTTGCGATCTTCCTTCTCGCTCTCGATCGCATCCATGCGGCTGTGCAGTTCGTGGACCTTGGTGCTGAGGCTGTCGAGGGCCGTCAGCAGCTTATCGAGCTTCTCGCCCGTGTCGGCGGCCACCGCCTCCGACTTGTTCTCTTCCGCCATGTTGGAGTCTCCGATGGCTGTGTTACCGCCGATTGGTGAAAACCTCGCCCCGGTGCGGTGAAATAGGGGGCGAGGGGTTGGTGGTGTTCAGAAGCGTGTCGTCAAACACGCCACATCGACGCGAATGCTGCGCAGCTTGCTGATAGCGCTGTCCAGCCGGCTGTCAGCCTTGGCCTCTTCTTTCGCCATTTCAGCTTCCCCTGTTGATGCTTCCGACTGAATGCCTATCGGCGGTCCGTCCTTGTCCCAGACACCAACCTCGCACACAGCAAGGTGATCGATCAAGGTCGGCTCACCCTCGAACAGGATGGCCTTGTCTTCGGTCATCTGCAGCCGGGTGTTGGCAGTCGGATCGCCCCACACCACCGCCGGCGAGGTGCTGAGCTGTTCGCTCATCATCAGTTCGGCCGCCTCAGCATCGTTGATGCGCGCGATGCCCCACACTTCAGCACCGAGAATATACGGCAGGCACACCGCGCCAATGACTCGCTCGGCGAACTCCTTGCTGGTCAGCGCATTCGTCGGCGGGTGCTCCCAAATCACCGGCACACCATTCCAGCGCGGCAGCGCCTCTTCCGTGAGGTAGATCTCAGGGGCGCGGAAGGCGTATTCCTTCAGCTTGTGGCGATAGGCCGCGCCAGTGCCGGTCAGCCGCATGGCGAACAGCCAGACGTTGCCGATGCGCTGAGGCGAGGTCAGCTCGCCATCGCGGATCGCCCTGGCGAGGTCCAATTCGGTCATGCCGAACTTGGCCAGCGACACCGCCGCGCCGGGGTGCATCGGTTGCGGCGGATCGTTCAGCGGCGCCCAGGCATGACCGGTGGACTCGTCGCTCAGCTTGACCGGAAAAGGTTCGTCCACCCGGCACAGGAAGGTGGTAAAGTCGACGTCATCCTTGACGCGGCGGGTCCAAGGAGTCAATTCCGCCGGGTCGACGCGGTGGCCAGTTTCTTCCAGCACCTCGCGTGCCGCTGCCTGCGCCGCAGTTTCTCCCTCTTCGATGCCACCGCCGGGAGGCGCCCATGTGCCGGGCGCATCGCCCTTCGGCCCGCGCTTCAGCAGCAGCGCGCGGCGGTCAGGGGTGACGAAGAGGACGCCGGAGGCGGAGATCAACTAACCGAACTCCCGTTCCCGGATGCGGTCGGCTTTGGACGCAAGATCGTCGTGCCCGTGCATCCGCGCCTCGCGGGCAGCGGCCAGCAGGAGCTTGCGGTTATAGACCCATTTGCCCTCGACCTTGGTCTTGACCGGATACTTGCGCGAACCGGGCATCAGGAAGATCGACTCGGGCTCCTCCTTGCGCTTCGGGGAGCCGGCGTAGCTGGCCTCCTCTTCGAGACGCTCGCCGAACTTGCCGCGCGCGTTCTCCTTGCCCTTTTCGGTGTGGGCGGCGTCCTTGCGCCCACCGTCCATCTTCCCGCAGCGCACTTCCAGCGCATCGCAGGCGGCGGTGAGGGCGTCCATGGCCTGGCAGGCGGCGTCGAGGCGATCACCATCACCGCGCCGCCACGTCTTGTTGGCATCGGCCGGCTTAGCCGAAACCGCTTTGTTGGACGAACTGTAGCGATTGACCTTGTCCATCGCCTCATCGGCGGAAGCGGCTTTGATGTAGCGCAGCTTCGTCTCGCCGTTGATCTTGACCTTGACTTCAAACAGACGCTCGTCCGCGTCCTTCCTACTCTTCCCCGCCTTGTTCATGGCGATGGCGACAGCCTGCTTCTGTGGCTTGCCCGCCTTCATCTCGGTGGCGATGTTGTGGGAGATGGCCGCGCGCGACGAGCCGGATTCGAGGGGCATTGGTGATCTCCTAGGCGAACAGGGCATTAACGACCAGAGCACCGACCGGGGCAGTGCTGCCAGTAGCGGTGGTCGTCGCAGCGAGGACGATGGCGTTGGCGAATTTGGCACCCAGCGCGCTCGACGGCAGCGCGAAGTAGCTGGAGCCGGGAACCCACAGAGACAGTGCCGGGGTGTCAGTGCCTACCATCGGCGATGCCTTGTCAAACACCTGCACCCAAGCGCCGGTGGCATTCGGGTTTTGCACCACCAGCGCGAACAGGCTGCCGGCCGACGGCTTGACTGTCGCAGCCACAGCCAGCAATGCGCCGTTGAAGTACGGCGAGGCCCCGCCCTGCGGCTGCGCCGTGGCATAGGACGGAGCAGCGCCGGCCGGGTTGTTCTGTGCGTTGGGATAACCGCTCATGCAGCACCTTTGATCATCGCGCGGACGCGGTTCAGTTCAGCCTTGCCCTTGGCCGTTAGCATCTCGGGCGGCAGCCCACGGAGGGCGGTGATGTAGCTCGCTGTGCAGCGGCAGAACACCTCTTCTCCCGGCTGGGTGATCTCATCGAAGAAGCCCGCCTTGCTCGGCTTGACGAAACCTTTCTGGTGCGCCCACGACCCACGAATCAGATAGACGTTGCCCGTCTCGTCGTAGTCGCGGTCCTTGTGGTCGGGCCGATAGTCGTAGCCAGCCTGACGAAAGTGCGAGTGCCACTTGGCTGCAATAGCGCCGCTGTGGGTGGCCAGGATGCCGGACAGTGCCGCATTGAGCTTGTGACCCTGGTCGGTCAGCACCCGCCGCTCTTCAAAGGAGGACGACGCCAGTGCCTTTTCCAGCTTGTCCTTGGTCTCACCTTTTTCGACCACCTTTGACCCGCCGGCCGGGATCGACGTCGACCAGCCAGAGAACCGGCGCAGCGTCTTCTCAATCACCTCATCGCGATTCAGCTTGATCAGCGCCGCTGAGGCCATGATGCGTCGGTCCAGTTCCTGGCGCATCACCGGCGACAACCGATCAAGGGTGAAACGCGACACACCAGGGTGCTTCTTGAGCAGCGCACCTTGTTCCACCGACCGCTTGAAGATATTGGTCAGGCGCATGCGCAGCGCAGCCTCGACGCCACCAAGAGGAGGCAGCGAAAAGCCCAGCGCCTTGCGCAGCGCGGCCATCCACCGATCAAGGCGCACTTGCGAATCGAAGCCGTGGCGCTGAAAATCGGCGATGGCCTCGGCCAGCACCTTGCGGAAGGACGCGCGGCGGGCGGTGGGGAGCTTGATCACACCGCCCTCGCGAACGGCTTAGGCTCCTCGGGCTCCTTCGAGCCTTCCCCTTCGCCCTCCTCGCCAGCCGGCGGTTCGTATTCGGCCAGGGCCTCGAAATCCAAATCCAGCGCATTGGTGAACATGCGCTTGTTCTCGTTGATGTTACCCTGGAACCACTCAAACAGCTTGGCCTTGTTCTCGGGATCCAGCACTGGTAGCAGCACCTCGACAGTGGCGACCAGAGCCTTCAGCTTGACGTCATCGGTTTGCACCTGCTGTGACTCGGGCTCGGTCAGCAGCGACGGCCACGTCGCCTCGAAGCTATTCTTCCATTCGTGGAACGCCTGCGCATATTCCATCGATCCGTACTCATCAGGGAAGGCGTCCTGTAACGAAGCAAAGAACTCTTCGTTCCAGGCCCGGCGCTGTACGATGTCGTCGAGGAAGTCGTACGCCGGCCCAAGCCATGTGCGGATGCCGTCGACGAAAGCTGCGATCTGCTTGGCATCCTCGGTGCCCTCGCCGAAGCCCTCGACCAGCGTCTCGTTGTCGAGAATCTTCGCCGGCATATCGGCGGCGGTGGCGATGTCCTTCAGGATGTTGGTGCGTGCCAGACCATAGGCCCTATCGAGGTTCTGCATGTTGAGGGTCTCAACCGCTTCGTCGACATCGATCGACAGCACATTGCCGGTAGCCGAAAGCTGCACCATCTGGCGCTTCTGGCCGAACATGTTCTGCATGGCGTTGTTGATGATGCTGCCAGCCTGCTTCATCTTGGTGATTAGCAGTCCGGCCTTGGTCACCACCATGTCGTTGGTGATCATCGACCGCACGTAGCTCTTCAGCGGATAAAGCGCCCGCTGATAGACTGAGCGGCCCGAGAAGCCAAATGCCGAGTCCGACCACTCGATATACAGGGGCCGTTCGTTCATCAACACCACACAGCGACTGCGGTCGTAGCTGACGCCGTTGACCGCGATGCCACGGTGCTTCTGGAAATCCATCGACTGGGTGTCCTGGTTCAGCACCAAAGACCCAGAAGTGTTGAGTGGGTCGAACACCGGAAACGACATGTTGAGCTTGGACAGATCGCCGTCCGGAAGCGGCTTGCTGAACTCTTCCCCCTCGACCATGACAGCCAGCGAAGAAATGCCGTAAATACGCGCCTGCGACCCCAGCGCGAAGATCAATCCATCCGCGCCAATGCGCTTCCACTCGTCCAGGAATGCTTCGCGCACTGCTTCCGGGCCACGCGCGACGGTGATTTCTCGTTCCTGGCTCTGGGCCTTGCTGATTGGTGCGTCGGCCATCTTCTTGCCAAGTGGATGGTAGCTATAGATGGTCTTGCACATCTCATAGGATGGCGAGCTGCCTGGCTGGATGTCATCGGCCAGCAACAACGCCTGAAGGCTCGTTCCCAGAGACGAGCCGTTCACGCCAATCGCTGCTCCCTGAAACGCATCAGCCACCGGTCACACCTCCAAACTTGTTGCGCGCACAGCCATCACATGCATCGCCCTGCAGCAACACCTGCTGCTCCCTTGACTTGAACGCCTGGCACCAGCGCGACCGCTCCAGCTCCTCAGCAGTCAGCTCACGGCTCATCCAGTGACGAGCTTCGACTTCAGCGAACTTGCAGGCCATCGCGTTGGAAATCGGGACGTGCATCAGTTGCCTTTGTAGTCACCCAGCGCCAAGGCGACACCATAGGTGTAGGTGTCGAGCAGGTCATCAGCGCGCGTTGCAGCTTGCTTGTCGCCGATGTGAAAGCCGCCAACCTGGGTCAGCAGGTGATTGCGGGACTGGCCCTTGAACTGCACCACCTTGTCGTGGGCAAATTCACTGATCTTCACTTGGCCGCGATGATGATAGCCAGAAACATTGATGGCCCGGCCGTCCTTGCCCATCGATGTCAGGCCCGACGGAATGGCCTGCGCTGGCCAGCCATGTCGAGCTGATTGCTGCAACAGCACTGCGCCAGCTTGTGCATCTTCGATCCAGGCGCCCAGCGAGCCTGCCCGAGCTCGGCACTGCTTGGCCAGTTCCTCTAGCCTTTTAAAGACAGTCGGAAGCCAGATCTCCAGAAGGGCACCTTCAATCTGGACGATGTCGTAGTCCAGGATGGTGAGCGGCACACCAGTGAACTTGCTCACAGCGTAATAGGTCACCGCAGTTCCGTCGTGCTCCTTGCCGGACTTTGTGGCAGTGTCGATCACAGCAAACACTGCGTCGCACACCTTGGGGTAGGCGACTGCCTTACCAGCCTCTAGCCATTTGCTGATGTCGAAGAAGGAAGCACCCGACCAATCCACAAATTCGGCCAGAAACTCCTGTTGATAGACCAGCGGCGGGTAGTCATGCGCCAGGGCCTCCACACCCACAGGATCCAGCAAGGGATTGGTGCGGGTGGGCTGGAAAAACTCTTTCCAGCCCAGCTCCTTATTTGTGCACACCTCGTAGAAGAAGTTGTCCGGGTCGATGCCCTTGGGGGTGCCGGCAATGATTGCACGGCCACGGCGATCCAGCAGAGTCGGAGCAATCGACTGCTCCCAAATGTCCTTCAGGCCTGTCTTGACCAGCGACCCTTCATCGATGATCACCAAGTCATAGCTGCGAGACCGTCCAGCGTCCTCGTCATTCAGCGTCCAGAACTCGATGTGGCCGCCGGTTCTCAGCTCGATCATGGCCTCAGTCTTAGAGGCGTGCTGGGTGATCGGCGCCATCATGCGCAGGATGCGTTTGTAGCTTGGAGACAGCAGCTTGTAGTTCGGGCTGAACCAACCTACATACTGGCCCTTGCGGCCATTGTTGCCTGCCACCGTTTCCAGCAAAGTGGTCTTGCCAAACCGGCGACCGCAGCGCAGCACACTTCTCGGTGCCAGGTTGCGGTAGATCGCCTTCTGGGCCGAATGGAACTTTGGGAACTCTATGTGACGTTCAGGGTTGATCGTCTTCATCGGTCGAGTCGGTGTCAACGTCATCACCCTTGTCAGGGTCATTCGACACGAAGACGATGTTGTTGTTCACTTCTGGGCCATTGCCATTGCTCCAGCGCTGACCCTGACGATTGGTGAGGATGAACTTGGCCGCATCCAGGCTTGGCGGCACTTCCTCGGTGATGGTCACAATGTGCTCAACGCCATTGCGATCCACGAATGCCTTCTGGGCAGAAGTTTTGTAGCCCAGCGCCCGCTTGTACATCGCAGCAGCCACCCGGCCGTCTGCCAGCTCGCGACCCTCCAGCAGCTTCTGGTTCAGCTCCTTGTGCTCCTTGATCCACACCTCGAAAGTGCCAGGGCAAATGCCCAGCGCCTTGGCGATCTCAGAGTTGGACAGACCGAGCAAAGCCAGGGGGTTAACCTGCTCGCACATCTTGGGAGAGTACTTGGTGGGGGCACCACCGTTCTCCGGCCGGCGCGAATATGCAGGCTTCTTGGCCATCAGATCAGTGCCAGATCCAGAGTGCGATGGGCCTGGGTGCCGGTCATCGTCACCAGCCGGTTGGTGGGCTGCCGCCGTTCGGTCATGGCCGAGAGTAAAATCAGAACGCGCGCGCGCGAGGAACGCTGGCAGATGCCGGTCATGCCTTCAAACGGTCCACGCTTGAAAGTCACCTCTTCTCCTTCGCGCGGGATGCGGGGGCGAGCCATCATCGGCCTCAAGTTCTCCAGCTGGGAAATGGTCTGTTTAAGTTCATGCACCCACCCCATCGGCAGCGGCGTCGGCACAGGGGCTCCCAGCAGCTTTTCGATTCCACGAGTCCTGCAGACCACTTGCCAGCCTGGGACATCAGCATCGAACCGAATGAAGATGTAGCGCGGGAACATAAGCACCTTCTTGCCAGCTGAATCTTCCATCAGAAACGGCAGGAAGGTTTGAAAGCCTGCGTCTTCCAGGCTCTTCTTGGCGAGTCGTTCCCCGTTGACAGCGGTATAGGCGCAATACCAACGGACCATTCGACACTCCGTCCTTTTGTGGCTAATTAAAGCTACAATCTTGAGATCAATTTAAATCGATTTCACCCATTAAGAAAACAGCTTTAAAAGAAAACTTTCAAGGCCATCCTCAACCTTGTAGCGCCATAGATTGAGCTCCTTCAGGTCGTTAACACCCCCTTTAGTCTTCAGCGCCAGGGCTGCAGGAATACAATACTTGGCCTCCCAATTCTCTTGCTCTGCGAATAAGAAGAATGCTTTTCCCCCTGCCGCAGCAAACTCTCTATGCCACAGCATCTGCCCCGGCCGAATGGTAAATTTGCCGCCGAAAGCCACCTTGAGTTCCACAGGGATCAGCAAAGAAATCTGCATATAGAGCGGAAGCTTCAGCAACAGCTGAATGTCTGGAGCGCCATCACCAACGCCATGCCCTGGCTCTCGCCGCTCCAGCCAACCCTTCCAATCTTTACGCAGCCACTTCCTTAAATCAGCTTCCAGCGCATTGTTCTTCTGGATCTTGCCGATGATGTCTTCCGCCATAGCCTTCACCCATTCCGCAGTTGCCAGCCGATCGCCCCAAAAACCCCTCACCCACGCGGCGGCCGTTTTTCGGGCCAGGGGAGGCCCTAAGCCCCTCCAATGTAGGGTTGTACCGGGCGACTTTGTTTCATCCGCCGGCGGCCAGAAAACCCGCCTCCGCGACGATGCAAAAGGGCCGACCTCCCCAGCGCCCAGCCCGCACCCTTCCGTCACACCCATCAGCCCTACCACACCCAGCCGCCGACCCTCTGTTTCGCCCCCAAAACAAATTCGAATTCCTTCAGCACCCAACCCACCCTTTCGGGCGGTTCCAGTTCCATTCTTCGCCACAGTTTCCCCTTTCTCTAATTTCTTCTCTCTCCCCCGATTCATTCTACTGAACGTCGAAACTGTGGAGTGAAATGGAACTGGAACCGCCCGAAAGGGTGGGTTTTGGGTGGGATTTCACGGTTTTAACACAGAAACGAAGGTTTTCTTTTGGGTCCATTTGGCCACTTCACACAATTAGCCCATTTCAATTCATGCACAAAAATCCTCCGCCCTTAGTCATTAGCAAGCAGTTCAAAATTCATGAGCGTTTTCAGCGCATTGCATTCTTCATCAACAATACTCAATCACCCCTTGCCAAATCGCCAATCTCCACCATCCAAATTCCATTGCCTTGTTTCCAACTTCACACTTGCCGCTGTTGGTTTGTGTGCAGTTGCTTTGAGACGACGGAGTGGCAGCTGTCGTGTTCTGCTCGGGCTTCCCTCGCTGCCGTCCACCAATAGCGGCATCGTTCTTCCCAGGTTTTCTCCATCACAGCACCCTCCATCACCCCATTACTTCGACATTACTTCGACATTACTTCGACATTACTTCGACGTTACTTAGATTTTATTTCCACCCCCACAGCAGCTTGGCAGCTTGAATATCGTTGGTCAGCTTCAGCAGTTTTGACTTGATCTCGCGCCGCCAGCGCAAGTTCGGCCGTTCATGCGCAAAATCCAAGCAATCACAGCCAAGGCCAGCACCGAGCAGCAGTCCTGCGGCGGCGGACAGATCCGCCACTTCGGACGGCATTGCCGCGATGTAATGGTCGGGGTGCGCCACCAATCCGCAGACGTACACACTCTCGTCCTGCGGGCCGATCAGCGCCGGGCACTGCCGCAGCCATGGTTTGCCGAAGATGTGCTGCCCGAGCGGGCAGAGCTGGTCCTTGCAACAGCGGCCGCAGTTGTTGCACGGCGCACCGTGCGGAGGTTTTGGCAGATTAAACATCATTCTCTTCCTCACCCCAAGCCTTCTCGTCGCTCTGACCACGTTCGTGGCACTGGGCGTAAACTTCGCAGACAAGGTCGAGTAGGCAGGGGCGGTTGTTGATATTCTCAGCCATGGTAGCCTCCTCTATCAAACTGGCAGTCATCGCTCATGCATCCGCGAGCGGATGCATGCCTTCGCCATGTCGATCATGCCGAGCAATCGGAACATGTCAGCAACGCCGCTGGACATCTCCACCCAGCTTCCTTCACGCCCCTCCGCTATAATCGACACAGACACGATCTCGCCCGCCTTGGCGTGTTCCAGTAGTTTCTCGCAAGTGGCGATCAGGCGTTCATCGAGTTCTTGCTGGACGGTTCGGAGGTGCAGGATATCGGTCATCGCTTAGTTCCCCTCAGTGGGTGTCTCGCAAACGGACAGCTTGTGCTGGCGCACATCCCGCTCGTCAAGCCGCGCTTCAGCAACGTCGGACCATGCCAGCAGAACAGCGGCCAAAACGTAAGACAAGCCGAGGCCAAATAAGAAGTGAAGCGGCCGATGAAAAAGAACACTCATAGCCAGTCCTTCAACTGGGGCCACAGGCCAAACACGACAGCATCGATAAGTGGAACCCACATGATCGCGATGATTGCCTCAGCAACCACCCCCACGATCGCGATGATTGCCTCAGCAACCACCCCCACGAAGTGCATGGTCATTTTGGCTCTCCAGTGCTGGCTGGTTCTGACTTTGGCAGTTCGACGGGAATGTTGCTGCGGGTCGTCCGCTCCACCGTCTCCTTTATCATCAGAATGGCCCGCACCCAGTTCAGCTCGCTAACAGACAGGTTACGCTTGCGCGGCGTGCGGGCCATGGCGCTCAGTCCTGCGCTCGCCGCCAGCCCTCGGGGGTATACTCCCGCTGGCGTTTGACGACGTAGTTGCCCGGCGGCACCAGGATCGGCTCGTGTGTGTCGAAGTTGCGCAGGTGGGTGATCTCGGTGGGTTCGTCCACCTGAAGGAACATGGTGTAGATATCCGGCTTAACCGGGTTGAATGCCCGCACCCGTTCGGCCAACATGACGTGGTTGTGTCCGGTTTCGCTGTGGGCGATGACGTGCTGGCCCTTGCAGTTGGGGGTGATCTGGATCGCCCCGGCCGGGATGGCGTCGACCTTCATGATGATGAAGTCACCCTGGGCAGCCATCTTGTCGAAAGTCTTCAT
>JAEHJW020004034.1_pt1 | contig 14143 bp, 27 predicted proteins | sample 9271431 | NCBI WGS metagenome assembly JAEHJW02
GGACGGTTTTAAACTACATCACAATCCCAAAAATAGAACCATTGAGAAAGAAGGAGAGTGCCTTGCTTGCGGCCAAATTATGTATCTAAAAAATATCATGTTTCACAAATGCGGAGAAACGCCATGATCGACAAAATAACCACAACCCTGAAACAAATCCGCAAGGAAATCAAATTCTGGTTTCATCTAAGTTCCGATGAAGGATACGATACACTGCGTAAGTTCTTGGGCGAGGATTATGGCGACGATACACCGATCACCTTCCGTCAGATTTACGAAAGCAACGGATATGATGATACGCTCTGGTGCTTACGAACTGTAGACCATAAATGGTTCCCGTTGTGGAGACATTTCGCTGTTGATTGCGCCGAGGATGTAAAGCATCTCATGACCGATGAGCGCAGTCTGAACGCTCTTGTAGTTGCACGTAAACACGCAGACGGGAACGCAACCGATGAAGAACTGGATGCGGCTGGTGGTGTTTCGTGGATGTCGGCGTGGGAGGATGCGTGGGATACGGCTAGATCAGTTGCGAGGGATATTGCGGGGCATATTGGCGGCGATGATCCGTGGTCTCCCGCATGGAAATCTGCTTTATATACTGCACAGGACGCCCAAATGAACCGCCTGTTCGAGTATTGCCGAACGGGTGAGCGCGTAAAAATGAAGAAAGGGAGTTAAGACATGACACCTACGAAAGAGCAGATCGAGAAGGCGAGGGAAGCGTTGGGCAAATTTTCCGTTATACAAGACGGCAATAAAAAATGGATACGCGGAAGTATGGCCTATAGCGCATACGAAACAATCCTCTCATGCCTCACCCTACCAGAACCCGCTGCAAGTGAGGGGGAGGTTGAGGGATATTATTAAAGACATATCTGTAGCGCATAGCATGAGCCATACAGAATGGTGCGATTGTTCTTACTGGAAAGACGAACATGCACGACTTATCACCATCCTCGACGCGCTGATAAAAGATGCGGAGAAGTAAAATGAAAAAATATCGTATTGCGCAAACAAGCAAGAGCAGCTTTATTCCCCAGTCAAAGGGGCTTATTTTTTGGAGCGGTTGGATGCTTACCCCATATGGAGGAACTAAGTCGTTTTCTTCATTAGAGGAAGCAAGAAAATTTATAGATAAATACCATGAAGAGTATCACTCGAATGATTATCCGGTTATCCATGAACATAGGCTGATAAAAGATGTGGAGACAAAGTGATGGACATTCCAGATTTCGGAATTGAGGTTTCGATCATAGATAACCGTGAAAATAAAACGCTTGATAAATTATCAGACGGTTTTATGTGCGATACGGTTCAGGTCATGGTTGATTTCCTGAGGCAAAAGGCAGACGAACTGGAACGATCAAATTAGCAATGAATTTTTACCCTATTTCGGTACTCCTAGTACCTTAGGGGAAAGAATTTTAAACCGAGAAACAATCTACCCATTGATTTTAAAACTCTAATCAGTCACCATACAGGGAACGAGGGGAACATGGTCGATCTGACAAGATTCGAGACACGGATTGAGGCGGCTCGCAAGGGGCTAAGCTCCTATTATACCGATCCGCGAGACGCTTTTCTGAAGGTATTGCACTCATATAATTTCGATGTGGATGTGGTTCATATCGGTGAGCTTATCCGATTCGCCATCCCGACAGACAAGGGTGCTAAAAAGACCGGATGGTACATATTCCACACGATTTCCGATGAAAAGGAGGTGGGGCTTTATATCGGCGTCGCCTCTTACGGCTCATGGAACGGCGACCCGTTCGACAGCGCAAAGTGGACAAGCCGCACCATCGATTCCATGTCCTTCCTAGAACGTGCCAAATATACCGAACTTGTGGCGCGGATGAAGGAAGAACACCGCATAGCGCAAGAGAAGGTATATGCGGAAGCTGCGTTTGAGGCCGCTGAAATATTGGGAACCGCTAGGGAAGCGGATGCGGATCATCCCTACCTTATCAAAAAGAAGGTAAAGTCATATGGTTTGAAACAGCAGGGGGATATTTTACTGGTTCCTGCATACGGGCCTTCCGGCCTTCAAAGCCTTCAATACATCTACCCGAACGGTTTCAAGAAGAATTTAAGCGGCGGTAAAATGAAAGGGGCTTTTTTCTGCCTCGATTCGGATGACAAATCCAGTATCTATATCGCGGAGGGATACGCCACTGCGGCCACCGTGAGAGAAGCCACTGGGTGTACGGTCTATGTGGCATACAATGCTGGCAACATCTATGAGGTATGCGCTCACCTGCAAAAGGCGTATCCAACGGCTAGGCTCGTCATCTGCGGAGATGATGATAAGGAAAATAAGATAAACGCTGGCCGAGCCAAGGCGACACAGGCGGCTGAGGGGTTGAAGATAGAATGTCTTTTCCCGCCGACAGCCAAGGATTTCAATGATTGGGCGCAGGTTGTTTCGCTAGACGAGATAAAGAAGTTTTTATCGAAGCCGGAGATTCAAATATACGTCAAGGGAAAGAACAGAAGCGCAGAGGAGGAATACGCCCCAACGTGCGGTGTTCTTCGCGATATTTACAATTATTACAACATGTCATCAGGCAAATGGCAGCCCGGATTCGCCATACAAACCGCGCTCGCTTGCTGTTCCGTCATCCTTGGCAGATGTTATAAGAGCGATAAAAGACACCATCCCAATCTCTATTTCCTGAACATTGGTAAATCTACAACGGGCAAGGAAACGGCCAAGAGCGTGATTGAAACAATCATGGAGGAGACATCCAACGGCTATCTGGTGGCTGGCGATGGCTATACCAGCGATGGTGCGGTTATCTCGGCGCTGCTAGACAGGCCAAAGCACATCACCGTCATAGACGAATTTGGCCGCTATATTGAGGCATCAAAGGGGCAGCAAAATTCGCAGAAGCTGGAAGCGAATACGAAGATCATGGAGGCGTTCGGGCGTTCCAACGGCATCATGCGTTCTAAGGTTTATTCGACCATGACACTGAAGAAGGAGGGAACGGACATCATGAACAATAAGAACATTTACAATCCCTCTCTCACGATTCTTGCGGCGACAACGCCAGACAGGTTTTATGCGGCTATCGGAATCCACTCGATTAAGGATGGTTTTATTAACCGCTTCATCATCAATATTTCCGAACTTGAGCGCGGAAGGTATGAGTTAAAAGAGGAAATTCCGGTTCCTCAAGCGATCAAGGAATGGGCGAAAAAGGTTTATGAGCGTAATGGCTCTCAGTCGCATACGGCGCATGATGCGCCAAATTTTACCGTCATTCACCTATTGCCTGAAGCGATTGAGGCGCAGAAGAAGTATGAGGATTATTATATCGCGCAGATGAATGTGCTGGAAAAGGTTGGCATTGCTGAAATGGCTGGCAGAACCAATGAAATCGGGTCAAAGGTTGCGTTGATACATGCGCTTTCACGCGATCCCATGACCGAGGTGATTACCGCCGAAGATGTGGAATGGGCGAATAAGTATGTCCTGCATTGTTACGAAAACGCATTGAGCGCGATGAAGCGCAATCTGTCATCGTCCGATCATGAACAGCATAAAATGGAAATTCTGGCGGCATTGCAGGATGCGGCGCCAGACTACATCAAGCTCACGGACATGTATAAAGTAAAACCGTATAGCAAGCATAACAAGAAGTACCTCATTGAGTTACTCGACGTTCTGGTCGAAAGCGGATTGATAGCAGACAGGACAAGTTCAGGCGTGGGAAGGCCGACACGCGAGTTCGTGGCTATCGGTAAGGTATCGTGACAATCCTTTTTAAATGCAAATTGCCGTTGCCCGTGAGTGTAAACGCCATGTACGCCGGAGGGAGCGGTCAGCAGCGGTATAAAACCAAGAGATATAAAAAATGGCTTTCGGATTGCCCAAAACTGGAAGCCGTGCGTATCAGCGAGGCCGTTAGCGTTGAATATATATTCTGCTGGCCTGATAGCAAGAAAAGAGACTTGAGCAATTATATCAAGGGAATTGATGACTTTTTGGTGAATAGCGGGGTTCTGGAGGACGATAATTACAATATAATTTCAATTGTGCTGATTCGCCATGAGGGAATTAAAAGGGGGGATCCCCACGTTCGAGTTGTGATTCGTCGAATCGAAGGCGATACTCACGGCAGGTGACGAGAAGAAAATGAAGCCATTCATCTTTCGTTAACTTCGCCAAGTCTGTTTTACCAATCGAATCAAGATATAAACCGCCAGTTTGACCCGCTATTTCAAGTTCTTTCTGATCGAATAACATTGGGAATTTTTTTCCTACTTTAATGTTGACACCGGATGGAATCGGGTGATAACCTGAAAATAGGATAGGAAATCAGTTCCTATTAGTCAAGAAAAACGAAGGAGATGGAAAATGGAGAATACAGCTGAAAAGATTGAGCGAAACATCACCGTTGACGATGTTATCGGAGAAATCGTTTCGGTCGATTCGCAAATCGAATCGCTGAAGAAAAAGCGGCTTGATCTCGAATCTGATCTTTGGCAATTCGTCGGTTCGGAACTCACGAATAATCTGGCCGATAAGGAGTACAGTTGCGGAACGGTAAACGCTGAAACCGATAAGTACGCCATCAAATATACGGTTTCCAAGAAGGTCGTATGGGATCAGGAAATACTGGCGCACAAGGCCGAAGAACTCATGGCAACGGGGCGCGATCCGCATGAGTACATCAAGTATAAATACGAAATCAGCGAGGCTGCATATAAAAACTGGCCGAGCGATATTTCAAAATACTTTGAATCCGCCAGAACGGTCGAGCCGTCAAAGGGTAAGTTTTCATTTGAAATGAAGGAGTGATACGGTGAAAAAGGTGAAGAAAGATAAAGATACTGAATTTTTTGTGCAAGAATTGTATCGCACTTCAGAAGCCCTACACTCGTTAGCCATGTATGTGGCTGAGAAAAACGGTTCTTTGGTTTCCTCTGTTGTGAGTTTTTCGATTCTATCTGAATTACGCAGGGTATATCCAAAATCTGTGAGTATTCTTGATATGTTAAAAAATCCACCTTATTGTCCTTATTCCAAAAAGGAGTTGGATAATGTTCTTTCCTTTTTCGTTGATGCCGGTCTTCTCACCATCTCGGTGGTGAAGACGAAAGGTGGCAGATATATTAAGGCTTACAAAGCGACTATGAAGGATAAGTAAAATGGTAGTGTATAAAAATACGAAGGATGTATCATCGCTCTTTATCAAGGTTCTCGTCTACGGAGCCGCTGGCGCTGGTAAGACTCGCCTGTGCGGAACGACTGGTGAAAAGACGCTGATTATCAGTGCGGAAGCTGGCCTGTTATCCTTGCGTTCGCAGGATATAGACTATGTGGAAGTATCGGGAATGAGCGACCTTACCGCAGTTTATAACGATCTTGCTGGAGGGAATCATCCGTTCAAATGGGTTTGTCTTGACAGCATCTCGGAGATTGCCGAGGTTGTTCTGGCAGACGCTAAGGCCACGAATAAGGACGGACGCAAGGCGTATATGGATATGGGTGATACGATGGTTTCAATGATTAGAGCATTCCGCGATCTTCCCATGAATGTCTATATGTCAGCCAAGATGGATAAGGTTAAGGATGAAATTAGCGGCGGAATTATGTTCGGGCCTTCTACACCCGGTCAGAAAGTGGCCGCAGCGCTTCCCTACTACTTTGACGAATGTCTTGTCCTGCACTCTTGGAAGGAGACGGATCCCGAAACGCAAAAAAGCTTTATAGAGCGTAGATTCCAGACTCATGCAGACGCGCAATATGTCGCAAAGGACAGGAGCGGCTGTCTGGATTTCGTCGAGATAGCAGACCTTGGACATATTCGGTCAAAGATAATCGGTGCATCTTCCAATGCTGTCGATAGGGAATGATCTATACTTAGAAGAAAACGTAGATGACCTGCTGGATGAGCTAGTGGGCATCTATGATAAACTAATGCCATATGAAAAGGGAGAAAAAATCATGGCTCAACTACCTAAACAGTATAAAACGTCTGAACTCGTTGGAGGTGGGGGCGGTTTTACCCATATTCCGGCTGGAACGTATAAGGCTGTAATCGTTAATAGTGAAATCAAGGAAAACAGTAAAAAAACCGGATATTTCCTTCAGTTGAATATAGTGGTTACCGAAGGCCAATACATGAATACTGAATTTACAGAGCGCCTTAATATCGTCAACCAAAACTCTGTAGCAGAGGAAATCGCTTACAAGACTCTTGCTCGTATTTCCGAGGCCGTTGGCTTGGATATGACACCCAAAGACAGCAGCCAACTTCACAATAAGCAATTCCTTATCGATGTTGCCGATGAGAAGGGCGATGATTGGAAAGACGATAACGGTGTTGTGCGCGAGGGTAGCGTTTACAGCGTTATTAAAAAATATAAACCTCTTGCAAATGTTGGTTTGTCATCCCAACAATTTGCCGGTGCTACCCCGATGGTAACTCCATCTACCATTGCTCCACCAAGTAATGTCGTCCAGCCAGTGGCGGCTCCTTGGGCTAAGTAAGGGGTAGTATAACTTGGGCGGTTGCGTTTGCACTCCGTTTCCGCGACCGCCCATTTTTTCTAGGTATGAAATGACGCTTATTCCGCAAAGGGAAGACCCGACTATAGAGGCATTGAAACGTGCCTATGTAGAGGCTAACGAGGCTCGTGAAGTTCGTGATTATCTCGGAGCGTCTGCGATTGGAGAACCCTGCGCCAGAAAGATTTGGTATCGTTATAATCACTATCCTGAACCGCCTATGAATTTCCAGTCCGTTTCCGCCATCAATTCCGGTCATCACGGAGAGGCTGAAATGGCGAGGCGTTTGAGATTATTGCCATTCATAGAGTTATGGACGCATAACGGAAATGGTAAGCAATTCGAGCGCGTGGCATTGGACGGCAAGTTCAGGTGTCACCCTGACGGCATTATTCGCGGTCTTTTACAGGCTCCAAAGACACTTCATATATGGGAGAACAAGGATTGCGGCCAGAAAAAATTCGATGAATTTAAGGCCGTCAAGATGAAGTTCGGCGAGAAAGCCGCGCTCAAAAACTGGAATGAAACCTACTATGCTCAGGCTCAGGTAAACATGCACCTGTTTGAAATGGACAGGCATTATCTTACGGTAGGCTTGGCTGGCGGCAGGGATATATTGAGTTGCAGAACGGAATATGTACCCGAAGAAGCAGCGCGTTATCTTGACCGCGCCGCAAGGATTATTTCAGCACAGTCTGAACCAGCGAGGATAAGCGATAAACCAGATTTCTGGATTTGCCGTTTTTGCCCGTTTCAGGAAATATGCCATGCCTAAAAAAAGTCCACGCCCGTTTCAGAAGGTTTGCGTTGACAGGACGATGGAGGATATACACGCTGGTATCAAGAATTGCCTATTGGTCGTCCCCGTAGCTGGGGGCAAGACCTATATCATCGATATGATTATCGAGGCGTTGCGGAAAATAGACAGTCGCGTAAGGGTATGTTGTATCTGTCATTCCGCTACTCTCATAAACCAATTAAGGCAGGAACTGTTTGAGAACCAGCCAGATGCGGATGTCGGTCTATACGGCCATACGCTTGGGGAAAAGAGGCTGTATAACGACATTACATGCTCCATGATTCAGAGCGTGTATAATAAAATATCAGAATTTAACAGATGCCCTGACGTTATCATCATCGACGAAACCCACATGGTTTCACACAACGAACAGACGCAATATCGTCAGTTTATCAATGCGGTGCGCCAGATAAACCCCAATTCCATACTTATAGGACTGACTGGTTCTCCGTGGAGGTCTGATTCGGGAAGACTTGACGAGGGCGAAAACTCGCTGTTTGACAATATTACATATGAGATTTCGCTCCAGTACATGTTTGAGGAGGGATGGCTTGTAAAGCCGAAAGTTCCGATGATCCAAACGGTCATGGATACAACAGGGGTTAAGACGCGAGGTGGAGATTATATCGTATCTCAATTGGAACGCGCCGTTGATACTGACGATACCAATGTGAAATGCGCCGTTGAGACAGAGGCGTTATCCAGGGGCAGAAGGCGTTTGTTTGCCATGACTGTATCCATACAGCATTGCGAGCATATCAGGGATGCGCTCCGCAACGCTGGTATTCAGACTGAAATGGTTCATAGCCGTATTTCCAAAGAAGATTTTAACAGGAATATGGCGTGGTTTAAGGACGATTCCCCAGAAAGGAAATGCCTTGTCAATGTCGGGCAGCTTAATGTCGGGTTTAACCACCCTCCGATTGATTGCCTGATTAATTGCCGCCCCATGCGCTCACCAGTCCTGTATATGCAGTTTTCAGGGCGCGGCTTGCGCCCCGTTTACGCAAGTGGATATGATCTGGAAACGAAGGAAGGAAGGTTGGCGGCTATAGCCAATGGCACGAAACCTGACGTTCTATTCCTTGATTTCGGCAATACCATTAAGGAGCTTGGGCCACTTGATCTGTTAGACGTTCGCAAAAGGAGCAATAAGAAGAGCGATGATGAGCCTAGCGAGGCAAAGGCGGTGGTGGCCAAAACGTGTCCAGCGTGCGGGGAGCTTTGCCTACCATCCCAAGCCTATTGCTTTAATTGCTCGTATTGCTTTATAAACATCACCCCCGCAGCCGAGAAGAACCACGCCATACTTTCAGAGGATATTCCCCCGCGGGAATTGTCGGTTATTGCCGTTTCCTATAAGCGGCACGTATCTAAAAATCAGGATGGCACGTTAAAGACGCCCACATTGCGCGTGGATTACGTCACAATGGCTGGACGATACAGCGAGTGGATTTGCTTCGAGCATCCGAACGGCTCTTATCCAAGGAATAGGGCGATAGCATGGCATAAAGACAGGATGCCTGATACTCCCGCTCCCGACACGATTGAGGAGGCTTTACAGATAAAATATCCAGAACCATCATCAATTTTCACTAAACCAGAGGGAAAATATGATAAGATTACGGGGTACGATTTCTCCGTTAAAGATGAAGATAAAATAGACCTGTCAGACTTTGAGGAGTTACAGATATGAAGATGAATAAGGCGAGGGAAGATGCAAAACTTACTCAGGAATCGGTGGCTACGATTATGGGTGTTACCGCCCGAACGATCAGGAATTGGGAATCTGGTGAAGTGAAAATGGGAGTCGGGGATGAAAAACTATACTGGGAAATTATCAACGGAACCTATCCTTCTTCTGGCTGCAAGTCCGATAGATGATGAATCCGTAAGGATTGCCAAAGAATGGGTAGATGAAAATAAGGAAAGAATAAAGGATGTCAGAGTTGGAATTTTCAGGAACCGAGGTTATGTCGGGGTTATCGGAATACTCGTTTAAGGACGCTTATTATAAATTATGTTCCGATTATATAGAAGAAAGAACGGCTAGAATGATATGCCAGTTTAAATTGGACGACAAAGAACGCGCCAAGCTCCCGTGACGATGCGCCGCAGTCTCTCTCCCTCGGTTAGCGGGTCTATCAATACCGAGTTTTGCAGGACGAATATATGTCCCGTGGTATATACCAAAAATGTTCCAATTGGGTTTTCAGCGATAAACTTTCTCAATTGAGAGCGGTATAACCCCTTATCCTTAAGGTTCATTCGGCGCAAGCGGATGCCAAGTTCTTTCGCTGATTCTATCACTTCATGTTCTTCCATTCCCCATTCCGCTCTGTATCCATGTTGCGTGCATACATCTAGAATGACGGCATCTGGAACGGTAATGAGTGCCCTCAATGCAAACGGAGCGCAAGCGCCATCTACCTTTTTGAGCTTCTTTTTCTTCACTTGACCATCTCCGGCCTGACGGTGAATCTCTCTACCTCGCCATGAAGTTTTGAATAGGTGATGACAGACGCGCCTCTGTTCGCCCTATGACCCAGACGGGCTGAATATGCGTCCTTGGGAGCTATCGTGGGATGCTGTTCAACGATCATCAGGTTATCTTCCTGCAACTTAGCGTGGTGCTGGTGGCCTTGGTGCGTGTATGCGTACTTGGTGCGCCCGTAAATCTCGCGATACATTCCAGTCATGATCTTGCTGATCTCTTCTACCTTGGCCTTGTGCCCATGATGGAAGCCAAGCATGGTATTGCCCCATTCAAATGCGTAGAACGGCAAGTGACTATTGTCCACAAAAACTCTGGATTCGTTCCTATACTTTTCCGCAAACAGGCCGCGGAGCCATACCGATGAAGCCATATCATGGTTTCCTTCGGCCATGATGATATGCACATGCTTATGCTTCTTGAGCATCATTTCTATGATCTGACGCAGGGCGACGATGGCGATATTCACCAATTCGCAATATCTGGTATCCGTATCCAGCAGGTTTTTGTGCGCTGGTGTTACGGCATCTAAGCCGTCGAAATGAAGGAAGTCGCCAAGTTGACAAAGAACCGCGGTATCAGAATCAGGTGCTTTTTCTAAAGCGTGTGAAAACCAGTTGACAAGGAAATCAACGGATTTTTGCGTTGTCCACGTTTCCCCAGACTCTTTCGCGCTTGCCATCATACCCATGTGGTAATCCGTAATGACATAGACGGAACAGAGATCGGAATCTGCGTTCCCTTTGAATTTTACAGGCGATGCTGGTTTGATTTCAGATTTCAGGCTTTCTATTGCCTGTTGAATAAGCTGGCGCTGTCTTTCATCGTCTGCACTGGTCTTAATCCACTGTGCGATAGCTTCGCCACGATTATTATAGAGTGTCGAAAGGCCACGTAATTTTTGCCCCTCTGGAACAATGTCATTTCCATGTTCAGCCCATTCTGAACGAGAAGCAGTTTCAAGCCTAGCCTTGAATGTGTTTATCGGAATCCCAAGATTTCTAGCGGCGTTAGACTTAACGAATCCAGCCGCCCTATATGCCTCCAAAGTTTCCTTGATTATTTCCTGCGATAGCTTAGTCATTAAATATCCCCCTTTGATATTTCGACACATGAAAGAGTATAACCATTAACGGCATACGTTTCAGCATCTTGTTGACATTCTAGTTTTCCTAGCATGTTGTCTTGGTAGGCTAGCCAAGGGAGTGCTTGATTGTGGTAGATGATGAACAGTACCACTATGACGCCCATTTTAATTCCTTCTTTGCCCCAACATATGACCGATCAATCCGCAAAACTTACATTGTACATGCTGGCTTTTCATGGAAACTGGAAGTACTTCATGGTAGGAGCTATAGCAATTCATACATACTAATTCCCTTAAGCAACTTTCCTGCCTGTCAATTAGCCTGATTACGTTTTCCATTTCTTGTCTTCATATATTTCATTTCGCGTGCCCCAATAAGGCGCGGCAAATATCGATATGGGCGGCTTGGCAGTAGATGTACTGCGCGGCTTGTCCGTCGCTTACGGGTGCTGTAGGAACCACGCACTGACGGCATTGGTTGGCTGGATCAGTGGCGTGCGGCGTAACGGTTGTGCAAGCTGCCAAGAGCAGAGCGCACAAGAGGGCTGGCGGGAAGGACATAGCCTTTCGCTTTCTGGACATTCAGCGTCTCCGTTTCAAGGGTTGAAGCATAGTTCTGGATTGGCGTCTGTGCGGTGATTACCTGATTATTCGCCGCATTGGAGCAGGTCTGTACACCCTGTTTATAAGCGGTATGGTGGAAGACCAGAATGGCTATAGACAGGCCAAGACAGCCTATGACGATAAGCCACGTCTTTGCGCCTACATCTTCCAGCATGGTTAGAATAAAGCCCATTTTGCCCTCTTAATGGTTAAAATAGTATCCATTAGCCCCAATTTTTACCCCTTAATGGTTAAAATAGTATCCCTTATTCCTCACCCTGCCTATGAACGCCATAGATATAGGGGGCGACAAGGCCAGTCATTAAAGCGAGGGTGTAGTGCAAAATGGATTCGCATAGGTCTGCGTTCATATGGAGGCTAAGATTAAGCCATGCTACAAGTGGAACAATGCCATAGAATCCATTAAAGGCAGCACCAAGCGCGAGGATGCGGCGTACCCTTAGCGGATCGTCTGGATTAGGCTTTAGCATCTGGCTCATTAACCGCTATTTCTTTTTTGACATCAGCCGCCGCATTTTGTGCAACATCGCTGACATTATGTGCGGCATCAGAAATATCGGCAGCAGTATTGTCAGCAACATCCCCAATATTATGAGCAAGAGCAGCAGCATCGCCCTGCACAAGATGTTTAATTTTTTCAAACAGTTTTTCCGCAGCCTGTTCAAGCTTATCTTCTTCCACTCCGAGTTCCACAAGTGCTTCCTTAATAACATTGAGCATTTTTCATCCTTTCTAATTAATCGTTACATTCAGTATATCAATTATCCAGCTTTCAGCAATGACATGATTCGCTGAACGCGCCCATCATCATTAAGCTGTTGCGCCCATAGGGAATTTTGTGCCTGTTGAGCGGCTTCTTCGTAATTATCGTCCTTAATGGCGGCCAGCATTTCATGGAATTTCAGTATACCATCTACACCCATTTCATACGCCATGTTCACAATGGCACGCTGGACTCCATCTGATTTTGTACCGAGCCACGGGATATTATCATCCAGTTCGTTTATGGTTTTGGTAATCCGATTATCCAGAAGAAAATCGTTTTCCCCATCCGTGATTCCCCCACCTTTTCTCTCGTCAATCAATATCCCGGATCCGATAGTCCAATAACCGAGACTATCCTGATAAGCGTGCAGGACAGTTCCTTCGTCGCGCTTAAGGTCTGTGCGTAATTGAACCATATCAATACTAGTCATCGTGAATATCCTCTGGTGGAACGAATTTCTTACAATCCTCTATTTCCTGCCAGCTATCGAATGTACGAAACTGCCAGTAGTTTTCAGGATCGAAAGTCCCAAGACGGATGCGGCCATCCGCCAATATTTCTTCGCTGTACATTTTCTGTTCTACATACAAATGGAAACGCCTACGCTCGTTGTGCCGCTTGCGGTAATAGCTGCGATTGTATCAATAGACCCAAGAAAATCAAGGAAAACTGTTGCGCCACCGTCAAGCGTGATGGAGTTCGCCTGAACTCCAGTTCCAGATGTTGGAGAGGGGGTTGACGTTGGAACAACCGCCGTTGCCGAGCCAGAACCTGCGGCTATGTATGCCGCGGTCGTTCCGGTATTTGCAAGCATGAATGTAACCCTGTTAGTAGATGGAATATTGGTGAAGGTTACGGACGAAGATGATGTGGATGCAGATATAAGAGCAGATTGAATCGGAACTGGATTCAGCAGGCGAACCTGTTGCGGGGAAAGCGGAACTTGTTTCGGAGGAGTGATTGCCATTTTTGTTTTTCCTTATTTGTTTGATTTACGATTTCTAAAGATTATCAAAAGTTCTCTGCCCCGCAGATATATACCCATCAAGATCAAAAGCCCCGCGGCATAGTGGATAACGGAATCAGAGAAGATGAAGACGAGAAATTCCGCGCCTATAACGGTTATCCTATGTGCTTCATTCGCCAAAGCGTGAAGTATGTCATGCAGGAATCTCATTTCTTCCCCTTTTTCTGATTTTTCAATATCTGTCTGAGCATCCTCTCCACCTCTTTGTCATGCGCCGTTTTCTGCCCTTGGTTTTGGTAAAGGACGAAAGTTCCGAGAGACGCCTCGACCGAGAGGAACAATTCGAGATTCGGAAACAGCGGATTGTGAACACGATCCCAGAGATACCAGAGAAAAACGACAAGCATGAAGCAGACGGCGTATCGCGGATCAGCCTTTAGGTTATTGAACTTCAGCGCCAGTTTTCTAATCAATTTCATTGATCTGCTCCTTGATGGCCTCGATAGCCTGAAAAGTGAGGAAATCAGCACGATGATTGTGGTCGGTGAACTTAATAAGTATTTTGTGCGCGTTGAGAACAAGGCTCTTTGCCTTTAGTAAGGCCTGTCTGCGCCTAACTCTTCTCAGGATTGTTTTGAGCCACGCCGTGTGAGAGATGATCAAAAAAACCTCCATATCAGCGCCAGAGCGATGCCGTAAAAAGTTCCGGACAGATATTCCGCAAGGACGTTCGTCCAGCGCGTGCTGTAGCCTATCCAGTACGCCAGCGGCAACAGAACAGCCCCAAACGGCGGCAACGTAATCAATCCTTTCAGGACAAGCCTCGCTTTGCTCGTGCCGTCAAAGCCGAGAGAAACGCCGCCATAAGCAAGCGCGAAGGAAA
>JAEHJW020000542.1_pt1 | contig 14139 bp, 17 predicted proteins | sample 9271431 | NCBI WGS metagenome assembly JAEHJW02
TTTGTTTTTTGGAAGTTCTCTATCTCTATGCCAATAAGTACCAAAATATTCAACTATTTGCTTTGTTTTTGGATTGTAATAATCAGGATATCTAGTCTTATAGCCATTAGAAATACGTAGATTTTTATCTTCAGAATGAATATAACCTAATGGTTCAAGATAAGGCTTAAGTGAACGCTCACCTTTGGAATGCTGTTGCATATGTACAATATTATGGCCAGAAATCATTTGAGAATTATTATACGAAGCTATTACATATGAACCACAGCCGCATTTACATAGGTTTTTTTGGTTCAAGCATTCATTACAAATTTGACGAAGTATTCCAGTATTGAAACAAGTTTTAATTTCATTACATCTTATACAAGTAAACTCTCTTGCTTTAGAAGCATTAGTTTCTTTCATTTTTCTTTTTGCTGCTTCTGAGTGTTTCTTACCATACATTGGATTACTAGAGCCAACCATGCCAACTTTACCAAGATTTGCTTGACGCAATTTTTCTTTAGTTTCTTCTGATAATTTAGCGCCTTTACGAGGACTAGTCTTTCCTTTAAGTTTTGCTGAAATTTTTGCTTTAGATTCTGAGGTGTGATAATATATATTTTCTCTTTTGCTATTACGTCTTCTTTGTTCTTCAGAAGAGAGCATTCTTGTATTATGACCCATTTTATATTTGGTGTTATGGAATGGACTACGAGTTATTTCTTCGCCACAGTTGCATTGACAATATTGCTTTATACTAATACATGTTGTACAGAATAGACGTGTCTTACCGCCTTCGAATGTAATTTTACAATTTATGCAGGTATAAGAGGATTTCATATTCATAGCTACTAGTATACTAGAAACCACCAAGCGAAGCTGATGCATATGCGGCGTGGGGTTGGGAAGGTGATATAAATGTTCTGGGGATCAAGCCACCAGCCAGTAACGTAGCTCTCCTTGAACCAACAAGATACCAACGCTTTACCTGACGTAATTGTTTATCTGCTATTTCTTTATCAAATAGATATAAGCGCCACCAACGTTCGTAGTAATCTCTACGATTATTCCAAACTGCTGTCATATTTTCAGGCATTGGTTGTTCAATGTAGTTTCTAGCTATATGCTTTAATAGATGAGCATAAATCTGTGAATTAACCATTCCCTGATATTGTTGAGGAATTTGAGCAATGGCATTTACACCGACACCCCAAGCAGGATTAAAAATTGGCTGGAATTCATAATTAACATAGTCCATTGTTTCATTTGTCCAGACCATGGCAATATCTTCATACATGTTCATTCCTGCTTGTGGCAAGTCTTGTAGATAGGGTCCACCATATGAACTATCAAATGATCTATCAATTCTGTGACCTATACCAACTACTGTATTTCGTTGATCTTCTGTTAATGCACTATAATAGTACATTGGGGTATTAGCTTGATAATATGAATCAATAAATGTTATAGGGACACCAGAAGCAGTCCAATTCCAAGTAATTTGATCAATACCAGGTACAGTTGTTTGGCTATTAGTTAATAGATACTGATAAAGACCAACACCTTGTCTAGTCGCAAGTGTCCCACTAGGTACAACTGTTGTATTGCTACTTGGTTGAGTAACTTGTAAATGAACTATATTGTTATCAGGGTCAGTTAATACGCCATTATTGAAGATGGCCACACCAATTGGATATTGATCTGCGTATAAAGGTACAGGTCTTAGACGGGCCATTTTTAATTAGTCATTTCTAGTATCGATATTTATTTATTACTTATCAATATCTTCTTCGACTTTTTTACTGTCCGAAAAAGTAATGTCTACAGCATCCCATTTACCTAAAGGGCAACTAGCATGTGGTAGTTTTACTTTAGCCTTCATAATACACCCACATTCTTTACATTGTGTAGTAAGAGGAACAAATTGTGGGCAATTTTTACAGATAGAATAACGTTCTTTAGCTATTTCTATAGGGGTTCTACCAACATTTTTTTTGAAGAAATCCCACGGCCTTGCTTCCTTTTGTTCTTCGTTATTTTTAGTCATCTAAAAAATCCTTAAATGTTTTAGTTGTTTCATCATAAACATCACCAATATTTACATTTGGTATATTAGTTATATCAACAATTAGTGGATTGCTTAACATTACTACCCCTAGATGTTCATGTGCTCGAAGAATCTCCACAACTTCATCATCAATAATATAGGCTAAAGTATAAGGGTGTTCGCTGAATTCAGCCATTAAAATCTCCTCATTATTATTATCTAATTTGATCTAAAATAGATATCATATCTATTATACACTATATAGCAGTTCCAAAAAAGCCACTAGCAGTATTTCCTTGAGTTGTACCGCCAGGTGATTTTACCATACCTATTTGAGTACCAAAAGTTCCAGAAATAGTAAAAGTCCCACTTACTAAAGTTGTCCCTAACCCATATGGAGTTGTAATAGTACCTGAAATATTAGTATTATAAGCATAATAATTAACTGTACCTGATACTACTTCTACAGCAAACGATACAGCGTTATTTGCTACAGATGTTGTATTTAAAGTATACACTGTACCATTAATACTTTGCAATAAAGTTATGTAATAATAATTATTATAGCAAACACTGCAATTACAACTATAAGCAGTTGACCCACAGTGAAGACAATCTTGCCCTACGATGCAACTATAGGAACAAGTATTACATGTTGAACCGCAATAGTAGCAATTAGCAGCAGATCCGCCAATCTGAGGTATATAACAAGTATTACAAGTTGATCCACATGCAGCACAATTTGCTCCTGTAGTACAACCATAGGTACAAGAATTACAATTATAACAAGTTTGACAATTACAAGTATAAGAAGTTGAAGTATTAAAACTTGTAACTGCATACCAATTATTTGCATTTTGGATACTAAATGCTATCCCCATTCCAGGAGAAACATTCACATAACCTAATTGATTTATATCAACTAAATCATAGGTAGCAAGTGGATAAGGACCAGTACCACTAGTAACAGCATTATCATTTTCTGCCTGATTGGTGCCGTTTACATACCAATTACCAGCTAAAATATTCCAAGCTTGCCCATTAGTACTAATACCTAATGTTCCACTAGTTGCAGCCCTATCAAAGGCATCTAAAATATACCTGCCTTCGGGTTCGTAATAGCCCCACTCTTTGGCACCCTGTATTTCAAATGATGCTTGAAAAGGCATTAAACTACCTTGGTAATGCCAGCTGTTACCCAATAGGTAGGACTATTATTAATTTTAATCACAGAGAATGAATAATAGTCAGTAGCATTAGCATTACCTTGAGTAGGAGCAGAACCTCCTTGCCAATGCATTGCCTGCGACACTCCATCAATCTGGAACCCTGCAATTACATTGGCATTTGCTCCATTAGTATTTAATACCACGAATGACATAATTTGGCCTTGTGCAAGGTTTCCACTAATTGTTCCACCACTATAAGTAGCATTAATGATAAAGTTACCACTAGAAGCTACATTGTAATAAAATACAGAATTAAGATTATTGTAAATAGTAGTAGTACCACTTAATCCCATATTACCAATATAGGAATTTTCAATTGGTGAAGTAATAACTGCATTATTAAGAATACTTCCACTAAAAGTAGTATTTATAATAGTATTATTAGTTAAAATATTACCACTAATTGTACTATTAGTAATAGTAGAATCATTTACTAATCCTGATGTCAAAGTACCATAATTATATGTTCCAGAAATACTAGTAATATTAGTTAATATACCAGAAATTTGAGAAGCATTAATAATTCCTATTACTTGGCCACCCGAAATTGTTGAGTTAGATAGATAACCAAAAATTTGGGAACCAGATAAAACAATATATGGATAATATCCAGAAACATTAGTTACATTACTAACAATTAGTGAACCTGAAATAGTGGCATTAGAAAGATTACCATAGACTTCATATCCACTAATAGTTAATCCAAGAATATTAATACCAGAAATACTACTGCTTGGTACTGGAACTCCACCGGAGATAATAACTACTTGACCAGCGGTTCCACCGCTAGGAACAAGATAACCAAAAAGCCATGCAGGAGATGCAACTCCACCAGAAGTAGCAACAAGAAATTGTCCACTAGCTGTAGGTGTAGGGAAGTCACCATTAGATTGCCAGTTCAAAATTCCAAAATCCTGTGGAGTTGGGCCTACAGCATATGGAATGTTAGTTTGTGCTCCAAGGGAACTAGTACCTTCTTGTGCTCTTAGTACAGTGTATGTAGTAGTTCCAACACTATAAGTTCCACTAGTCCAAACTATTTCTGAAAGAACAGTCGTTCCAGACACCTGAGCATAAGGAGGTGGATTTAATACAATTGGCAAATAATATCCACTGGTAACTGCTATATTAAGCCCAGAAGTTAATACTAATGTTCCAGGATTACCAGCAGTAATACTACTTACAATTCCATTAAGGAAAGTTCCACGAAGTCTATTAGACATTTATATTATGCCCCTAGTGCCTTCCATGTTGCAGCATCCACTATACCATTAGCAGGAAGTTTATGAAGAGTCTGGAAGTGTTTAACAGCAGCTTCAGTCTGAGAACCAAAAATTCCATCAGCAGGAATGTGAAGTTTATGTTGTAATAAAATTACCTGTAATCCCTTTGAACCAACCTTTAGAACAGGTCGCTTTGGTGGTGTTGGTGGTTTAGGCAGAGGAGTACCAGATAGAATATGAGTTACATCAGCTAAGATATTAACTCCAGGACAATCTGGATGATTACCACCACTAACACCTAGTTCACCATGACCAATAACCCCACCGAGTGGGTCTGAGGGGTTATGAGTACGAACTAAACGAATACCATGAGTAGCATGAATCCAAGCAAACAATTCTTTGTCAGCAGCTTCTTGCTGAGGGGTTAAATGTTCACCTGTAAATCCAAGATGCTCAATACTAATTGAATTAATATTGTGATCCATTTCAGCATATGCCATTTGGTTGGTGTCTACATATTGATGTACTGTACCATCTTTAGCTACTGAAAAATGGGCACTAACTATGGCTTTAGGATCATTGAACCAAGCATCAATTCCACTCTGGTTTGCTCCTTGAGCTACATGAATTACTATAAATTTATGCTGAATAGCCTGAGTTGAATAATTTTTGGTATTACAACCAACCCATTTTGCCTTGGGGTAACGAGCCATTTTTTACCTTTTTAATTGCTTCTTCATTGTCTAGTGTGAGTTTCCTATTCGATAAAACTATCTATCGTCGTTACGGTTCCCATAAATTATGCCTTCTACTGAAGGCTTAGAAGTATCTAGCATATTGGGGTCCAATGGGTCTGGATCAGGTATAGCATAACCTGATTTTGTAATAGTTTGAGTTTTGGAAGACACAATTTTAGTTATAACTTTTAGTATAAATTTCCAAGCAATATTATCTCTTGTAAGAAATAATGTATTTATACTAGAGGCAATCATGCCCTTCTTAATAACTTTATTGGGTCTAAAAGTATTAGTTAAAGCTGCTATTGCTTTGCGATGTAGAGTTTGTATTCTGGTTGACCCAATTGTGTAAGTCATTCCACCAGTAAGTTTCTTAGACGGTGCTTTCGTAATAGTAGCTGATACTACTTGTGCAGCAGCAGGTTGTTTTGCTGTTTTTTTATTAAACCTTGTTGTAAAAATAGAATTAGTTTTAATACTAATATTCTTATGTTTTGATAGACTATTAGTTAAGATTTTTACTGTTCTAATAATTACAGTTTTAATTTTAGTAAGTTTAATCCCTTGAATATTATTGACTTTTGGAATCCATTGTTTTTGCTTATTTATTCTACTACTTTGAATGATATTAACTTTTGGAACCCATTGTTTTTGTTTATTTATTTTACTATTTTGGATTCTATTAATTATTATATTAGTTGTTTTAAATTTTTTAATTCTACTACTATTAGTAAGATTAGTTCGTATATTTTTCGCCAATGATTTAGAAGTTTTTACCGAACGAACCATAGCAACATCAATTAGACGGAAGAAAGTTCTCTCACGATCTCTAATTTTTTGTACATAAACAGTTTTGGTGTTTTTTGATACAAACTTTTTAGATCTTGATATTTGGACTTTTACAAATTTAACACTTTTTGTTAATGACTTTGTAAATTTTAATGTTTGAACTTGTACAGTATAGGATATTCTATGAAATAATATTGGTCCTCTAAAAATATTTAAAATATTAGTTTGTACAGATCTTATATTAGTATTCTTTTGTTTAGTATTTTTTATAGATTGTATTTTTACAATTCTAAAAATTGAATTCTTTATTTTATTAGAACGAATCGTGTTGATTAATGCTGTGACTATTGCTCTAGTATAATGAATATTAGCGGGAGTTGTATTATATAAACGTTCACCCCCATAGAGTGACTGTGATATTTGCATTGGTTACATGAAGGCGAAGAAGTTAGAGTTAATAGTAGTAGTTGTAGTAGGGTGTACATAGAAAATATTATATAAATATCCAGAAGCTGTATAAAGATACGTACCACTGGTTGTTAATGTACTATTAGTAACTGTAACATAACTAGGTGAATTATTAGAACAGTAATATATATTTAACCCAGATGGATCAAGTGCTATTTGATAAATACTAGGAACAGATACTGTAGTAACCCCACTTGTAACAGGATTAAACTTAGCAATTAAACTATTACTTTGATCAGCACCATAAACAAGATGGTTTACTTTATCTATATAAAAATTAACCTGTGCATGAGTGTTTATAGTACCATTATCAAATGTAAAAATTTGTGTAGACGCCTGAGAAGTTGTTGTAGCGGGCCATACCCCAAACTGGAATCCCTGATAATAGGATGTATTGCTGAGATGTGTGTGATTGCCGAAAGTCGGCCCATAAACTAAGTTTGTTGTAGTGTCAGCCCATATATAGTATTCAAAGTTACTATAATTGTTTGTTCCATAATAATTACTATTAAGAGTCATCCCAGGGAGCGTTAAGTGTTGTCCCCCTCCCACCACAGCATTCGTGCTATCTAATACCGCTAGAGGGTTGAAACCCACACCAGTATTGATTACAGAAACAGATATACTTAAACCCGGAATAGAAACTTTATCAAGATTAGCAGTATTATTATTATAGCCAATAAGATAAGTGCTATCAGTAAAAAAATCAAATGGATTATATGCTGTTGCAACAACTGCTTGCTGTGTCATAGTAGCAACATCAAAACAATATGTTGAAGTATATTGAGCAATTATATAATTACTATCAGGAGTAAATTTTGCTAACGACCATCCAGTGTTAGAAACAGTTGTTGTAGCCAACACTGATAACGACGGTAATGACAAAATAGATAGAGTATATGGAGAATTAGCAGATATTACAACAGACTTCGTACCATCTTTAGAAATATCTAGCAGGGACCCGCTAGTTGTAGCTATTAATGCCCCCGTTGAAGAATTATGTGTCTCAACAGTAGAAATTCCTGCAACTGATCCGTTGGTAACTAAAAAATCTGTCATTATGCTACCGCCACAATTCGCCATTTAGAAGTTTCTGTATTCCAGAAAAATCCAATATCTAATTTTACTCCCGATACTGTAGTAGTTGGTAATGCTACTGTTGAAGCTTCAAAATTAGTTCCAAAAGTTAATGGAATTCCGGATACTACACTAGCTACAGAAATGCGGAACGTATCCCCATCTCTAGGTGTCCCTGTGCCACTAGAAGTAAACGAAGTGATAGCTGCCGTCTGATAAGTAATATGTAGATAATCGTAGTTATCCGTGTTATAGGTAGGTGTACCGTTACTACTACCAGAAATTAGTAATACCCTTTTTGCAACACGTGTTCCACTAATTACTCCAGGAGCAGTAACTGTATGATTAACTGTTCCAAGAACAATTTGGTTCTGTCCAGTTGCTAAAGCACCACTACCTGTAGTATCTGTACCAATAGCCACTGAACCAGAAGTTACTACCTTAGTATTAGCACCAATAGCAATTGAATAATAACCACTAGCTACTGCATTATTACCAATACCAATAGCAGAAGGTCCAGAGGCGCTTGCAGAAGCTCCAATAGCTGTATCGTGAGTAAATAATGCTGTAGAAGAACTACCTATAGCAGCACTATCAAAACCAGAAGCTTGACTAGCATAACCAATGGCTAGTCCACCCTGACCATCAGCAGTGGAATTATATCCTAGTGAAGTACTATATGGTCCAGTACCACCAGCATAGTTACCAATATTGGTGCTATATCCAGCAGAACTTCCTGCATTAGCTCCTAGTGAAGTAATATAGTCACCGATAGCTCCAGTGTTAATACCTATTGCTAAACTATTAGTTCCTGAAACTGTAGTACCATTACCAAAACCTATTGGATAGAGTCCAGAAACAGATGATCCTATACCTGCTGAAAATCCACTAGTTACAGGACTAAAAACTGGTTGTATAAAACCAACAGGAGGATTTTGATAACCTAAATAAATACTTACTAGTTGATTTGATTCTTGTAAATCTGTAGCAGTTAAAATATGGACTACAGTAGCACCATCATTGTGACTAAACCCTGAAATAGTAAAAAGTAGACCAGTGCCATCATAGGCACGCTCAACATTGCTTAGAGTAACAACAGGACTACCCCAGGCATAACTACCTGATGGAACCCAAATTTTTTCTTCATTAACAGTATTATAATCTAATGAAAGTGCAAAACCACCAGTTTGTCCTAAATGATTCCACCCAGAAGCAGTAGTTCCAGATATATAAACTGTGGTACTAGTTGGTGTAATTGCCCCTGAAAGGGTTGCAGTAGGGGCACCACCTACATAACTATTAACAGAATAGGGAGTACGAGGCATTACTCAACTTAAATATTATTCTGATTATAATTATGCAGGATACGGCGCTGACTGCCAAGTTGGCGTAATTGCAAGTGAGTCCCCGCTACTCAAAGTAATAGGATTTCCATCAGCGAAAGGAGCATACCAAAGAACAACATTTGGTAATGCAGGTGGAGCAGCAGAAGCTGGATTAGAAGCACCATATAGTGTGCTCCATGTAGCAAGGAACATACCATTAACTGCAGGCCATTGACCTGAGGTGCAAGTAAAGGTTACAGCGTTACCTAGAACACTTTGTTGGACATTAATTGTATTTGCACCAATAACTGTTGTACCGGCTCCAGGAGTACCCCAGTTAATACCAGAAACCTGTATACGATTATATCCTGTGATGGTATTAGTACCGGCAGTTCCTGAAATTTCAAGAACAGGGAAACTACCACTATTGAGAGTTACATTAGTATTGGTATATCCGTAGCTCTCTACAGTAGCCCAAGGAGTAGAAAAAAGTCCTACGTAGTAGTTAGTCCCAGAGTTAACGGTAATAACTCCTCTTGGGACAATATTAAGTAGTGTATTTAATCCCTCTTGGGGGAACAGATATAAAGAGGTGGAAGCCATACAGAGTCCTTATTTGGTGTTTCTTCAATAACTAGTGTTAATTTAAAGAAGAATTAATGCCATTTCAAAATCTACTCAAAAATATCCTGAATGGTAAAGTTGATAGTATCACCATTTCTAAAAGTGGGAAAAGTAGAACTAATATGCTGGAACAAAATTCCATTAACTTGAGTAATAGTTGTACCAACCGAGATTAATTCAATAGGTATAGAACCATTGGCTCCTCTTTGTACATACAAAGTATTTGTTCCATTTGTTCCAGTAACAGTCATTACTTCTGTGTTTACTTGAATATTATATATATTGCCTGATGGAGAGGGCCATAAACTAAAGTTACTAGGAACAATATAACTTTGAGTCCTTGAAGAAACCTGTTGAGCTAATGTATCTTGAATTGGAGTAGTTGAAGAACTTATTAAACCTAAATTAGTAATATGAGTAAATCCAGATACAGTTAAAGTACCTGACCATTGATATGTATCTCCACTAGTAGTAGTAGTAATTTGAGTAATCGTTCCACTAATTCTAGTACCAAGTATTTCTGTGAATAAGGCTTGATCGGTGGCACTAACTGGATTAAGACCACCATCATTACCAATACATAAAAACTGTGGGCCACTATGTAGTGGTTGATTAACTAATCCCGATACAACTAAAGAACGGAGACTACTAGTAGCAGTTCCTTCAGCCACTAGCGGTCTCCGCCTTTATTAAAGCTGGCAATATCCAGCAATAATTAGTTCTGTAGTTTTGTACGGTTAGCGAGAACCTGGTCAGTCTGATTAAGATTGATTTGGTAGTTAGCAAGGTACTCAGCCCATTCCTGAGTTTCATTACCACCTGAAGGACCTTCACCAGTCTGAATTTGCTTAACCTGTACTTCAATTGTCTTAGTTGTATCAGGAGTTGTATTGCCAAGTCCAGTGATAGGATAGGCGTGTACAATAAACTGATCAGTCCAATTAGGAACTGCATATGGGCTGTTAACATAACTTGGGAATGAGTTAATTAAACCACTAGTTTGTAGAGTAATGTTGGTCAGTGTTGCAGTGGCAGTGACACCAGAAGCAACAGCAACCCCAAGAACACCACCAGCAGGAATTTCAATTACTACCTTGTGATTGAACAACTGATCAATGCCTACACCAGGAAGTGGGCTTGTGTAGTAAACACCTGCACCAAGGGCTGTGGCTACACCAGATAGAGCAGCAGCAACAGTTGAAGCCCCAGTTAGTGAAGAAGAAACACCACCTGAACCGCTAATAGTGAATGCAGTGGCAGTATCGCTAACTACTAGTGTCCATAGACCATTAGTAGTAGAAGCAGAATTGATTACATCAATTGGATTGCCAGCATAAGCGTTAAGGCCAGTGCGCTGATTCTGTACAATTGTCTGCTTAGTTTGCTGCTCTAGTGGAACATTTGGGACTGGGTATGTTGCCATTATTAATTTTCCTTTATAGTATCTTTAGTGCTTGCCAACAAAATTAAGCGCCGAAACCTTCACGCTTACCATTATATTGGTCAGTTTGGAAGGCATATGTTGCATTGTTCTGTGAAGCATACCCAGTAGCGGAAAGGTCGTATACAGGGACATTACCATTAGCAGTACCACTAATGGTGTAATTAGGAGAACCATAAACAAATGGATTATAAAAGTTTGTGGTTGTGTTTTGGGAAAGGTTCCCACTAGGAACATTGGCCATAATTAGTCCTTCGGATAATTGATTATCTCAATAACTAGACTGATATCTCCCAAAAAATAAATCTAATTTTAATTAGAATTACAAAGTATTGAGAGATATCAGTCTAATTACTAATTACGTTTACAAAGTATCTGGATCAATCTCAAATGGTTGCTGCTTATCTAGTGCAACAGATAGAGCTGAATTCTTAGTATTGGACCAAATTTCTTTTGCTGTCATTGGACGACCAACTTGTTCAGCATCTTCTGGGACGCCTTCTTTAAAGTTAGTTGTCATATTACGAGCAGCACCTACATCAAGAGCCTTTAACATTTCGTTAACTGACTCATCAGCCTGGTTAGGCGCATCAACAAGATCTTCTGCTCTTTCAATTGCCTGCTCTTCAGTGAGGAACTTAATGTTTCCACGAAGCGCTGCTCTCTGAACGAAAGCATTGTTCTTGATCTCATCAGAAATATTAATTACTGAACCAAAAAATCCGTGACCCTCTAAACGAAAGTTAAGGGATTTACCATCTGTCCAATTAGAAACATTAGGACTTAGATTCTCAATCCAGTTGGTAACCTGAGAATCCTTCATTCGCCTAATACCAGCAGCTAATGGAGTATTTTTGTAAGATAAATCTGCACGAGCAGCCTTGTGCTCAACAAATTCGCCATCTATTTCCTTAACAGGAATTGGCTTTGACTTACCATCGTCATTACGACTAACAACAGCCATTTTATTTTCTCATTTCTTTCTCGCATTATTAATGACTTATTAATAATGGTCAAGGAAAGAACCTATTAAACCTACCCCTAAATCCATAACCTGGGCCGTTTACAATTTGCAGGGACGGCTCCCAGGTCTTCAAATCTCAAGGGGGTCTAGGGTTCTATCAATAACTATTGCGATTTATTGATAAAAGTACTAACAGGTAATTTGAGTACCTTGAATAAAGGTAGGTTTACCACAAGTAGGGCAATTTATAGTACATCCTTGTGGAGGAACTACCATCCAAATCGGAAATGTGTGTGTGCAATTGTCATTGATTATTTTTGGAGTAACGGCAGAAACTGTTTCTCCTGACCATGGAATTGTCGTAAGTATATTTGTCATAATAACTACTATAGCATAAAATAATCGCTAAACTTATCGTTCTCTATATAATTGTTGCCTTTTTAAACGCATTTTTTCTTGTACTGTTAGTGGTTGTTGATTTTGTTGTTGCCTAGTACGAGACTGCTCAGCAAGTTGTTGAGTATCCGTTTGTAATCGTACATCCCAAGATGATGGTTCTCTTGGAGTATTTTGTGGCGATTGTTGTGGAGCAGGATATTTTTTCTCAATATTTTTTGCATCTCTTTGAGAGTTTGTTAACCATTGAGGATCACTAGGAGTTGCGCTAAATCTTAAAGTACCTTCTTGTTTTGGAGCATGAGGCCAATTCATTTTATGATGGCCAGCACCAGTTGTGCCTAAATAATTCCAACCACGATCCTGTAATGCTTTAATATGTTGTTTTACTTCTTTCTTAGAAGCAGCATATCTCTTATTCCAGTTCATCAATAACTATTGCGATTTAGCTCATAAATAAGAAAACCCCCTCCCGAAGGAGGGGATTAACTTATTTGGATTTCTTGAATTGTTCTAAAAGATTAGCAACTAAATCATCTGGTACACTGGGATCAATTTGGATAATCATTCTATTTTCTTCGAAATATTTAAGTTCTCTTTCGAACAGTAAGGAATATCTCTTACCATAAATTTCTTTGGCTTTTTCAGATTTTATTAAATCTTCGTACTCGAATTGACCCTTAATTTCAATGATATCTTCACGATCCTTAATAATATTAATAATGAAATCAGGTCGGTGATTACCCAATGGAGTTATAATATCAGGACCATCATATCTTCGCCAAGGGATATTGTAACGCTCGCAGGCAGCTGCAAATCGCATTTCCCACATAGAATGAAAAACAATAGTTTTATCGTTTAATTCTGCTACGAATTTGTCTCTAACTGATTTGACTTCATGATGTGAGCATTTATTAGAGCAATATTTCATTTTTGAAGGATATGAAGCTGGTTTGGTGAATTCTTCGCCACAACCTATACAAATAGCAGACTTGGTCTTTGGTTTAGGGTAGTTCCCATAAAGGTGCCTACATTCAGTAGAACAATATTGTTGATTCTTCTTACCCGTTAAGTTACCACATGGGCAAATTTGTGAGTGAGACTTATCAAAAGTTTTTCTATATGATTTACTTGTCCTACAATTTTCACAATATTTAGCATTTTGTGGGCCTTTAAAAATAAACTCTGCCCCACAGCTAACACAATTTTTAGGAACTATAATTCGAGGAACCATCTCTCTTTTTTGTCTAGCCTGATGTTGTTTTTCATTCCATTGAATACCAGTTTTAGATTGAGAAATTTTTTTCTTGATTACTTCATTCTGTTCTGGGGTTCGTCTCTCTTGAGAGGTTTTTATGCGAATACCCGACTTTTTGAGCCATCGAGAAATTGTATCTGTATTAATGCCAGTTCTCTTACCGATCTCTTTAATCGATAAATTGTCGTTTATATACAAAGAACGGACCTCCTCAGCACAGTTTTCATAACTATGCCGGTGAGATCCGTTACTTTGTTGTTTAGTATTTTGTTTATTGTCCATGCTATCTACTATAGCACAAACTCACCACCTATACTGTGTTTTGGGTCATTTATCCTAAATTTTTATATTAGGACTTAATGATCTGTGCGAGGCCACGTGGGTTCAAAACCGCTTGGCTGATGTACTCGTCCATTACCCAGCCCTTGAGGAACTTCTCAGGAGTGTGGTTCTCTTCGACGTCCAGGGAGTACATGACAGGCATGACACCAAGGAACTCGGGAGATGGAGTTAGGTAGATTGTACCCTGGGGAACAACGATTGAACGCTGTACCTGGAATCCACCGAACTGAACGATAC
>JAEHJW020001272.1_pt1 | contig 14139 bp, 17 predicted proteins | sample 9271431 | NCBI WGS metagenome assembly JAEHJW02
GCCGGGGGCACCGACGCCCCCGATAATCTCCAGACTCTCTGCGTGGAATGCCACCGCCAGAAGACGGAGGCGGAAAATTACCCCCAAAAAATCTAGCTGCATTTTTTTCCTTGACATCCTCCTAGATCGTATATACTATGTGGGTAACAGGGGAGCATATCGCGACCCATCACTCCAGGAGACACGACCATGACTGAGACACTCACACTGACCACCTATAGGATGTTGATCGACGCGGCACCCTATCCCTACCAGGGTGCCGCGCAAGCGGGCACCCCGGAGGAAGCGGCCAAAAAAATCGCCAAGGAAGCTCGCCGAGCGGGCCTGAGAATAAGCCGCGGGCCGAAAATCCTGGAGATCGAGACAATATGACGGGACGCCAGCGAGGCTCAAAAAACAAAAAACCGCCGCACCGGGCCACCGTCCTAATCCGGTGGCCGGACGAGGAAATAGCCTTCGTGCGGGCGGCGGCAAAACGCGCGCAGCAGACACTCTCCGCCTTCATCCGGGCGGCGGCAATAAAACACGCAAATCAGACAGATCACCAGGGGCAGCATGTCTCTCTTACATGAGGGGGATGCATCCCCTCCCGGATGGACTACGGCCTGTCCAGACTGGGAATCACGAATAATGGCGGGGCGTTCCCTGATTACCTCTCCGCCTTTATTCCCGGACGAGGCTCAGGCATCCCTCGACGTGTTTTCGGAGCTCCGGCTCATGGACACCGCCGGCACACCGACCATGCGAGAGGCATCCCGCCAGTGGGTGATTGACTTCGTGTCAGCAATTTTTGGCGCTTACGACTCCGGTTCGGGAAGACGGTTGATCACCGAGTTCTTCCTGCTCATTTCGAAAAAAAACGGCAAGTCTTCTACCGCCGCCGGCATCATGCTAACCGCGTTAATCCGCAACTGGCGGCACTCGGCGGAGTTCTTGATCCTCGCACCCACGATTGAAATCGCGAACAACTCATTTTTCCCAGCTCGCGACATGGTGAGGGCAGACCCGGAGTTGACCGCTTTGTTGCATGTGCAGGATCATTACCGGACGATAACCCACCGGCAAACGCACGCGGTGCTGAAAATCGTCGCCGCCGATAACGACACGGTGGGCGGCAAAAAAGCAACTGGAGTTCTGGTAGACGAACTCTGGTTATTCGGCAAAAAACCGAATGCCGAAAACATGCTGCGAGAAGCCTGCGGAGGGCTGGCCTCGCGGCCCGAAGGGTTCACCATCCTCCTAAGCACGCAATCCGACGAGCCTCCCGCTGGCATTTTCAAGCAGAAACTCGACTATGCCCGTGGGGTAAGAGATGGGCGCATAAATGACCCATGCTTCCTTCCGGTTATCTATGAGTTCCCAAAACACGTAATCAAGGAAGATAAACACAAGGAGGAGGCCTTTTTCCACATAACCAACCCGAATTTGGGGGCATCGGTGGACGAGGCATTTATCTCGCGACAATTCCGCATGGCGAGTGAAGCCGGGCCGGAATCTCTGCGAGGGTTCCTGTCCAAACACCTGAATGTTGAGATCAGTACAGCTCTCCGGTCTGATCGGTGGGCTGGGGCTGATTTTTGGGATGCGTGCGGCATAGAACATCTGGAATTAGATGACATCCTCACCCGGTGCGAGGTGATTGTTGCGGGCGTGGATGGAGGTGGCCTAGACGATATGCTGGGCCTGGCAATACTTGGTCGGGAGGCAGAAACACGCAATTGGCTTATATGGACTCATGCCTGGGTACATCCCATAGCAATTGAACGCCGGAAAGCCGAAGCGGCCCGCTACCACGATTTCTCCAGAGATGGAGACCTGACCATTGTGGAGGATGTAGGGAAAGACATCGATGATGTTGCAGACATAATCGAACAATGCGAAGAATCCGGCCTATTGGACAGGATCGGCGTTGATCCGGTTGGTATTGGTGACATTGTGGACGCTTTGCTGGAGCGCGGAATCAGCAACGAACGGATTGTTGGCATTTCTCAAGGATGGCGCATGACTGGTGCCATCAAAACCGCCGAAAGACGGCTGGCAGAGCGGGGCATGATCCACGGAGCGCAAGGGCTGATGACTTGGTGCGTGGGGAACGCGAAGCAAGAGCCACGCGGAAACGCCGTCTTGATTACCAAACAGATTTCCGGCAGCGGCAAGATTGACCCATTGATGGCGCTATTCAACGCGGTGGCGCTCATGGCAATGAACCCAGAACCGAAAGGAGGGCCTGCAAACCCAGAAATTTTTTTCTTGTGACAAATTTTGTCACAAACCACTTGCACATTGTGACAAATTTTGTCACAATGAGGCCAAATATTTCCCCCGTCAACCTCACCGTGGTGACGACAGGAGAGCAATTTGGCCTCAAGTACCCCCCTCAAACGTCTTGATCTGCAAGACTTACAGCTCGTAGTCGGGCTATCCCTGCTCGGGTACGGGCTGTTCCTCGTCTATCCCCCCGCCGCTTATATTGGCCTCGGTTCCCTCTTTATTTCCCCTATCGTTTTACCGTCCTTTATCCGTGCCTTCCGCCAGCGAGGTGACGAATAATGGGGATCATTTCCCAGTTATTCAATACTCGCGCATCTGGTTCTTATCGTCCCAGTGATCCGGCACTCGCTGATCTTTGGGGCGGTCGTTCTAGCTCTAGTAACCAGCATGTCACCCCCGATACTGCCTTAAGGACTTCCGCCGTTTACGCGTGCGTGACAGTGCTGTCGCAGACTCTTGCCATGCTCCCCAAACAAGTATTGGGGGTAGGAGCTGATGGCAGCAAAACCCCGCAACCTGATCATCGACTAACAAAGCAACTCCGGCACCGGCCCAACCGTTGGCAGTCCGCCTTTGAGTTCTACGAGATGATGGAGGGGCATCGTCTTCTGCGTGGGAATGCTTACGCCAAAATCGTCTTCAACCCAGGGCGGCAGCAAAACGAGTTGGTGCCAATGCACCCTGACTATGTGTGGCCATTTGTCATCACGCCGGAAGGGATCACCTACTATCTCTACGACACTTCCCCGTGTCCGCCCGAAGGATCGGCGCTCTGGTACCAGCATTTCCCCCAGAACGGCAACAGTGAAATCCTCGCCGCGTCTGAAGTCCTGCATGTCCGCGCATACAGCATCAATGGAATCGTTGGCATCTCTGCCATCCGGTGGGCCGCTTTCCAAGCTGTAGGTCTGGCAATGGCGACGGAAGAGCATGGAGCGAAACTGTTTGCGAATGGGGCTCAGGTGGCAAAAGTATTCACGCATCCTGGCAAGCTCAAGCAGGACACCATCGACAGGCTGGAAGAGCGGATTGCCAGCAAATTCGGCGGCTCTGCCAACGCCGCCAAAAGTATGATTCTGACAGACGGCCTCACCATCGAAAAAGTAGGGATGACCGCCGATGAATCGCAATTCCTGGAGACCCGGAAGTTCCAGGTAGAAGACATCGCCCGCATCTTCAACGTGCCACTAATTATGATCGGTGCAGGAGATAAGGCCCCTACCTATGCAAGTGCAGAGAACTTTTTTATGAGTTTCAAGATCCATACAATGCAGCCCAACATCGAGCGTTGGGAGGCGGCGTTGGAAAGGGCACTTTTATACCCATCTGAATTAGGCCGGATAGAGATTGATTTCGACATGGATTCCATGATGAGAGGGGACGCGGTGGCAAGATCGACATACCTCAAAAATAGGTTTGAGATAGCATCCATGACCCCTGACGAAGTGCGCAAGTACGAAGGGGAGAACCCGACCAACACGACGGAAGGTGGCCGGTTGTATCTGCAATCTGGGATGATGCCGGCAAGCATGGCCGGGGCGCAACCCGTCAATCTCAACGGTCAGCAAGGAGGGAAGAGAGATGGCAGTAGCACTTAATGGGGCGGGGAAATCCCATGCGATGGCACTGATTATAGCTGGGCATGTGGACAAGTCGTCGGGGTGGGGGATGAGCGCCGATGACGAGAACAAAATTCTAGGAGACAACAAGTGGGGCGAGTACGGCAAGTGGTTCTTAGGTGCTGATGCCAGTGCGGATAAGGAGACCAAGGCGCATTGGCATTACCCATTTGGCAAAGAAGGCAAAGTGTACCGGTCAGCGCTGATCGCCATCCGCCAGCGAGCTGGGCAGCAAAGCGCCCAGGACATCTACGATGCGGCTGGCTTGCTCCTTGACCGGATGGACGGGAAGATGGAGGGGAAATCAGCCCCTCGCCCCGATATGGAACGGCGCACGATCACAGTACAGATCAGGGCGGACGCCCAAGATGGCCACACCCCGACGTTGCGTGGGACTGCCGCTGTCTTTGACTCTATGTCGGAAGACCTGGGCGGATTCCGGGAGATTATCGCCCCTGGCGCATTCCGGGCGGCGGTGAATAGCTCGGACGTGCGGTGTTTGGTGAACCATGATCCCAACAAGATACTCGGGCGCTCGACATCTGGCACGTTGCGGCTGGAAGAGACCAGCGCCGGGCTGGAGTTCGTTTGCGACCTGCCCGACACCACCTATGCCCGCGACCTGATGGAGAGTATGAAGCGGGGAGACATCAGCCAGTGCTCGTTTGGATTCACAGTGGATGAAGGCGGTCAGAACTGGACGAAAGGGGATTCGGGTTGGACACGCACCATCACAGGGATCAAGCGGCTGTATGACGTATCGCCGGTGACATATCCGGCATACCCTGAAACCGGGTGTGCCTTGCGGGCGATGCGGCAAGTGGAGGAAGAGACGACTCGGAAGGATGACGATCTACAAATTGCCTTGCGAGAAGATGAGTTGCGGCGGCAAAGGCTCCGATTGGAAGAGGCCGCTATTTAAGAGGACGGTCGGAATGACCAAAAAGGAGAGAAACCATGGAACTGAGAGAACTACTGGAAAAGAGGAACCGAGCGGTAGCCGCAGCTCGGGCAATTATTGACAAAGCCGATGGAGAGGGTCGGCTAAAGACCGACGACGAAAATCGTCAGGCAGATGCGCATATCAAGGAAGCGCAAGATCTGAAGGCGGAATACGACCGGAGATTCGCCTTGCAGGAAGAGGAGCGGAAGGAGGCTGAAGCAGCTCTCGCGAAGTCCAAAGAAGAGCGTAAAAGCCCGTCGGCTGGGGACGTTGAGACAAGGGCTAAGGCTTGGAGGCACCTACTCACCCTGGACGTGGCGAATGGTGAACAGTTGACCACGGATGAATACCGGTCGTTAACCAGTGGCAACGAGACTGCCGCCGGCTTCCTGACCGCCCCCCAGGAATTCGTTAAAAATCTGATTATCAACATCAAGGATCAGGTATTTATCCGGGGAATGGCAAAGACCTTCCAGACCACGAATGCCAATGGTATTGGGTTCCCGACATTGGCTACCGATGTGTCGGATACGAGCTGGACAACTGAAATCGGGGCTTTCCCGGAGGACACTTCCCTCAAATTCGGCAAGCGGGAGCTGAAGCCGCACCTCTGCAAGAAGCTGATAAAGGTCAGCGACAAATTGCTGCGTAGTGACGGCATGGATCCAGAGGCTATCCTGATGGATCGTGCCGCCTACAAGTTCGGGATAACCGAAGAGAAGGCGTTCCTCACCGGCACCGGCAACCAACAGCCCCTTGGCCTCTTCACCGTATCCGATCAGGGCCTCAACACCGACCGCGACGTGGCTACAGGCAGCACCACCGGATTCACCGGCGACGGCCTGAAGACGGTAAAATATAGCCTCAAGGCGCAGTACATGAAGACGGCCCAGTGGCTCTTCCACCGCGATGGCGTGGCCCTCCTGGCCAAACTGAAGGACGGCAATGGTCGTTACCTCTTCGAGACTGCCGAGCAGGTAGGAGCCATGGACATATTGTTGGGCCGTCCGCTCGTCATGTCCGAATACGTACCGAACACGTTCACCACCGGCCTGTATGTCGGCATGTTCGCCGATTTCTCCCATTACTGGATTGTGGATTCACTCGCGTTGCGGGTGAAGCGGCTCAACGAGTTGTACGCCGCTACCTCGGAAGTGGGCTTTATCTTCGACAAGGAAACGGATGGTGCCCCGACGCTACCCGAGGCCTTTGTCAGAATCAAAACCTCGTAAGGAGCCAGGACTATGAATCTACTACAAGAAGTTCAAGTCGACCAGGTGCTGGGGTATTTTGCCGCCGGCGTCACCAAGTGTACAAGTTCCATTGTGGACATGCAGAATTATGAAGGCGTCATGTTCATTTGCGAGTTGGGGACTCTTATCGCCGGTGGCACCCTGGATTGTTACGTGGAGGAGAACAGCGCCAACTCTACCTCTGGCATGGCCAGGCTCTCCGGCCAGGCTGTACATACGGTCACCACCGCCGATGCGGCCCTAACGCAGAGTGCTATCGTGGTTGATGTGTATCAGCCGATAGACCGTTATGTGCAGTGCAACATCACGCCCGCTACCCAGAATGCTGTCATCCTGGGGATTACGGCCATCAGGTACAACGGCAAACTGAAGCCGCCGGCCAATGGGACGCTCCTGTCGGCTACTCAACTTGTATCGCCGTCTGAAGGCGTTTAACCAATGACGGGGGCTTCGGCCCCCTTCCCTTAAAGGAGGCCCTATGTCCAGTTACAACAGCTTGAACTATGAGAAGCAGGGCGGAAGCGATTGGGTGGTGGGGGGGACTTTGCTACCTGCCACAGAGACCCAGGCCGCAAAAATTGCCCCGCTGAAAACCACTTACACCACCGGCGACCTGGCGACGGAGGCATTGATTATTGCCGCGATGAACAGCACCAATACGGCAATCAATGCCATCATCACCGCCATCACACAGGGTAGCGGTGTGGGCATCTTGTCGGCGAGCTAACGGAATGCGGCTAAAACTCGTCACGCCACCGGCTGTCGAGCCGGTTACGACCGCAGACATGCAGGTGCAAAGCCGCATCACTTTGGATTCGTCCGAGACGGCATGGGCGACCGCTTTGGTGACTGCGGTGCGGTTGCAAGTAGAAGCGCAACTAAGCCGGGCGCTCATAACCCAGACATGGATGGGATACCTAGATGGGTTCCCTCTCCCGTGCCGTTTGAATCCATTCTCCGCCATTGACTTGCCGATAGCGCCAGTTCAATCCGTCTCGCAGATCACCTATTACGATACGGACAACGCGTTACAAACGCTATCGCCCACAGCCTATAGCGTGGACATCAATGACGAACCGGGGCGCATCTACCCCTCTGTCGGCAATTCGTGGCCAGAGACATCTACTGACATGCCAAATGCGGTAATGGTGCAATTTGTAGCGGGATACGGGGACACAGCCAGTACCGTGCCAGCCTGCATCATCCAATGGATGTTGGTTCAGCTCGCCAACCTTTACGAAAACCGCGAATCCATCCTGGTCGAGGAACGCCGACTTACTCAGATCGACATCACAGACATGACTAATCCTCTGCTTGATGCCGTCCGCTGGAAGGTGCACCTATGATCCGGGCCGGGAATCTTCGGCACTTGATCAAGTTCCAAAGTCGGGCAACCACGCAGGATGGATTCGGAGGCCAAGTGGATACCTGGACGGATTTCGCCACGGCATGGGCGGACATCCAAAACCTGACAGGGCATGAACTTATTGCCGGACAGGCAGTCAGCAATGAAAGTCGATTCAATGTCACCACTCGGTATGTGTCGGGGTTAACGCCGGCCATGCGGATTGTCTTCGGCACTCGGACATTCAACATCTTGGACGTACACAATGTGGATGAGCGAAATCGCCGCGTCCAGATCGTATGTCAAGAGGGCCTGGCGGAAGGCTGATGGCTATAGAAAACGACATCTATTCAGTGTTGAGTCCACTGGTGGGAGGTAGGGTGTATCCACTCATAACGCCCGAAGAGCCAACCAAACCGTATATCGTGTATCAAGTGGTAAGCAATGTTTCCCAAGTGTCTTTAAGCGGCCCTACAGGGTTGAGCCGGCGCCGAGTGCAGGTAGATGTCTATGACCTAACCTATGCGGGGATGAAGGGCTTGGAACCACAGGTTGAATCGGCAATGGCAGGGGCGGCCTTCCAAGGTATCCCCATTTTGTACCACGAAGTATACGAGCCGCTTGTGAAATTGTTTAGGAATATAATGGAGTTTTCCGTCTGGAGTTAATCAAAAATCGGAGGTAATTGACATGTCAGTATCAGCACAGTTAGCACAAGGGATGAAGTTGTATATCGCGGGCACCGGTGGCGCAGCCAAGACCATCACGGCGGCGGCGCCTGGGTTCCCGACTATTATCACTTCCACTGCCCATGGCCTCGCCAATGGGGACGTAATTGCCGTGGCGGCAATTGTCGGCACCATGGGTACCGACGCCACCAATGGTCTCAATGGGCAATCTTATGTCGTGCAGAACGTCACGGCGAATACGTTTTGCATCCAGGCTAATACTACCGGGCTGACCTATACCAGCGGGGGCACTGCCACCCCCAACACCTGGACGCAGATTACGCAATTGAAGGGTATCAAACCATCAGGGGCCCAGGCCAGTAAAATCGACGTGAGCGACCTAGACAGCACGGCAAAGGAATATCGGGCCGGCCTGGTGGACAATGGGTCTTTCTCTGTAGACATCTTTATTCTGGAAACGGATGCGGGACAGGCGGCTTGCCTGGCGGCCTTCCAAGCATCCACGGCGAACAACTACAAAGCCGTGAGCGCTCAGGGCAAGACCAGAACCTTCATGGCCACCTGCCTGAAGTTCCCCACGGTTCCCGAGGCGACTGTCGATGGCGTGCAAATCGGTACCGCCGAATGGCAAATTTCTGGCGCCGTAACCGTATCATAAGGAGAACCTGACATGAGCTTAAGTCGAGCTGAATTGCTGAATGAGTTCCGACCGAAGACTGAAATCGTCACCTTGGCCGATGGCGGCCAGGTAATGGTCTCTGAACTTGGGGCCGCCGATTACATAAACCTTTGGGCTAAACACACCAACGCCACCGATGGCAGCGTGGACATGGCGACTTTCATCCCTGCCTTGGTGGCATTCTGTTGTGTGGACGATCAGGGCACCCGGCTGTTCTCTGACGAGGACATCCCGCTCTTGGCCAGGGCGGCCTCTTCTCCCTTTATGCAACTGGCCACCGTGGTCAAACAACTGAATGGGTTGGGAGGGGAGCCCGATGAAGCAAAAAACTCTGTAGCGAGCCCGGCAGATTCATCTTCCGGCTCGCCCTCCAACTAGGCTATCCCCATCCCGATGCCCTGTTGCGACTCCTTTCCGCCCGCCAGTTGCGCGAGTGGATGGATTACTATCAGCTTGAGCCCTTCGGCGAATGGCGGGAGGAGTTGCGACACGGGCAAAGGCAAGCACTACTTGCCAACATCAACCGCGATCCCGAAAAGAGAAAAGAGCCGTTTGATGAGCATGACTTTATGAATTTCGTCCCGCATGAGCAAGAACGGCAACTAACCCCTGAAGAGATAGAGCAGTACTACAGCCGGATTTTTCGAGGAGCATAGGCACATGGCACCCAAAATTACCCTCGAACTCGATAAAGAAACCGCTAAGTCCCTGGAGGAAATGCGGGCGCTTCTTTCTGTGGGAGAACTTGGTCATTCCGCTGGCATGGTCGCTGATCTCATTGCCGCGCGGGCAAGGGAGTTGGCGCCAGAAGGCCCTACCGGCAACCTAAAAAGGGGCATCGTGGCGCGAGTGGATAAAACCGCTCGGACGCTTGGCATCGGTGCCGCTACAGTGGGCGCCAATTATAAGATAGCCCCTCATGCACACCTAGTTGAATATGGCACTTCGGGGCGCCGATTCCCGGAGAAGAAAGACAAGCTAGTCTTTTATATCGACGGTGAAAAGTTCGTCTTGGATTCAGTCGCACCGATGCCCGCGCATCCCTTTATGCGACCAGCCATTGAGCAGTTAACCCCGGAGATTGGGCCGTTGATCGACGCCGACCTTCAGAACCGCATCGACTCAAAAATGGGCAAATGAGATGCCAAGTCTAAAGTGGAACATAATCGTTGACGCCCAAGGTGGCACTGCGACGCTCGCTCAATTTTCCAATGAGACGGATAAGGCGTTCAAGAAGGCGGCTAAATCAATTGAACAAATAACCGTTGCCACCCTCCCCGCGCATGAACGGGCCGTAGTCAAAATCCAGCGCCAATATGCCGCGTTGAGCGCACAAATTGACTCTCTAGTAGAATCAAAGCATCTGGCCAATGATATGGCGACTCAATGGCATGAGGCACTAGGCGTCCGCATGCAAGAAGACCTAGACAACCTCAAAACGAAAGGAGAAAGCACCTTCCTTTCGTTGGGGAACACGGCCATGGGCTTTCTGAAGTACCGGATAATGTGGGGGGTGTTTGAAGAACTTGGGAAAATACTAAGAACGCCCTTCACAGATGGGATGAAGGCGGTAGAGGATTATCGGCTCAATGTGGCGTCACTGACGGCAATGATCACCACCTTCTCGCAAAAGGGGAAGGACGGCGATTTAGCCGGCGCGTTCAAGGATGCGAATCAGTACGCGCAAGCAATGATTCCGGCACTTGAGACACTTTCCGCGAAAGTCCACATGTCAGGGCAAGAGTTGATTTCTATCTCCCAGATTTTTGCTCAACATGGCGTCTTGCTTGACATTAATAACCAGAAGCAGATGCAAGATTTCCAGAATATCGTCATGGCGTTGAAAATGACATCCGGCGGCATGAACGAACAAGGGCAAATCCAGGCGTCCCTGAACAATCTCTTGGAGGGGAACATCATCAAGAGAGAACGTTTGCCCGCCATGTTGCAGAATGAGGATAATCTCCTCAAGCAGCACATTCAACAGGCCAAGGAAAACGGGACTATCTATGAATATCTCGGGTCATTAACTAAGGGGATTGGGCAGACTTCAGGCCTGATTGCCGACACATGGGCGACTATCGGCACCACTCTGAAGACGACTGCGGCGCAAGTATTGCGCGGTGGGATGGGGGGGGCCTATGAGGATTTGCTTTCACTGGCCCAGGATATAAATTCTGAGTTTAAGAACCAAGACGGCACTATCACGAAGTTAGGCCAAACAACTGAAAGTTCCCTTTATAAGGGCTGGCAAGACATTAAAAATGCCGTATCCATTGTGTACGATCTGCTTAAACCCTTCGCCCCTTTGCTGGAAGTAATTGGCAAATTGACGGCTCTGGCGGTGGATGGTTGGGGCCAGATATTGGCGATAATGAAAGGGGTAGTCCAGCGAGCTTCGGAAGTTGCTCAGGCGATGGAAGCTGTTGTAAAAGGAGTTGCTCTTTCCGTAATAAATCCTAAAGCAGCCGCTGAGGAATTTTCTAAAGCTACCTCCTTATGGTTCACGGGCGGCAGAGAAGGAGGCAAAGCATATGTTAGTGGTCTTAAGGCTGAAATAGACCAAGCACTGGCTGACTATAACACGAAGAAAGGGAGTCGGAATGGCATGGTTTCTGCGCCAGGCATGGCTGGCGCGGGAGCTGACACCACGGGCCAACGCAAAGCCCAAGAGCAGTACACGCAATACCTGAAAGCCCAGAAGGAAGCGGAGGTTGCGGTGATCAAGGCGGCCAACGACCAGAAACTTGCCCTGGACAAAAACGCCTATGATTGGGGGCTCATGGACTTGACTGCCTACTTGGCAGAGAAGCACCGCCTAAATGAAGCCTCTCTTGCTGCCGAGTTGCAGGCCAAACGTCAGGAATTGACGCAAGCGAGAAGCATGGTGGGCGTTGTAGATGTGAAAAAATCCCCCGCCGAACAAGATGCGGAACGCAATCAATCGCTTGTCAAGGTCGCCAATGCGCAGAAAGCCGTCATTGAGGCGGAAAACAAGTTGGCCCTGGCGCGTATTTCCAATGCCGAAGAGACGAAAAAACTCAACTTCGATACCTTGAATAGTTACAAGACCATCCAAGCCCAATATCTGGACATGGAAGGTGACTATGTGGCGGCGGCGGCGATTCATCAACGATTAGATGAGGCCAGTATCGCCAGAAAAAAAATGGAAGCGGACGCTGCGGCTGGGAATGCTGAAGCTAAAAAGGCCGATCAGGCAGCAGTAGCTATCGATCAGGAGAAGGCGAATCAAGCAGTGGAGAAACGCATTAAACTGGAAGCTTCCTTGGCCGATGCCAAACTGAAAAGCCAGCAGGCGCAGTTAGCGTCAGGGGCGAAGTTGAACGCCATTAACCCCGATGAAGCAGCAGAACAGCGGATCAGCCTACTCGCCCAGGAGCGCGACCTCTACCAGGGTGTGTATGATTCGATCAAGGGGAATTCCGTTCAGGCGCAACAGGATCGGCAAGCGGAACTAGACAAGATAGATGCAATCAATGTCTCCTTGCGCGAACAACAAAAAATACTCGCTGACCGCACAGCCATCGGGGGCTTCAAAAATGCCTTGCAGGATTACCAGAAGGCGGCTGCGGATACTGGCGCAATGGTCAAAAATGCCACCACCAACGTTTTTAAGAGTATGGGAGATGCGTTGACAAATTTTGTCACCACCGGTAAAATCAACTTCAAGAATTTTGCCGATTCCATTATTGCCGATTTTGCCCGTATTGCCATTGAACAACAGGTAATGGCTCCTCTCGCTGGGGCATTACCGGGGGTGCTTGGTAGCCTGTTCGCGCCCACTTACGATACAGGGACGCCTTCCCTGGCGGCTGGTCAATCGTATTCAGACGTGTACAGTTCAGGCTGGATGCCTTCGATAGGAGGCACATTTGCCGTGGGGACAGATTACGTCCCGCAAGATATGATTGCCCAGTTGCACAAAGGGGAAGCGGTTGTCCGTGCCTCGCAGAACCCCGGAGCGATGACAGTCAATATCGTGAACAATGCCGGCGTGCAGGTATCTGCACAACAACGTAATGGCGCCGATGGGTCTTTATCGGCGGAGGTAGTAATTGAGCGCATCGACAATGCTCTGTCCCAGCGTGTGGCAAAAGGGCGCGGGCTCTTGGCGCAGACGATGGAGGGCACCTACGGCCTCAATCGGGCGGCGGGAGCTTATCGTTAATGGCTACCTGGCCTTCAACCCTGCCGGCACCCCTTCTGGCCAATTATGGCCTTCAGCCGACTGATCCAGTTGCTCGGACGCAGATGGAACAGGGCTCACCCAGGACTAGGCAACGGGCAAGGCTGGCGCCCACCAGTGTGGTTGTGCAATGGATGTTGACCACTCAGCAGTTAGCGACACTAGAGGCATGGCACCGTGAGATCATCCACAATGGCGCGGACTGGTTCAGTATCAGCCTGGCGAATGGGTTGGGGAAAAATACAATCTCGGCCAGATTCCTGGGGATGTGGAAGGCAAGCTTGAAGGAGCGCGGTTTTTGGCAGATCGACGCCACCCTGGAGATCGCTGACCGTCCGATGCTCACCGCTACTCAACTCACACCTTACCTATGACCTGGAAAGCCGCCATTGACGAGGCGTTGGCCAGTGCCCCCACGCACTTGGTAACGCTGAACACCATCGAAATTAGGCACCCGTCCTTCAAGGACGGCAATGGCCTTCCCACTGCCATCTGGGTGGTACTCGATCCTAACCCGCTCACTGCCCGGCTGGAGGCCACGGCGGCCATCAATCCCGGCCAGCTCGTCACCTTTGTGCCTTTCGCCTTCGACTTCAAGCTCCCGGACGTTACCGAAGATGGCAGTTGTGACCTGACCATCTCCATCGACAACGTGTCACTCGAAATCCGGGATGCGCTCGAAGGCACCCTGGGCACGCTCGACCCGATCTATGTCACCTACCGCCCATACCTCTGGGATACGGACACGGGCTCGCTGACACCGGACGATTACCCCCAGCTTGATCCCCCTATCGTGTACACCGCCCAAAAAGTGACGCTGGACGTGTACAAATGCACCATGACCTGCGTCTTCGGCGACATGCGGAACAAGAAATTCCCGGCGGTGCTCTACACCGCCGCCAACTTCCCGAATCTGGTGACCTAATGGAGTTCGCCGATTACATCGGGATACCCTGGGAGCCAGGGGCCGAAGGCCCGGACGCTTACAATTGCGGCACCTTCGCCCGGCACCTTCAGGCGGCGCATTTCGGGCGCGTGTTGCCGCCGCTGTTCGGGGTGGATGAAGACAATCTCCGGGCCGTGTGCCGGGAGTTCGCCAGTGCCGAAAAGATGGCTGCCGAGTACGGCTGGCA